>ERZ824600.846-NODE-846-length-43387-cov-4.966237_pt1 | contig 43387 bp, 65 predicted proteins | sample MGYA00519933_ERZ824600 | MGnify/ENA primary metagenome ERZ824600 (study PRJEB31778, sample SAMEA3449178) | human gut metagenome | biome: human gut; feature: human-associated habitat; material: faeces | place: United Kingdom | collected 2010/2012 ... | reverse complement strand
AGAGGCTTAAAGCCCAAGAGCTTTGCCATTTTCAAAGCTCGCTTATTTTCACAAGGAGTCACACCTCGCACTTCGCAACCAGGGTCTTGCTCCTCCAAAGCCAGCAGAGCTTTCTTGCAGAACTTGAAAGAAGTCCTAGCCTCAGCCCCTTTCCAGTGCCCTTCCCAAACACCTGAGTCCAAATGCACAAACAGGACTTGAAAGTCTTCCCTGCCGAAAGCTAGCCAGTCAAAAGCCTGAAGCCGATTCCAAGCTTCAGGACTAAAATGAGCCTCTAGTTCAGGGCTCTGGAGCATATGTAATCCAGGTATTTCCATCCCACACCGCCAATTTTCTCTTGCCACCTTGCAGCAACCAGACTAAATCTCCTTTTGCCGCCGAAGGCAAACCATTTCGAGCTTTGCTACTATCATACATGTAAACTGGCAAGCTGACAACATTTTCTTGACCAGCATTTTGAAGTTGCTGAACCAGCATTGATGCCCAACTTTGCCAGTCCTGATAAGAGCTCGGAGCTGGAAGATTACTAAAATCCACCATCAGAGTCTACCTCCCATAACCTGACCAAAGAACTCTAGTGCACTAAGCTTCCAGATACTCTTAGCCCCTGCATCCTCAATACGAACTCGAAAATACCTAGTGGTAATTCTAAGCCAATGCATGAGGTCTTGGTCAGCCATAGAGAACCAATCAGTCCACTGGAGTGAGTCTTCTAGCCTATCCCGATATCCAATCTTAATCCTGGCTTGAGTTTCCCCCGCATCTCGCAGCTCAGCTACAAAAGTGTCTATATACTTATGCGCCTTGCTATCCAGTTCAATATCCTTGCTTTCAATCCAAAGGTCACGTTCGCCTTGGCTAGTCGAAATAAGATTTCCATCTACCCAGACATGCCCTAAACCTGACACCATATCTTACCTCCATAACTTACCTGACCCCAACCTTCATAGGTCATACCAATCAAGCCCTCTGCGTCCTCTACCAGAGGCAACTTACCATCTCCAGCTCCCAAGTTCGCAGCATTTTTCAGGTCGTCTATATACAGCGTGCCTGTGCTATCTACCCAGTATTGTTTCCAAGCACAGTATCTATCCCAGTCAAGTCTTGTCCAAGTGCTGTTATCCATATTGAAGCCAAAGCACTGGATACCTTCCTCTGCTGTAGGCACAAAAAAGAAGACATGATGCAGAATGCTCCAAGCTCCAACCAAGCAACCTTCCACCTGAGTTGTGTCCAGGGACTCATCAATAGTAGCACCTACGGTTTCGCCATCAATGTAGGTAAAGCCTGAGCCATCTGAAATCCAAATACCATTAGGCCCGAAGCCAAAGATACTCTTATTCGTAAGCACAATGCAGCGAGAGTTGTAAATTCCAGCTCCCTCCAGTAACTTCTTGTAGGAGAAGACATAAGGCCGACTGACATAGTCCACCCGCACTACCTCTTTATTCGTGCAGATAAGGGCAAAGTTCTCAGTGGACACACCACCAAGGAGCTCGCCTTGAATATCCCTGATGAAGAGGTCACCAGCCATGTTGGACTCCTTCGGTTCCCAGTCTTCCGGGTCATCATCGCTCGCCCAAACTACAGAGTCGGCACAAATCGCCAGCACAAAGTTTTTAATCTTGAGTAGGAACTTTGCCTTGTAACCTCGAGCAGTGAACCCAGTAACCTCTTGGAATTGGTCATAAGGCCAGTAGGCTGGGTTCTTTTCAGTCTTCTCCTCATCCAGCCATTCTTCATCATCTCTTGGTTTCCAAATCCAGACCAAGCCATTGTGGCTAGCCAGCATCCACCTGCCAAAAGGACAGAAGCTCCAATCTCCAACACTTCTGTCCTGTGGATTTGTAACATCGCTAATTGTTGCGTCAGCAAGCGAATAGGCTAGCACGGAGGATTTAGTGCCGAGGAAGACTAAATCACCAGCACTTGACACCGCATTAACAGGGACACCTGCTGACATCAGCGGAATTTGACTTGGCATTGGCTGAAGCGTGCGGTCACGAAACAGCACGCCACGAGAATCCTCCCACAGAATTGGTTTCTGGTCAGGAAGGTCAGGTGTCAGCCCAATAGCAAGCTCATCTATCCGAACTAACCTATCGCTCATTATTTATCCTTCTCTGGTTTAGTAAGTTCTTTTCCAGCATCGACAAGAGCCTTAGCCTTGGCAATCTGCTCTGGGGTCGCATTGCGGATGTTCAAGGCTAGAACTGCCAGCACTTTCTTCACGAGGCCACCGCCCGGAATAAGAGCACAAGCAGCAGAAGCTCCGACAACAACAGACCCAAAAATAGTAACAATAGTTTCAAAGTTCTCACTAATGTAGTTAAAAATCTCATACATCTTTAATCCTCCAGTTGAAAATGTGGTTTATCTACAAGAGTCTTCCATTCGCCACCCCAAGTCAACTTCAGGCCTAGCTGCCCGGCACAATACCCTGCAACAAAAGCCATTCGGTTCCAAGCCTCAGAGCGAGAATCCAGCTGACCATTAGTTTGCCGTGGCACAGGATAAGGCCAAAGGTCCACAGCTTTGCCTTTCAGGTGCTTAGACTTTAACGTTTGACTGACTCCTTTTGCAACATTCTGTCGCTGTTGTTCCAAAGTTCTCAAGCCTTCGATTACAGAAACATCTATATACCAAAGCATCTCGTAGACCAAACTAACCAACCTCTGGTCTACGCCTTTGAGTCTGGCTAGGCTTGTCTTACTTAGTCTGTAAGGACTTTCTCTTCGCTTCATTATGGAACCTCTCTATTCTTTCAAAAATTGTAGCTTGGTCAATCTTAATCTCCATCATGGTATCCAGCATTTTGTTCTGATTCGAGATAAGCTTTTCAATAGCTTCATTAGTGGCGTAGTTCTTAACAAGACTAAGTTGCAATAAACTGATTTCTTTTCTCAGCTTGAAATACTGCGTGAGAATCCACCCAAGCAGTGCAGCATTTATAGTCCAAACAATTTCTTGATATTCTGGCACAGTAGCTCCTCCTAAACCCCATTATAGCGAACGCTTGCCATCCTTGCAAGCAAAAAGAAAGGAGCCCTGACAGTCAGAGTTCCTTTCTCAGTAGACTCAACTTGGAGGATACGAGTCTATTCCGCACAGTGCATAGCAACATAGTATCGCTTTGCTTTGCCCTCTGGAGCATCTTTGTCATCCAGGAAGTCAAAGGCCAGGTCAACATAATATTGCGGTGCCTCATTTGCCTTGAAATAATCACTGCGTTCCATATTCAAGACATAATAGAGATCATAGAGGTTGTAGTTCTTGCTAGCCCAATCAATGTTCATGGCCTTAGCAACTTCTTGCACGTCCTTGAGAGTCCAATACTCTCCACTCGTGCCGTCCTTATTCTGCATCTTAGCCACAGCTTTGTGAGAAGATTCCTCTGTGAAGTGCCAACCGTAGATATGGCACTCAGCCTTGTCCCTCTTATCTTCCCACTTACCTGGGTTTGCAGCATAACCCTCGTCGGCCATCTCAGCCAGGATTGCTATTGCAGCCAGATGCCGCTTGGTTTCCACTTTATGCTGCTCAGCATACTCTGCCAGTTCTTTACACCATCCCATTCAAGTTCTCCTTTAAAAGTAGGCCAGACCCTAGAAAGAGCCTGGCCAGCCAGATTACGCACCAGTCGTGCCAGTTGCCGGCAACTTAGACAGAATGAGGTTAAGGTCATTCTGAGTCGAGCAGCAACAAGCAGCCAGCTGTTTTTCCAAACCGCAGAAGCGTTCGCCAAAGCCAATGGACTGGATAAGATTGCTCTTATCAGCATAGAGTCTAGCGTTCTCTGTCTGCAGGGCGGAGATAGTGTTCTGGTCGATCTTGTTAGCCAAGGCAGCATTGCCGGCTGTAATCGCGGCCAGAATATCCCGAGTCTGATTGCTGTTCTGCAAAGCAGCTGCAGCAGCCGTGTTGTTGACAGTCTGATTGATTCCGGCAAAGCCCTGACAAAGTGCAGACTGAATTCCTGCAATACCATTGTTCAAGGAATTGTAGAAGTTCTGAGCTTGGATATTATCCAGCTGACTTTGAATACCATTATCTGCAATCACTGCACCAGCTCCTGTCAAACCATTTCGACCAAAGCCCCAAGCTCCACCACCGAAAGCAAAGAGGGCAAAAATTAAGAAGGCAAAGAAGATGCCAGAGCCTTCTCCAAAACCACCACCATTATCTGTCATTTTAGAATCTCCTAAAAGTTGTTGAAAGGAAACCAAACTAGGAGCTTACTTCATCATATTCCCGAGGAACTTTTGAATCTGCTCAGGCTGAACACTGCTAAGCTGATTCATCTTAGCGCCAGGGTCTGTATTGTTGAACTTGCTGACAAGGGTGTCGAACTCTGCCCTTGAAGTTTCAGGTAAACCCCACTTGCGAGAAAAAGCCTGCCACTGCTGATACATAGCATCAGAGCTGACAAGCTTCTTCATCATGGCCTGGCTGGCCATTGCTATAAGATTCTGGAAATTGAACATAAGAAAATCCTCCATTTGTTTGATTACTCTTTTAAAGTAACACAAAATGGAGGATTTGTTGTGGCGAGGTTGTGGCGAAAATGTGGCGAGGGAGATAGCTCAGCTCAACAATGGATGAGCTATCCCAGCAATCCAAGCCATTTCAAAGCGGCCTTGATTTTCCACAAAGCCGCAGTAAGTTTCTTCGAGCAGGTAGTCGGATGCATAGCAAGGTCATAGCTTACTCGGTCTCGGCAATGCTCCTCACAGAACTTTCGAAGCACCAATTCTGACTTCTGCTTACTAAGACCTGCTTCTGCGAGGACAAGAAGGATTTCTGCTTTAGAGCTAGACCGCAACCATTCCTTAGTCCCCTCTAGTCCTTCTTGATATTTTATCAGTCTTTCCTTGTTGGAGTTCTTTTCTTTCGACGGTCGCCATAAAGGCCACCTTTGTTCATGGTATAAGATGAACCACCATAGACTCGACCAAAACGAGGTTTAATATCATCAGTTGCCCTAGTAGGTCTTACAACCAGGCTTTCAAGCATAACGACCTTCTTTGGCTTTGGTTCTACCTTCTCAAGCTTAGGTTCATCCTTATCTCCTCTGGCAACTCTTTCAATATAGGTCACCATCTACCTAATCCCTTACAGCTAAAGTTTTATTTACAACGATATCTTCTAGAGTTTGGACTTGAATCTCAAGACGGCCAATCTTGGCCTCAGTATCTTTAAGGAGCTTGAGATTCTCCAGACCAAAATAGCTCAGGACCAGAATAGTGCAGAACATCACTAGACCAACAAATCTCACAATCTGATTGGCAGAGCCAACTAAGACTGGCTCTTGATGTGTAGCACCATTTTGAGCATGGATTTCTGGATTTGAGTTTGAGCTGTTTTTATTGTTCGACATTCAGGTTTCCTTTCAACAAAGTTTCAATAGAGGCAAGCTTAGCAAGTATAGCCTGTTGACCCTCGATAAGTTTATCCAAGTAGCTTGAGTCTTGATTCTTTAGTTCCTGCATGAGAGCATCTGAGCTGACTTGTTTTAGATTCAACCAAAAGTTTAAAATTTGCAAAACATCTGCAATTAAACTCAGGTCAAGAATTTCATTCAGCTCAGATTGTTCTCCTGTCATGGCTAGTCCTTCTCAAGAATAGAGTTGACAGACTCTGCAGCGCTTGGCTCAGACTCCTCAGGTGGCACATAATCCCAGGTGATAGCCGCAACTTCCTCAGGAGTTTGTGCTGCATCCAAGTAGCCTTTTAGTTCCTTCCCTCTTTCATGGCACACGTTAGAGTGCTGAGCCAAAGCAACAGTCAGGCCAAGAAGCTGTTCAGCATTCAGCTCAACTGTGCTATTATCTTGAGCAGTCCAGGTAATAGTGAAAGGCGTCTTAGCTGCAATAGCTATTTGAGCTGAAACACTTGCACCTAGGATTCTTGTGCAAGAAATTTGGTCTGAATCAAAAATCCGATCAAGGTATTCAAAGCCACTCTGCTCTTGCTTATCTCGCTCCTCGTTTATCTCAGCAAGCTTAGCGGCCTTAAGCTCAGCCAGAGAAGGTTTCGGCGCAAAACCCTTTCGATACAGAGTCCCTTCAAACTCTTCTACAGGCCCTTCATAAAGCTCAACTCCCCAAGAACCTGAAGCTACTCTTTGTTTGTTTATTGTAGTGTCTTCCCAGACATTTACAATATTCGTTTTAGGATTGATTACATACATTTACATAGCTCCTACAAAAGGATAGAAGTTTAAAAATTTAGTGTTTGAAGTGCAAACATCTCCCTTATTTACAGGGAATGAAAATGGAGTCATAGTTCCATTGGCATAAGAACCTGTCATAGAAAAGTTATAGATTTGCACATTATTGACCTTAAACCAGTTGTTAGCATGGTCAGCATGAGTATTATTATTTACAATGATTCCAGGAGCTGGTGCAGTATAAGAGGTTGCATTGATAGTAATCGCTGCACTTACATCAGCCGAGGCGCCACTAGCAACAGAATCCAGGAATTCTTGACTAGGCTCGGTGTTGCTCAGGTCTTTGTCTGCTTTACCTGCAAGTTGGGTTTGCATGGCTGCAAGCTGAGTCAAGACATTTCCCAGGTCAATAGACTCATCCGCCACTATTGTGTTGCCAACCTTGTAATAGGCATAAACAACATGATGGTCAGGCTGAACAGAAGCTCCATCTTGGTAGGTTGATGAACTACGGGAAGCGTCAAAACTAGAATTATATGCCAGTACTTGTGCACCAGCACCAACAGCGTGTGAATACCCTGTAAATCGTTCGAATGCACCTGAAAATTTTGCTGTGCTATCATAATCTACCACGTTTCCAAAACTACCAGTAATATTCGGCAGGCTCTCAGCACCAAATCCATTCAAGCCTTCAACATCGACCCTGTCATAGACAGCCCTTTTCGGCAAAGTGATAGACTTCACTTCATCCACAAAGGAAACAATAAAGCCCAAAGAGTCTTTGAGGTTAGCCCAACCTTTATCATAGTTAGCTTGGTCAACAAAGACCATTCCAGTAACCTCATCCTGAGCCACCGTGTAGGTAATCTCTTTAATCTCCAGAGTTTTATTAGCTGCCCTATCCTTCGCAGTCTTAAGCAGTGTCCAAAGCGTTGGATAGGTATCTCCATCAAGGACAGAGCCTTGCAGAGCCCAACCTGTCGCGTCAGCTCCTTCCAGAATTCGCTCACTTTCCAGCCGATAAAGCAACGGAAGCTGCCCTGCTCCAAGAAAATCTAATTTATCCCAGTTCTCATTAAGAGGCACATCCCAATCAAAATAACCCTTGTCTGGTTTATTAAGCTTGAGAATGTCCGTCTGTGTAATTCCAGGTTCTGCCATTCTTATTCTCCTACTATGATTTCCCAGTTAATCCGCACTGGGGTTCCAGATTTCAACTTAAATTGCTGGACAGGCAAGAACCTGGCCATCATAATCGCAGGACTTTCTGCGTTGAACAACCCAATCTCCCTGCAATCTTTCTCATTAATTTCATCAAAGGTAAAAGTTCCTTGCCAGCTTAGCACATTATTGCGCCTGCTAGCTGTGCAAGCACACTCTGCAATCTTAGAGCCTTGCAGCCCAGTCATGGCATTGGTAGTCAGAGCAGCACTATCTCCGAGCAGAAACTTACTCGGAAGCAAGGCCCCTTCTTCAGCCATAACCAACCGAGCGAAAAGTTCCAGCCCTAGAGTGACAACCCTATTATGGCTATCACAGACCAGGGTATCCCCTTGCCAAACTCGAACTCTACCTTTCAAGCTAATGGAATCTTTCATAAGACCTCCTTAAGCTCCGGCACTTTGCGAGTTGTCATAGAACTCATAAGTCCAGTGAACTTCAATTTTGTCCTTGTCTTTTTTGGTGTAGGTTCCAGTTAAGCTCCTAGACCACATTACATCAGCCGTATCAAAAAGACCAACCTCTTCCCAAACGCCTGAAGCCTCGCCGGCAAGAAAACTAGCAATAAACTTCACTGAAGCCCCAACCGCTTCAGCCGAGTCCACAGCTTTCGTGCCCAGGACAGAGCCCTGCAGAGCAAGCTGCCCCATAGCCACATCTGCAGACGAAGTGCCAATTTTAACCACAGTAGGCACAAGCACTGTGCTATCCCCTGCAACCCATTTTGCAATCGCTTCAAGAGCCAGGTTCATAAACATATTATGATTCTCGAAAAGAAGCTCTCCAGTGTCTTTATCAAAAACCTGGAAGCTGCCTTTACAGCATACCTTTCCTTCTTGCTTATTCATCTCTTTTCCTTTCCAATAGCATTACAATCCGTAGGCTCCTTCGCCATAGCCCTGCAAAGCAAAGCCAACACCTACAAAGCAAATATCCCCAAAACGTAGCGAGGAACTTACAGCCTTACCAGCAGACAATTTGGCCATATCTGAGAGTCTAGCAACATCCTCCAAAGGCAAATCCAGTTTAAGCACTACCGGCAAGGATTGAAAACTCAAACCCTCCAGGAGTTCAATTTGTTGCTCGGCCTTCAGCGTGCAGGCCACAATAAGCTTCATTGCCTCTTCGGCCGACTTAGTGCCGAAGACCCAGAAGCTATCCAAATAGCGAAGTCCCTCATCACTAGCTTTAGTATAAAGAGAAAGCAATACGCTGTCAAGACTCCTTAAAGCAGACGTTTTAAATATTTCATGCAGAGACCACAACTCCACTGAACCGGACAGAACCAAGGAGTCCGTCGGAGCCTTGGCGCTAGAGAACTCCCCTAAAGCATCCTTGAGCTTGCCTAAGGAGCTCTGTCCCAAAGCAGCCGCCAGAGCAGCATCAGCCCTGAAAGCCGAGACATTCTCTTTACGGTTAAGCAGAATCCGAATGTCAAAGTTCCCAAGGTCAACACAAGCCAACTTTTCTACCTGGTTAAATGTTTGTGGCCTCCAAGGCTTTTCCCAACAAAGTTGCTTTTGTCCTACCTCCTGAAAATAGTTATCCCCTCCAGGCACAACTACACTTTGCCAGCTAGAGCCAAGGGAAGTTCCTGGCTTGAAAGGTTCTCCCTTTCCTGCTAAAGGCATGACCTGGTCATAAGGACTGCAAGACTTCTTGACCATTAGTGGCCTCCAAACTGCACAGTAGAGGTCAAGCGCCGAAGTTCCTCATCTGCAATATGCAGAGTTTTAATTCCAATCTCCGTCAACGCAGCATAATCCTGCATCCATCGAGGCTCCCGGCAATAAGCTGCCAAATTCTGCATAGTTATTCCAAGCAAAGCCTGGTATCCATGCTTAAGCATAGGACTAGTCTTGTCCCCTGTCATGTCGTCTTGCTGCGTGAAAGCGTTATACCACAGAGCACCAGACATACCAGCCTTGACTCCTGCCGAGAACCAAAGGTAGGAATCCCCTTGCAGCCAGTAACCATCAGGCTCAGAGTTATTTCCAAACTCAAAATCACTCGGGTCTAACAGCGCAAGCTCTCGAGAGCATTCCGTAAACCCGCTTGAGCTTACCTTGCAGGTTATAATAGACTTCAAATCAGTAGGGAGTTCCAAAATTTGAGGATTTTCAGAATTAGGATCTATGAGAAATTTCAGCAGCTTCTCATTCCACTTATAACTCCAATTTTGTTCCAGAGTGTGCAAGGCCAAGTAAGCTTTGATTGGGATTATCTCCTGAAGAGTATCTCCCTTATTAGCCTCAAGCTTTACAGCTTCATAAAATTCAGCCCAAGTTGTCATTGTGTTTCCTTCCAGATAAAAGAAAAAGGAGGAGGCCTTTAGCAGACCAGCCTCCTTTCAAACTTAGCTTCCAGGCTTAAGCACCAGTAGTCGTGCCTACTTCCTGAGTTTTCTGAACATACTCTTTAGCAATAGCCAGGTTCTTAATAAGACCATGGTTCTCAAGCTGTTCCAGTTTGATAGAGCATTCAGCAATATAGCCGGATTTCTCTCCATCCAAGCCAACTGCAGTCAAGTTCGGCTCATATTTCAGGTCGCGACCATCCATGTAGACATACTTGACTCGAGCCATATCCAAGACAAAAGCATAAGAATCAAAGCCATAGGACGGGGTAGCACCTGTCAAGCCAGTCGAAACAGATTGATTAAACAACGGGCAGGTCTTGAAGACTAAAGTTCCGAACGGGGTTACCAAACGAGTAACATTCATTCCATACTCTTTGGTCTGCGGGGTCCAAGTCCAAGTGCTGCTCGGCGCATTGCGGATAATACGCTGAATGGTCAGCAAAGCTTGGTCACCACAGAATACCATCTTCTCCTGAGAACCAAACTTAAAGAGGTTTTTAATCCAACCTTCCAAGGTATCATAGTCTACACCATCTGCAAACTTGGCTTTACTTGCATCGAAGATGTTGCTGGCAGGAAGCTGACTCAAAACACCACCCATCGTGCGTCTAGGCTTGCCTTCGAAGGTATCCTGACTGCGATTCGAGAACCACATAGAACGCTCAATGTCGATAGAGATATACTCCAGAGCCTCTCTCTTGGCTTCCTTGACAGCATCCCCAGTGCGCAACTTAGTCTTAGCTGCAGTGCCAGTAATTTCCAGCGTGCGACGGAAAATCTGAGTGTAGTTGTAGCGCTTGAACGGGTCATAAGCCTGACCAGTCGGAGCCAAGGAACCTTCCTCAAAAGCAGTTCCGATAACCAAAAGCTGAGCTTTGGCCGGGATATTAGCAGCGGTCGTGCTTGCAAATCCACGAGAAACCGTGAGGGCAGTATTCGAGGTCGGATCGGCAGTAACCAGGAGGATTTCTCCAGTGGACTCAACATAGAGCATGGTCTTAGCTACGACAACCTTAGCATCTGCATCCACTGTAACAGCTGTGCCAGTCGTGTTAGCAACAGCAGTTGTTACAGACAGACGACGAGCATCCAGGCGTTTTTCAAACCAGTTAAATTCCGGGTCATCTGTAGACTCTTTACGCATTTGAGAAGTGAGGGCGAAGAGTGGGAAAGCTCCATTCGGATATTGAAGGAGGATACCTTCTCGCCAGTTTTTAGGACGAACTTCAGACGGACTGAAATTCTCCGTTGTTCTTAATCCAGTAATAGCCATTCTTTATCTCCTAAAATTCATTACTGAGGGTTGCAAAAATTTCATCAGCACCATTAGGGTCAGTTTCAACCACCTTTGGTGCTGGCTTTGCTGCAGCCGGTGTCATAATCGGAGCAGCTGCCTGAGGCTTTGAGGCCTGGGCATAACCAGCAAGAATCCCACGCATACGGCTTGCCACTTTGTCAGCGAACTGAGGTGTCCAAGCAGTTGCCTTGGTTTCTTTCTGAACAGTCTGGATAGTTGCCTTGAGCAGCGGATAAAGTTCCTGCCTCTTCAGGTCTGGGTTCTTAGAGTAGAAGTCCTGGCGAATATCAGCCCCTGTTTGAGTTGCTCTGCTATTCTGCTGAATCAGCATTTGAACAACCCGAGGAACCGCCTCGAAATTCTGCTTAGTCCAAGACCCAAGGGACTCAAGAACTCTATTATGCACTGTCGTAGCAATGCCAGACGCATACGCCTGCAAACACTGGATACGGTCTTCCTGTGTCGCTTCGGCACTGAATAAGCCTTCATACAGCTTAGGATTAATATTAAAGGTATAGTCCGAAAATTGTCTTGGAGCAAATACCTTGGTGTCCTCATCTTCCTCTGGCTGAGAAGGTTCCTCCGAGCGAGCTTGCTTTTGAGCCTCAAGTTGAGCAGCAAGACGCTGATTCACTTCCAAGGCTTTAGCAAGCAGCTCTTCAGTTTTTGGACCAGCCGGCTGGAGAGCGGGCTCAGCGGACGGAGCTTGAACCTCAGACTCACTTCCAGGCTCTTGGACAGGAGCAGACTTCGAGGCCGATGAAGCAGGAACCTGTTCTTGGCTACTAGCCTCCGGAGCCTCCGACTGGACACTCGGGCTTGAAGACTCAGCAGGGGCCTGGCCGGGAGCAGACTCCACCGCTGACTCTGCCTTGTCTTCAAAATCCATTCTAAAAATTGACAGAATATCATCTGCAGGGTCGGCTGCCGGAGCCTCAGCGACTCCACTTCCAGCTCTCTCGTCTATGTCCCTGCAAATTCTACCGTAGGGTTTCCATTTATTCCAATTCATTTTTGTCTTCCTCTTTAGGTTTTGCCATACTTGCCAGGTAATCTGCGATGTCATAGGCCTGCATTAAGCCTTGCATCTGAAGTTGAAGTCGTATAGCACGCTTCTGCTGAACCTCATCAAGTAGGTCTATATTGCTTAGTATAGTAAGCTTATCGTTGACTGTCAATCCTAAATATTCAAGGAACAAAAGAAAATCTTTTGAGCCAACCAAAGTGATAAGCCTATCCAGGCGTTCACCCTGGAAAACCGGAATCTTTGCAAAGCTAGCCAGCAAGGCCTTCCTACGCCGGCGAGCCTTCCAAGCCCGCCAAGCCTTAGAACATCTGAGATAAATCGACATTAGAACCTCCTCCTATTGAACCAACTGGAACCAAGTTACCCGCCTGAGCTTGAGCTTGCACAGTCGCGTCAGGTTGTGCCTGAACCCGGAACTGGTCTATGTTTTCAGCGCCGCCCAGCTTAGCTACATACTCGAAGATTCTCGGGATGTCAAAGCTCTGCATGACCTGAGGCTGACTTGCTGCGAATTGCAAAGCCTGTTGCCAAATATCAAACAGGGCAACCTTGTCCATAGGCAAAGTGCCATCATGCACTGGGAAGATGAAATCCCCAGTAATGTTCTGAGGGGTAATCTGGACAGGGGCTCTTGAGCCATTCTCTCCGAGAACAGCAAGCTGGAAGTCATCACTCAGATACTGCTGCAGGTTAAGGCTCCACTGCTTGCCAAGGTCAGTAAAGGCAGTCGCACTAATATACTGCCCATGGAAAGCCAAGCGGCTAGATACAGCCTCAATCGTGGCTCGAATCTCGGTCGCAGTCTTACGGCCCCCAGAGTCCTGCATTCCCCTGACATTGTCGTTGATAGCACTAAGGTCATTACCAAGCCGCATAAGCTGCTGCATGTCAGCCACGTGGCCAGATGTCGTATCCACTACAGCGAGCTGCTTGAAGTAAGTCTGCACATCCACACCGAAAGCCTTAGGCTTGATGCGAATACAGCGACCTGGAACATCACTTTTCAGGTCCTTCTCTTCAATCATACTTGGGTCATAGAGGAAGCTGTTGTTGACAATCCCCTTGACATTAAAGATATGGGAATTCAGGAACCAGGAGATACTCTCTTGGAAAGGGCTTAGGTAATCTGAGATTCCCATATTACCAAAACCAGAGCCAATAGCATAAGGCTCACTCACGACCACCGGGTGCATGTTATGGTCAGGCTCATAAAGTTCAAACCGAATAATCTGGGTTTTGTTGGCCAAGGTCAGGATGAACTTGTAAGGCTTAGAATTGTCAAACCCATCGCCCAGGTCCAAGCCTATCTCCTCTGGAATCAACTCCAAACTGCCTTCATCAATCTGGACAAAAGGACTTCCATCCCCTGGAGCCTTGAAGTCATATTGGTTGTTCAGGCTGTCCCCATTAGCCCTCAGATTGGCCAGACTTGCACCGGAGTCCCCCGGAGTCATCGTGCCAATCGAGTCCAGATAGGCATAAGTGTCCCCAGCCTTCTGCAGGCTAAACTTTCCTACAAAGCTTCGCCAGTAGACATACTCGCCCTTACGATTGACCTGGCTCATCGGCACTCTTGGGTCTGGGAAGAAAAGAAACGGGTCGATGACTTCGACAGTGTTTCCCTGGTAGACCAGTTGACTCTGCCGCACACGCATAGGTAAACCTGTCATCACATCATGAACCCAGGAAGTCCTAGGCTGGCTCTCTGTCCGGAAGGCTGTTTTCAGCACGCCCAAGCCATAGATTTCCCCATTGTAGAGAAACTGGATACCTTGAGCCACCAGCTTTGCATGGTCAGCATTATACTGAAGCAAGGCTTCCATGTTCTTAGCATTTTCAAGCAGAGCTGGGTCATTTGTGCTTACTGTGAAGATAGGCTTCCTAGCAAAGAACACCGTAGCCAGATAAGTTACAATAGTCCTAATCGTGCTGAAGCTATAGGGAACTACAATATTAGCATCCTGCTTCTTGATGCCAGTAAGCTCCTTGTCTTTGCAAGCAGTCTTGTATTTAGCTTCCCAGTCTTGCACAGGCATATAAGCTTGATACTGAAGTTCCCTCATGTTCCAGCGGTTGTAAAACTGAGACATCTTGCTTTCAGACTCTGAAAGCTGGCTCTTAACTCGAGCCAGCAATTTGTTATGTGTCTCAGACTTAGGACGAATAAAATCCTTAAAGAGCTGAAGCATACTACATACCTCCTCCAAGAGCCATTAAGGCGTTCTGAATACTCTGGGCCGCAGCGGCATCCGCCTCACTAGCAGGTTGCCCAATCGCAGCAAGGCTCTGCTCAAGCATAGCACCAATGGCCATGCGGGACTCAGGGCTCAAGCCAGCAGGCTGTGCGGTAGTAGGCTGTGGGATAGCTCCGGGAATCGGTGCTTGGGCTATCCCAGGCTGCCCACCCAACATTCCCTGGTCAGCGCCAAAAGGGTCCAGACCTTGAGCCACCATAGCCCTCTCTTGCGGGTTCAGCGCTGCAACCGCAGCCTCCATGCTAGCCTGGCCTGTAATAGGCTGCACCATCCTCTGTAAATCTTGTAATCCAGGCATTTTACATCTCCCTCATAATACGAGATAAGTCTTGGAATTTCATAATGCTTTCCACAATCTTATCTTCAGATTCAGTTCCTCCTGCAAGAATAGCCCGAGCCAAGAGCTTAGCGCCCTGCTTCTTTCTTTCTTGCTGTTCTTTTTCCCAGTCATCCCTAGGTTCAGGAGTTTCTAGGTCATCCATCAAGTCATCCAGTGGAAATCCACTATTCTCTGCCATACTTAAATTCTCCTCTCAGTTAAAGTCCTCCGGTTGCTCCGGCTTCACTTTTATAGTATGAGCCCTCAGCGGCTTCCCTGTCAACTTCTTTCTCTGCAGCGGCCGCATAAAGTGGTTGCAGGAGGCTAAAGCACATCGCCACCACGTCAAGATAGTCATCATGTCCTGCAGGAAATTCCATCATCTGGCTCTCCAACTCGCCAAATTCCCGCCGATGGTGCACGACCCTAGCCTTGTAACGAGGTTCCAGCTGGCCGAGAATCCTCGCACCTTTCTCCTGGTTGAACTTGAGCTTCTCCAGCTGGAACCAGTAATCCTCCTTAGCCATCTTCTCAGTGCAAAGGTCATAAAGAGCCTCTTGGTAAGCCACGGTCTCGATGCCACAGTAGAGCGGCACTTCTGCAGCATAGCCATGCCACTTGCGATGTAGCTCGAAAAGCTTATCCCTAGCCTCCTGTGGTGTGAGCCCTATCGCACCCCAGACATCCTCTACCTGGAACCTGCCAGCCGGGTAAAGTCCTACCACTGCAAAAGTCGCAGAGTCGCTTTTCTTTTTCTTTGAGATAGCCGGGTCATGGCACAGCGCCAAGGCCAATGGCCTCAACAGGACCTCCCTCTGCACAAAAGCGGGATTGAGCTTCATAGTGTCCTCTGAAACCAAGCGGTTAAAGAACTCCAGGTAGAAATGTGGTAGCTTGCCTTGGCGAGAGTAGAAAGCCTTTTTAGCTTCGAGCTTCTCCAGACTCATGTAGCTTGGGAACACAGGCTGGCCTTCATTATCCAGCACACCCAGGACCACCGTGGTAAAAGTAGGGTCACGCCCTACCTGCACAAGCAAGGCTTCATTATGCAGCAGTGTGCCGGAAAGGAAGATACCACTGGCAGGGTCCAGCTCTGCAATGGCCGGAGTGACCGAGGACATGAACCACTCCAGAGTCTTCTGCCGCTGCTCCGCTGTGGCTACGCTTTCCTCATCCTCCACGTCATCCAGAGCTATCAAATCCGGCCGATGTCCATTTACATTGCGACCTCGAACCTGACCTCCACGCCCAGTCGCAGCAAGGACAAAGCCATTAGCCAGCTCAATCTGGTCATTGTTCCAAGTCCCAGTGCCTTTCAGATTCCCATAGATGGCCTTGAGGCGGGAGTTCTCTTCAAACTCTCTGCGAATGTTCTGCAGCTGCTGACTCGCATGCGTGGCTGTTTCGCCGATGAGCAGCACAAAGTGGCGCACTTCATAGATAGCCATGAAAATGATAGCCCCATTGAAGCAAGTGGTCTTGCCAATGCCACGAGGCATCATGATTTCTGTATTCTTGGTCACGGTCAAGCTCAGGTTTCCATCGGCTTCCAGCTGGAAGAGAGGCTTGCCCTTCTCAGCAGTGTCCCAGGGATTCTCCTTGTAGACAAAGTGGGAGATGATTTTATCTAGCTCGCCATACTTAGGCAGAAAGTCCGTGCGTCGCAGCAAGATTGCAAGCCAACCCCTGTGCACCCAACTCAGAGGGGAGGTAAACCAATTCCCTAACACACTTTGCATGAACTCCACAGGGTCACGATAGTAAGCTTCCTGGAAAGCAAGAAGGTCTTCAGAGCTCAGTTGCGCTGGACCAAGGGCGGATGTAAGACTAGACATTGATAAGTTCTCCTATGCAATGGTAAGTGTAGAGGATGCCTGGCTGAGAAGCTTCCCTCAGGCTAGAAATGGCATGCTTGGGCTGATAGCGGAGATTCTTGCAAACCTGGACCATCACTACTGGCAGGCCGTAGAGCTCCTCAAGCAAAGGACGGTAGAGGTCCCTAAGCTGAATCTCCGCATCTTCGGTCTGAGTGAGCTTGACTTCCAGCAGCAGCACGTAGCTTGGCAGAACGACATAGATATCCGGCTGGCAGTAGGTAGTCCCACTAGCATCCGTGAAACCCAGCCACTCATTATAGTGAATGCAGTCGGACTCGATGAGAGCCCTCCTCAGACAGCGTAGCACTGTGCGCTCATAGGTCTTGCCTTTGGCTCGGTTCCCTTTGAGCCTTGGTTGCTTGCCTCCCCAGGGATTATTCTTCAGAATCTTGACGTGACGTAGGCCCACTACCTTGTGATAATGATTCGACGACCCTGACATTATTCCCTCCTCCTAAATTCTGTTTCATCTTCTGGAGCTCTTCTCCGGTCAGCAGCACGGACACAGACTCAGTCTTAGCCACAGGGTTGAAGCCAGCCCTGTCAAGTGTGGCCTTAGTGATTTCGATGAGCTGGGTGTTGGTCAGGCTATCAGACTTGAAGTCCAGCCTATCTTGCAGCTCAGCTACAGCATCCGTGCCGAGCATGGCGAGCCGCTTACGGACATCTATGAAGACCTCCTCAGAGCGAGCTGAGTAGTAGGCCAGAAGCTCTTTGAAGCTCGGGTCCGACTTGAGGATTGAGATTCGGCTCAGGCTGTAGCCAGTGCTGGCTGCCACATCTGCTTCGGACAGACCGCTCGCAAGGAGCCTGGCAATCTCATGATGAATCTGGCGAAGCTTGGCCAAGCTCGGGGCTTCGCTTGATGGGAGAGGCGCTGCGGCCCTGTCAACCAGGTCATTCACGTCGATGGCTCCCAAGACTTCAAGCTCAAGCGGACTCAGGAGTTTTCCTTTGGTAGTTTCTCTTGACATTTGGTGATTCCTTTCTTGAAAGTTGTAGAGAGCACAAGGGTCAGGCTAACTGCGGTGGCGCCTTGTGCTACGGCTATTATAAGGCCGCGGCTCGGCCCTGTCAACGCAAAAGTGGCCAGAGGGCAGGAGCGAGGGTAGGGTGAGCTTGCTCTTGGTCTGGTGCTTTGAGCTAGCTCAGGTTTTTCATCCCAGATTTTAGGAAAGTGCAATACCCCCTCAGACGCGCGACCGATAGGGGTGGCGTGGGCGGGCTCGGGCGACAAAGAGTTGAGGGCGGAAAACTTGACAGGCTGCAAAATTGTAACAGTTTGTAATATTTTGTGAACAGGTGGGATGAATTTTATTATATTTTAGGGTTGACAACAGGTGTTAAGTGTGCTACTTTGTTTACATCAAGAGCAATCAAGCCTTGATATTTGAAAAGGACAAAACTAATGACAAAACAAAATTTACAAACCTTTGAACAAAACAACGCCGCTGATATTGCGGAAGCTCAAGACAGACTCAATAAAGTAGCAAGCCTGCTAGACTACAAGCTGACTTTCAACTTCAAAAGCGCCGGCGAAGAGCATACTTGCTACTTGTGGGACTTGCCGGCGGAAACTTTGGTGTGCCTGCTTGACTATGGCACACGGCGACTCAATGATAAAGTAAACAGCCTTTTTGCCGCAAACCCTGAACAAGGGCGTCCCGCTTATGTCAAGCGGGTAATGCAGGAAGCTTTGGAAGGCAAGCTCGGAGAACGGCGGGCAGCTTCAAGCGGCAATGCTGGACTTCGCAACTATATCTTGACTTTCATCAAAGCTCAAGGCGTGCCTGCAAAAGAGCTTGAAAGCTACAAAGGTGCAACACCGGAAGCAATCATCAACGGGCTTTACACTAATAAGAGCCCTGAGGACAAAAGCAAAATTCTTGCCGTGCTGACAAAGCGCTATGAAGACAGCCTGAAAGCTCTTGACGGTGTGGATTTGAGTTTCTAAACTTTTTAGTTGCAAAGGATAGTCGACGACTTATGGTTGTCGACTTTTCTTTTATCCGAAACACTATGAAGACAGCCGTAAAGCCCCTTTTCCGCCCCGCCCAAAGCCAAAACACCGCCCAAAGCAACAATCCCACACCCCAAAGAAAAGCACACCAAAACAGCAAAAACCACACATAACCACAGATAACCCCTAATAACCACACATAACTAAACAAAACTTTATTTTCGATTATACCCCCCCGTCTGTAACTAATAGTTGTTTTTAATTTTTTTTTTTTTTAATAGTTGTAATAAATAAAAACACCCAAAACCCCTTTTCAAGTTTTCCATGGTTTTGTATGGTTTTGCATAGTTTCACGGTGTTTTCCATAGTTTCGCCCGCAAAACAACCGAGCCGCCCATTTTCCACTTTACACTCTCGCCCTTTTCCGATATAATACCCCCATAAGCAAAGCCCGTGGGGCAGCAGTCCGCTTTGCTTCTTACCTTAAATCCAACTAACAATCTGCGCCCCGCACTAGACAAAACTACAAAACTAGGAGAAAGCACAATGCTATACCCTCACAAAACTATGCCAAACGGCACACACCTCTATAACAACGAATTTTTTAGTCCAGACTTGCATGAAGAGCAACACCTAGCACAGCTTCGTTTCCAATTCAAGACTTTACTTTGGAAACTCCGCCAAGCTCAAACAGCAAAAGGATTTCAAGCCACCCTCGCAAGGCTACCTGAAGACTTCAAGTTAGGCGAACCAAGTCCAGCTACAAGAGAAGTTCCCTTTAGCTTCCATGGACTCAGCGGGCAACTAAATCCAGATAGAGAATATCACTATTACCTCAGCCCAGAACTTTGGTTCTATATTGAAGGGCAAGACCTTCCAGTCGCAAGCCTCATCGGTATTAGCCGTAAGGATGACCTCTGGACAGTAGCCCAGATAAAATACAATTCAGCTGGGCTTGAAGACCCAGACACTTTGGAGGACTAGCCATGCAGCAAGCAACCTCAGCCAAGCCCTTCCGTCCAGCCGGATTTGAGCCACTCTACTCACACATCAGCCTTCTGCAGCGTGCCGGAGCTCAACTCAGCACCGAGGAGAACTCCCTACTAGTGCAAGCCAAAGACAAGCAAGGCAAAACTTTCAAAGCCCTGCTCTCTTGGCACTCCCACAATCGAGCCGGGGCTCTGCAATCTCAGCCAGGTACCAAGCTACAAGAAGACCAAGACTATCCTGACAGCTATGTAGCAGTCTACCAGCTAGGAACAGGCAAACAAACTCCTCGCCAAATCTTAGGCAGAGTAGAGCTTATAGTTTGGCTCAATTCTAAGTTAGGAGGACGCCATGTTTAGCCCTGCAAAAGAGAGACTTCTCGAAGAGCTAAACTATCTAGAAGATACCCTCGTAGCTTTTCAGGCTTTTTTGGTCGAGACCAGAACCAAGCTTCTCGAACCACCCTCAACCAACTTCTCAAGGAGATACAAGAAGATGAACAAGAAAGATAGAACCAAGACCCTAGGCATGCCAACAATCCAGTGCCTAGTTTTTCCAGACAATAAGAAACACCCACGGCGACTCGTCAGAGAGCTAGTCGAGCAGGAAGTCGGTCCTACACCTCAGGCGTTTTGGTCTAGCCTAGCCGGCAAAACCAAGACCACTTACAAGACCTTCTGTGAACGGCAAGCCTACACCTGTCAAGCTCGCCTTGTCTACCACAGCCAAACCCTTTGGATTCTCGAGGGAGCAACCAAGGGCAGGGAAGGGCAGGCTTGCAAAGACCCAGAAGCTTGGAAGACTTGGACTCTCGAAGTTCACAAGCCGAGTCAGAAAGGCGAGGACACTTTTGTCTGGATTTACGGCATGGAGAACATCAATGGAGCGCTCTAGAAGCAGCTGGCGTCTTGGCTTGGACTGGATTCTGCCTTCCAAGCAGCCAGATTACCAGAACATTCTGACCGAACAGAGAGCTAAGCTCCAGGGCCAGCACGGGGATTGGGTTGTGCTCAGGAAGTCCTGCGGCACGACTCGGACAATCAGCAAGGCAGAATTTGAGAAGGAGTGGAGGAGGCTCGGCGCTTAGCCAGAGCCAGAGCCCAAAGCACTCCCCAGAACTATTACTATAACCTAAGGAGAAAATGAATGACAAAACTTATTGAACAAACCTACAACCTCAATATCACACCCAGACAAGGACCTCTTGGTCAGCTCCTCGTGCAAGTCGAGGGCATGGAGCCGATGACAGGGCAGGACTTCCTAACTTGGCTGCACGCTGCAAGCCAGAGTCCAGAGCAAACGCTACGCCCCGCAAACCGGAACTCCATAGAGGTCTGGAGGGACACCAAGCTCAGCCCGATGCCCAAAGCCAAGCTCAAGGAGATGGATGAGTTCAGGGAGCAGTGGAAAAAGTTCAAGAGAAAGTTCCCGCAGAAGTCTAATGAAGAGCTCAATGAGATGACTCGAGAATGGCTGGATACCAAGAACAACTTCCTCGCCAACTGGGCAGACCAATTCGCAGAAGACCTGCTCAGCGGGAAAATCTAAGGAGGAGGGGAGAAGGATAACCTGAGATAGCTCCCACAACCACACGTTAAGCTATCTCCCTAACCAAGGAAAACCCATGACACAAGAAACAAAAATACAGGAATTAGAATTCAACAACAAGCTACTTTTTGCAGCTCTCAGATATACCACATCGACAACCAAGCTTCTCTTGCAAGAATGCAAGACTGCAGGACTGGAAGTCTTTGCGGCGGATGCTGTAGCTGCAACAGAATTAATGCTGGCTAAAGTAGCTCAGGCAATAGAGAATTTAGGAGAACAATCATATGACTAGTCTAGTAAAACGTAGGGTAGACCAACCCATTATCTTCAATGCCCGTGCTGTGCGAGAAGAGCTCAAAGCCCAGTTTCAAAGCCTTGAATTCTGGACCTGCACACTGGAGCTCAAGCCAAGTTATCAAGGCAGCCTTGTAAGCTTTCGCCGAGGACAGATTTTCATCAGCACCGGCTCGATACATGAACCTCAGCAAGAGGTCTTGGACTTCAAGAGGGAGCTCAGGGACCCTGAGAGTCCAATCTCCCAGCTCCCTATCGCAAGCCTGACTTTTGTCCTCGGCGTGCAAGAGCAAGGGCAAGCCTCTCAAGAGGTGCCGCTCTTTAAGAAGCTTTGTGAAATAACCACAGGAGAGATAAACCCAGAAACCTACAAAGCTTTGCAGCTTTTCATGGCCGACCTCCTGCTCAATACAGATGGCATGGACTCTTGGTTCAACCAGAGGGAGGACCCGAGATGGCAAACTCTCACCAGGTAGGACGCAAGGCTCAGAAGCAGGGGCTAGCCCTAGCCTGCAACCCGCAGCGCCGACGGAGGCTAAGCTCCACCATCGGGCAGACCCGAAGGCAAGCTTACCTCAGCCTCGGACCACAGGAGGACAAGCTCTACCCAGGAACCTACACACGGCAGCTTCTCCTCAAGAAGCCTGGCTGCAAGGCACTGCCCATAGCCAAGCTCCAGTATAAGGCTAGCCAGCCGATTTGGTTTGAGGGTTCTTGGGGACAGACTGAAATCCTTGGCTCAGCGGAGGGCAAAACCATCTGGCAGATTAAGCGAGCTGTGCTCACTGCCTATCGCAGACAATATCAAACAACTATCGCCCACTATCAAGCAAAGCTTGAGGGGCTGAAAGGAATCAAACTCAATGGAGAATATTAAGGTCAAGAAAGCACCAAAAAGGCTCAAGGCTTGGATAGCAAAGCAGGTCCAAGTTTGCCAGCTAGTAAAAGGCAAGGCTAGATTTGCAGTCCAAGGCATGAATGCTTGTGGAAGATATAAAACTGTAGAGATTTTTAGCGAACTTCCAGAACCATCTTTTAATTACTGCAAAGAAACTCCCTACTGGCAGGCAGACAACTTTGTCTTCTGGGCACCTTGTCCAGACTTTGTAGCTTTTGGTATCATCTATCAGTTGGAGGACTAAAGTATGACCCAGACCCTCACACCCACCCCTGAGCAGGAAGCCTTCTGCCAAGCTCTTTGGGCCGGCAAGCCTTGCTTCCTCTCAGCTCGTGCCGGCACTGGCAAGACTAGCACTATCAAGCTTGCCCTTGAGCTAGCACCAAAGCCTCTGGACTGCACAGTCATAGCCTTCAATAAGCAAAACCAAGAGGACCTGCAGAGAGCCCTAGGAGGCAGAATCCGTGTCGCAACCTTGCATAGTCTTGGCTTCTCCGCCCTGCGCCAGTTCATGCCAGGACTAGAGCTTAATACCGGTAAGCTCTTTGAACTTACCAAGCAGCACAGACTCAAAGGCCGGAACCCTCGGCAGAGATTCTCTGACACCATGCGGCTAGTAAGCTGTGCTAAGAACTGGGGCCTCGTGCCAAGCCGACCCCAGGGCAAGAAGCCCTCTTTCAAGCCAGGCCTTGTGCCGGATACCCCTGAGTCCTGGCTTGCCTTAGTCGACCACTTTGAGCTTTGGGAAGCAGACCTTGAGGCAGCCAGGGAGATTCTCCAGGAGAGCAATGAACTCTTCTGGACTCAACACCAGATAGACTTTGACGACATGGTCTACCTGCCAGTCGCCCTCGGCCTTCAGGTCTTTTCCTCCAGTCTGATGCTAGTGGATGAGGCGCAGGACTTGAGTCCACTTAACCTTCGCATGCTCCAGAAAACTCCGGCAAAAATCTGGTATGTCGGTGACCCTTTCCAGTGTATCTACACCTGGCGAGGCTCGGACGAAGACGTCCTCACAAGCTTGAACCTGCCTGAGCTTCCGCTTACCACCTGTTGGCGCTGTGACCAAGCCATCATACGCCAAGCCCAACGCTATGTGCCGGACATCAAGGCAAGGGCAGAGGCAGAACCTGGTCAAGTCCAGCTCTACTCCGAGATGCCAGACTGGCAGGCAGAGCCACCTGCAGTAGTGCTAGGCCGAACCAATGCGGCTCTCATTAAGCTAGCCTTGGAGATGAGGGCAAGTCAGAAGCAGGTCTGTATCCTAGGCCGAGACCTCGCCAAGACCCTAGCTGGGATTCTAGAAGAGTTCAAGGGAAATACCCGTGCAAGGCTCTTGGAGGAAACTCAGACCTGGTTCAACAAGATGTCTGACAGGTATCCACACAAGCAGCTTGAGTTCCGGGATTTGGCCAGGTGTCTGCAAGCTTTCATCCAGGAATACCACGGCGTGCCAGCAATCTTGCGAGAGCTCGGCCGGCTCTTTTCAGATGACCCACTGCCAGGTGCCTGGATTCTTTCCACCATTCACAAGGCTAAGGGGAGGGAATGGCCTAGGGTCTGGCTTCTGAATTGGTCAGGCTCGGGACTGAGTCAACCCTGGCAGGTTAAGGAGGACCGGAACCTACGTTATGTAGCCACGACCAGAGCTAAGCATTTCCTCGGAATCATAGATGAAACCGCTTGGAATCCAGAAGCCAAGCTGCCTGACTGGAGGCAGCTATGAGCCAGGACAAAAGCAGGGAGCTTCCCTCCCTAAAGCCACAGCTCGAGCTCAGACTCAGGTTGCATGGATGGCCCCTCTCCAATTTCGAATACCAGCTTGTCGCTTTAGCCTTGCAACACTCGCTTCGGGATGGTATAATGCAGGCATTGGAAGAGGTGGAACTTCAGAAGTTAGGTGGACTTGACTTTGACCTAGACTTCAAAGTCGCCGTTCCACAGAATGAAAACTTAGACAAGCTACAATAGGAGAGCAAGATGAGATATAAAAGAAAGAACCTGGACGCAGGCAACGTGCATGTGCTGAGGGACCAACAAGGCAAGCTCTACCTAGCTACCAAGGAACCTTTTGGTTGGCTCAGTCTAGACGACCAACCCCTCATGTATGGCTATCGTGATCATGGCTCGATTGAGGTTCTTTGGAACAAGCTTGCACAGTATCAACACGCTGCAAGGATTTTGCAAGGTGGAGTCAAGACTCAATTCCAGCAAGTCCTTGCGCTTTTTGCAGAGATAGAAAAATAGAAAAGGAAAGGAAGGAGAAAGATGGGAATACTAGATGAACTACTGGGAGCACAAGGTGCTGAGCCTCCCGCGCCACCCAGACCAATGCTAGCTTCAGCTCTCAGCGAGGCTACCCTGGACCAAGTTCGCTGGCCAAAGCTTGTGAGCTTCAAGGTGGATGGCTACCGGTGTCAGCTTAGGGATGGTCGAGCCTATGCCAGGAGCGGCAAGCTGCATCCCTGCAAGGCTGTCCAGGAGTGGGCAAAGCAATTCAGCCTGCCTCTAGACGGCGAGCTCATAGTGCCAGGCAAGGCTTTTAATGAAGCAGGTGGACTCCTGCGGCGAGCTGACTACTCCGGGCCTTTCGAGTTTCTGGTCTTTGACCTTGTGCAGGACGGACTCAAGGCACAGGAGCGCTATCAGTTTCTGCAGCATGCTCAAGTCTACTGGCCAAGCAACACCAAGCTGCTGACCCAGTGGTGGACAGAAAGCAAGGAAGGCCTGCTGAGTCTGGAGAACCTAGCCTTGCAGCATGGCTTTGAGGGTCTGGTTCTGCGAGAGCCTGGAGCTCTCTACAAGCATGGGAGGGGAACTCTGAAGGACCAAATCATGCTCAAGCTCAAGCGGTTCAAGACAGCGGAAGCCAAGGTCTGGGCAGTTGAGCCCAGAAAGTTCAACTCCAATCCAGCTCAGCTCACGCCTCTTGGCTACACAGAGCGAAGCACTGAGGCCTCCGGCATGCTCGAGACCAATGTCCTTGGAAAGCTGCATTGCATCGGGCTCAATGGGCCTTTTGCAGGAGCCAAGTTCTCCATAGGAAACTTCGATGGGCTTACTGACCAAGACAAGATTCAGCTTCTCGCCGAGCCACCCCTCAACAGAGTGCTGACCTATAAGTATTTCCCTGAGGGAGTTCTCAACCGACCCAGACATCCAGTATTCCTAGGTTGGAGGCCGGAGTGGGATTTGCCTTGTGAGGAGGAGGTGCCTAATGCTGATTAAACCAGAGCGCATTAAGCCACTTACCTCTTTCACTCGCTGCACGAGATACCAGTGGAATTTCCAGAAGCAAGACCCGGGGCTTAAGCTCTCCCTTGGCCAGTGGTATATTACGCAGGGAGGCAGGCTAGTCAAACTTGTGGCTCAGCTTCAGGATGGAAGCTACCTGATTCTCGGGCAAGGCTGTGCCTTGGCTCCCCTGGAGTGGGCTGAAATTGACAGGCGAGGCTTTCATGGTCCTCGCCCCAGACTCACAATACCTGCACCGAAGTCCCGCAGAATGGACGTGCTGAAGAAAAGAATGACAATGCTGCCTGAGTGGAACAACACAATCAGGACTCTGGCCAAGCTCTTTCCTAGAGCCAAGTGGACACCCTGCCTTTGGATGGGTAGGGGTGCGCTGCGGATTCCTAATGGGCCAACAGACCTAGCTTCAAGAGGAGGACAACCTTATGACGAATAAACTTCAAACACTGAGTGCTCCTCGTGACCTACTCGAGCGTGCATTGGCAAGCGTGAACGGCTTGAGAATCTGGTTTCCCACCGAGTCCGCAGCTGTATCTATGCGAAACAGAATCCAGACTGTGAAGACCGAGGACCGAAAGCAGAGCTGCAAGCTCTATGACATAGGGAGCCCACTCTACAACACCAGCTCCTACGATGGGGTGGCTTGTCATATTCAACCTGTGGAAGTCTACACCCAAGACTTCGCACCCAAGCCTGGCCAGCCTACTGAAGGCTTCTGGCTTTATATTAACCCTGCCTCAGCTGCAAGCTCTGGCTACTATGTGGAGGAACTTTGAAATGATTTACTGTAAGCAGCCTATTGGAGAAACTACTGCTTGGTTCAAGATGTCTAGCAAGAAAACCCTGAGGCAGTCTTGGAGCAGACTTGTGGCTATGGCTTGGAAGTCTGAGATAGATGGACAGCCTCAATGCTCTGAGCTGTATATTACCTTGCAGGCTCAAGTCTGCCCTGCAAGTGAAGTGCCAGATTGGGCCAAGCAAGAGCTGAAGAAGTTGGCAGGCTAAGTGGGAGTGGGAGGCCGGGCTTGCTCGGACAAAAACTTTTTGAGCTATCTCGGCATTTTCCCACTTGACAACCTCGCCTCTTCATATTATTATTCATAATGTATCACGGCAGCACCGTGAAAGAATACACCACTAACCCGAGGCAAGGCAATCCCGCCGAGCCCACTAACTGAAAGGAACCTACTATGGTTGATTTTACTGAAGAAACTTCCCGCAAGAATATCATCATCAAGAAAGTTGAGTATACCATTGCTCAGCCTTTTGCTGAAGGCCACGTCTGCACGGCCAACGAAGCTAATGCCTTGAATCAGCTCCTGTCCGAGAACGTCCGCAACAACTTTGCTCCGAAAGTTGAGAAGTCTGAAGTCGCTCCGACACAGGAAGACTTGGACAACTACGTAGCCGGCTACCAGTTCGGCGTTCGCAGCGTTAGCTCTTCTGACCCTGTTGAGAAAGTTATGCGTCAGCTCGTTGAGCGCAAACTCATTGAAGCCCTCAAAGCCCGTGGCAAAAACAAATCCAGCCTCAGCTCTGAAGAGTTCAAGAATGCTATCGACGCAGCTGTTGAGAAAAACCGTGATGTTCTGTATGCTAAGGCTAAAGAAATTGTCATGATGCAGACTGCTGAAATCGACTTGGCTCTGTAAGGACTTTTGGCATGAAGGCAAGTCTAAGCTCAGCACAATTCCTTGCATACCAAGACTTGCTTTCTGCCATGCACCAAGCTACAAAAGAAACCAGAGGAGTCAAGATACAAGTTCCTCTCCCGCAAGTTCCCCTGCTCAAGAGAGCCTTCTATCTTTGCAAGGCAAGCGAGGTGGAACTCCAGGGCTTGAGCCTCTTGTCAACCCCTGACTCCTCCAGGTTTCTTATTTACCACCAACCACCTGAAAGGATACCCAATGGCTAAGACTTGGAGTAAATTTCTAATCCGCTTGGACCCTAGCGTGCATTATACTCTTATGCAGCTATGTCCGAACCCCACTCTGGCTGTTCGGCATCTTGTCAACCTGTATGTAAAGCAGCTTGCTCAAGCGAAATTCAAAGGGCAGGAAATTCCTGCTGAGTTCAACTTAGATTTGGAGGAGATAGAACGAGATGACAGAAACCAATAGCCAAGACCTCAACCCGATAGCCGATGCAGACTTTGAAGCCATCGACAGGCTTTTCAACAAAGACCCTCAATTCCTCACAGAGGAGGACATTAGCTTGATAGTTCAGAAGCTGCGTTCCGGTCGAGGCAAGTGGCTGCATGAATCTGAGAAGAAAACCGCAGCAAAGAAAAAGCTGAGCAAGGCTGAGAGCAAAGACCTCTTGGCAAGCTTGAACCTGAGCTTCTGAAAGGAGTCCATAGAATGACAGACCAAACCACCGAAGACCTGCTTGCTGTGCCGGAAGAGCTCAAGCATCAGAGTGCTGAGCCAGAACCCTTGCCAGTCAATCATGCCTTCTCTACAGCCAATCCTCTCATGCAGCTTATCTGGGATGCCACATCTCTTGGCACCCTCCGTGAATGCCCGAGGAAATACTATCTCCAGGTCATCCGAGGCTACACCACCAAGCGAGCCGCCTTGGCTCTGGACTTTGGCATTGCCTTGCATGAAGGCTTGGAGCTTTTCTACCGGAACAAGGCCAAGGGCATGGACCAAGCTGAGAATGAGGCCGCTGTAATCAAAGCTCTCCTCCGGCATCCCTTGCGCCAGAACATAGATAAATACGAGGACCAGACTCGGAACTCCCGCACCTTGGTCTTTGCAGTCTGGGACTACATGCAGCACTACAAAAGCGAGCCTTGCCAGACTATGATTTTCTCCGACGGCACAGTCGGCGTCGAGCTACATTTCCAGATGGAAACAGACATCATCACTGGAGCTGGGGAAAAGATTTCCCTGGCCGGACATATTGATAGGCTGACCAAGCAGGACCTTGGTATTTTCATCCAGGACCACAAGTCCACGAGTATGCCATTGACTCAGCGCTACTTCGACCAATACAAGCCGGATACTCAGATGACTCTCTACACCATTGCAGGCCAGGTTGTCTTTGCAACCCCAATCCGAGGTGTGATGATTGACGCCATTGACCTGAAGAAGGGCGAGTTCTCCAGGCAGATTTCCCTTCGCTCTCAGGAGTTCTGCGAAGAGTGGTTGGCTGAGCTTGAGAGCTGGATAAAGGTAGCCGAGTTCTATGCGACTCGAGGAATCTTCCCGGCCAATGATAAAAGCTGTCATAAATACAGTGGGTGTCCTTTCAAAAACTACTGCACAGCACCGTATGCTCTGAGGGAACAAATCCTCCAGGAGGACTTTGTCAAGCGTGTCTGGGACCCCAGTCAACCGAGAGGAGATTAGCCCATGCTAGACCTGTTGTGCTTCCTTGCAATCTGTACTGTGATAGCTGTCTTTGGCTACGCTGGCCTCACTTTCGTTCTTACAATCTTTTTTCTTAGGAGTTTAAAATGCCGACATTAGAAACTTATAAAGCAGACAAACCAATCAAGATGCTCTACATGGGCGACACCGGAACAGGTAAGACAGGAGCCCTGGCAAGCCTAGCCAATGCAGGTTACAAGCTACACATTCTGGACTATGACAATGGCTTGGACATTCTGTCCACCGCAGTAAAGCCTGAGTTCCTCAAGAACATTGAGTATGAAACCCTTACGGAGAAGAAGAAAGCTGTAGGTGGCACGGTGCTTATCCAGGGCACACCGAAGAGTTTCGCCAGAGGCCTGGCCTTGCTCACTGAGTGGTCTGGAAAATACACCTCCAAGGAGGACATCATAGTCATTGACTCTCTGACCTTTATGTCCGACGCAGCCCTTGAGCATGTCCTTGCAGGAGCCGGCCACACAGGGCGCCAACCGGAAATCCAGGAGTGGGGCTTGGCGATGAGCCTCATCGAAGATGTCCTGAGCATACTCTACTCTGACGACCTGAAGTGCAATGTCATAGTCAATAGCCATATCAAGTATATCCAAGATGAAGGCTCCGGCATGGTCAAGGCACAGATTAATACCCTTGGCTCTAAGCTACCTCCCAAGGTAGGTCGCTATTTCAACCACCTTATCATGGGACAGATGGTTGGCACTAAGCGAGTCATCAAGACCAAGGGCTCTGCCATGTTTGGCCTGAAGAGCCCAAACCCAGACAAAGTCAAAGAGCAATACAGTGTGGAGTCTGGCTTAGCTGAATACTTCCAGGATGTCAAATCCTAACCTTTGGGCAGGGAATCCTCAATCCCGCTGCAGGCTTCCGTGGGTAGGCTGCCTAAAACCCACAACCTTATGAGCATAAAGAAGCTCACCTCAAAACTTACTAACTCTAACTCTTAAAGAAAGGAAACCATTATGGTAGATTTTACTAGCTTACTTGAAAAGAAAACTGATGACGTTGAAGCTCCGGCACTGTTGCCGACTGGCTCTTATCTGATGACAATCGCTCAGTATCGCACTGGCGAATCAGCTCAGAAGAAAACTCCCTATGTTGAGTTTGACCTGAAAGTCGCACAGGCTATGGAAGTTGAAGACCAGGAAGCTTTAGCCAAAGTTAAAAACCTGCAGGACAAAACCCTTAAAACTCAGTTCTACCTGAGTGAGGATTCCCTGTTCCGCCTGAAAGACTTCTTATCCAAGACTGGCTTGCCGACTGAAGGCAGAAGCTTTGCTGAAATTTTGTCTGAAGTTGCCGGTGCTCAGATTGTGGGTATTGTATCTCACAGAGTTAACCCGAACAACTCAGAACAAATCTTTGCCGAAGTTCGGAACTTTGTAGCAGCCTAGGCTAGCTGGGTTGCCAGGCACCCTAAGCCTGGCACTTTCTTGGGAGGCTCGGCAGTTCAGACTGGTTCAACTCCAGCCCCTCCCACTTCTTTTTAATTATCTTGGAGAACCACCTTGACACAGACAATTTTCCTAGACCATATTCAAATTAAACCAGATCGGCAACGTAAAGACCTTGGCTCTTTGGAGGAGCTCAAAGCTAGCATCCTCCAGGTCGGCACGCTTATCAACCCCATTGTGGTAGAGCCTCAGCTCTCCCGCCCTGGCTATTTCTGGCTCATCGCAGGAGAACGCCGGTTCACAGCATGGAACGAGCTCTACACCTCAGGTCAAATACACCCAGAGATTCCAGTCACGGTATGGTCAGACCTGGATGAACCTGCCCGCCAGCTCATCGAGCTTGAAGAGAACATTAAGCGGAAAGACCTGACATGGCAAGAACATGTTCAGGCCACGGCCAAGCTCTATGCTCTCAAAGGCTTCCAGAACTATCAGGAAGCTGCACCCTACTTTGGCGTAGCCCCGAGCACCTTAAGCTACACTATGCAGCTTGCCGCAAACATGGACAATCCCAAAGTAGCGGAGGCTCCAACAATCCAAGCAGCACATTCTATAGTCAAGCGAGATAATGCTCGGGCAATAGATAATCTCTCTATGGAAATCTCAGACTTTTTTAAAAATGAAATTCAGCAAGAGAAGGAGGAATCTAAAAATGACCAAGCTCAGCCGCAGACAACAGGAAGCTCTGGACAAATTTCACAACCTGCTGCAAGCACCTCAGAAGCCCAGAGAAGCCCAGTCAAGACAAACTCAGAGGACCTTGCCACCAGTCCCTACCGAATCCAACAGGGGGACTTCCTCGAGTTTGCTCGGAGCTATTCTGGCAAGCCTTTCGATTTTCTTCACCTCGACTTCCCATACGGTATCAACCATGACCGAAGCAAGCAAGGCAACACAGCAAGCTACGGAACCTATGAAGACTCGGAGGATGTTTACAAGACTCTTGTCCAAGCTCTTCTCCAGAATCAAGACCGGCTTGTAGCAGAGAAAGCTCATTGTATTTGCTGGCTCTCCTGGCGATTTGCAGACTGGACTCGAGAGGTCTTTCAGCACGCCGGTTGGGCTTGTCACATGCAACCCCTGGTCTGGCATAAGTCTGACAACAAGGGCATCATAGCCGATGTCCAATGCGGCTTCAGAAACGTAGGCGAGTATGCCTTGTTCTTCAACCGTGGCCGTAAGGCTGTCGTCAAAAACATCAGCAATATTTACTCCGGCCCTACAACCAAACGCTTCCATGCTAGTGAAAAGCCCTTGCCTATGCTCAAGCATTTCTTCTCTGGCCTGTGTGACCACTACTCCAGAGTCCTTGACCCAACGTGTGGCAGTGGCACGGCTATCATGGCTGCGGAGTTCTTTGGCGCTGAAGAGGCTTTGGGCTTAGAACTGAACCCTGAGTTTGCCAAAGCTGCTCAGGAATATTTGGCTGTGAACCGAGGTTCGCTAGAATCTAACTTAGACCTGACTATTGACTTGGAGGATTTAGCATGAAAACCCGAAGTGGAATGACTCAATTTTCTGTAACTCGAGGAGAGGAGGACCTGGAACTTGAAGTATCTTGGGTCTATGAAGAGTCCGAGTATGGCGATGGCTCTCTGGATGAGGAGTTTGAAACCATGGCCTACTGTGGCTCGGAAGAAATCCCACTAACCGAAGCCGAAGAGACCCGGCTCAAAGAACAGCTTGAAGCTGAAGGAGAGCTTGCCTGATGTCTTGTCCTATTGTCATTGTAACTGAATACCCAGGTAAGACAGACTTGGTAACCGGCAAGCTGCTCTCTGGAGAAACCGGTCATCTTTTCTGGGACTTGTGGTTTAATGAGGTTGGCTTCACTTCCGCGCCTCCTGTGCTTTCCGTTATCTCTAAGAGGCCTGGCTCAGGCAAGATAGAAGACTTCTGCTTGAGCAAGAAGGGAGCTCAGGAAGAAGCTTTGGCCCTAGGCTTGCCTGGCTATTCTTGGGACTCTGTCAAGCAGGGTAAATACTTGCATCCAAGATTTCAAGCCGACCTTGACCAGCTTCGCACCAAGCTCCTTGAGCTTCAGCCAAACCTGGTAGTCTGCTTAGGTTCCCTGGCTTGTTGGGCTCTCCTCGGCTCTGCAAAGATTTCCAAGCTTCGCGGCACTTGCGCTGAGTCTAGCCTGGTGCCTGGCCTCAAAGTCCTGCCAACTTACCACCCTCAAACCATCATGCGAGAGTGGGAACAGCGGGTTATTGCAGGAGCTGACCTTATGAAAGCTAAGCGGGAATGCCAAAGTCCTGAACTCATCCGCCCGGCTAGAGAAGTCTGGGTTGTCCAGGATAGAAAGGACTTGGACTGGGCTAGCGGATTCTTATGTGCGAAGAGCTTGCTCAGCCTTGATATCGAAACCAAACTCGGTCAGATAACCTGCTTGAGCTTCGCCGTAAGTCCGGCCTTGAGCATAGTCTTTCCCTTTACAGATTCCCGTCAGGCTGATTGGAATTTCTGGCGGGAAGCTGAGGACGAAGTCTATGCTTGGCAAGTGGTTAAGAAAATTTGCCAGACCGCAAGCATACATAAGATTCTCCAGAACGGTGTCTATGATATTCAGTATCTTTGGAGAGTCTGCAACATTAAGACTCTTGGCTTCCGTCATGACACCATGATAGAACACCATTGCCTCTACTCTGAGCTTCCTAAGTCCCTAGGCTTCATGGGTAGCATTTATACCAATGAGCAGAGTTGGAAACTTATGAGGCGATGGACTGAGAAAGATATTAAATAGAAAGGAGGACCTGAATGACATTCACACAAGAAGCTTTGCTTTGGACTCTGGCCTTGCTAGGCGCCTTGCCCTTACTCGCTTGGCTCTTAGAGGCTTTGATTCTTTGGAATGAATCCCTGTTTGAATCTGACGACAGGGAGGAGTAACCCATGCAACTTACCTTAGACCAGAAAATGGCTTGCCTCAAACCAGGCTCTATTTGGCGGCGTCGAAAGCTTGGACAATGGCAACGAGTTTATCTTGAAGCTGTGCAGTCTAAGCTGCTTCGCGACGGCTCTGGCTTTATTGACATCCGCACAGAATTCGGGCTTGAGTTTATCAAGCTACAAAAGTTCCTATCTGACTATGAGTTCCTTGGTTGGGCTCGAGTCAAACTTCCCCAGATTACTTCTGACAACAATCTTATACCTTTGATGGAGGACCCCTTGAAATGATACAACAAGACAACATACTCCTGCCTGCTTTTATTTTTGACCTGGACGGTGTCCTGGCTAATAACTCCCAACGTCAGCATCTGCTGCAGCGCTCTGGAGACACTAAGCCCTCCCGCCAGGACTGGTTGGACTTCTTCAATGCCAGCCCCTTTGATGGTGTTTATTCTGACACAGCCAAGCTCTTCAAGACACTCCAAGCCGCAGGTTACAAAATCCTCATCTGCACGGGGCGGAGCGAGGACTACGAAGAGATGACTCGAGATTGGCTAGAAAGCTGGGGCTTGCTTCCCGACCAGCTATTCCAACGCCGGCATCTGGACTTTCGCAAAGACTTTGAGGTCAAAGAGGAAATTTACCTGACCCAGATTCAGCCTTACTACCAAGTCCTTGGAGTTTTTGAAGACCGAGCTGATTGCGTGCGTATGTGGAGAGCTAGAGAGCTTACTTGCTACCAACCTCGAGAAGCCAGCTACTAGCTTGGCCTTGGTCTGGGTTCTTGCCTCTTGACAGTTCCCAATTTTTCCCTTATCATTATGTTTGACTTGGAGGTCTGAATGAAAAAATTTATAGTAATCGAACGTAAAGATTCTTGTGGATTTATCAGCACTAATTTGCGGTCCTCTGTCTGGGGCATAGCAAAGCAAGCCAAACTTAATGAGGTATTAGATTCTCTTCGAGAAGACTACGGAAACGTGCAGTTCTCTTTTCCAAAGTCCGCTCAAGATGATTTAGATTCTCGAGATGCCTTAGCCTACTACAAGCTTGTCCATGCCATGCAAAAGCAAGAGGTAGCTGAGGCACTTCGTTTAAGATTTGGAGTAAATCATGCTGAAATTTAAAACACAGAATTTTGAACCACAAGACGATATGGAATCTCTCTGGGTCTACAATGGCCTGGATACCTGCCTAACCTTTGAGATACATCAGAAACTTCAGCCTCTCTTCAATGACAACACCAGAACCATCTATCGTTGGGAGTTTGCCAGTCAAGCTGTAGCCCTGGAGATGATGTTTCGAGGTTTCCGAGTTGACCGAGAGATTGTGCAAAAAGTCCTTGATGATGCTCAGGCTGATTATGACCACCATCTTGCCGTGCTCAATAGATTTGCCGAAGCAGTCTGGGATGAACCTATCAATCCAGACTCTCCTACTCAAATCAAGAACTTTATCTATGGAGCTTTTGGCCTGGCACCTATTTCCTTTCGAGGCAAAGTAAGCACGGACCGCAAAGCTCTTGAGAAGCTTATGGAAACTAATCTCTACATTCGCCCGATTGCCAAGCTCATTTTGCTCCTGCATGACCTTGGCAAGACTATCTCAGTCCTAAAATCCGAGATAGATTCCGATGGCCGCATGAGGACTAGCTACTCTGTAGCTGGAACTGAAACAGGGCGTTGGAACTCTAGCATGAACGCCTTCGGAGGCGGAACAAACATGCAGAACATTACCAACCATCTCCGGAAAATCTTTGTGGCTGACCCGGGCAAGAAGATAGCCTACATAGACCTGCAGGCGGCGGAGTCCAAAGCGGTGGGCTACATCTCAGGCGACCCTGCTTATATTGACCTGTGTGACCACGGCGACGCCCACACTGCGGTGGCTCGTCTTGTGTGGACAGACCTTCCTTGGACAGGCGACATCAAGAAGGACAAGGACATTGCAAACAACACCCCCTTCTATCGTGAGTTCTCAGTCCGCGATATGGCAAAGAAAGGAGGCCACGGGACTAACTACTATGGCACTCCGCCTACCATGGCAGGACATCTCAAAATGCCAGTGGATGTAATTCGTTCTTTCCAGGAGAAATACTTCAAGGCCTTTCCTAGAATCCCGGCCTGGCACACCAGAGTCATTCAAGCCATTCAGCTAGAGCACAAGCTCACAACCTGCTTTGGCCGAGAGAGAATCTTCTTTGGCCGAGCTTCCGAGGCTAGCACTTGGCGTGAGGCAATAGCCTTCGAGCCACAGAGCACTATCGCCGACACTCTGAACTATGCAGCTTTCCGAGTCCAACGTAAATGGCAGGGTAAGACTGTAGAGCTTCTAGCCCAAGTCCATGACGCTATAGTCGTGCAATATCCAGAGGACCAAGAGGATGAGCTCATCCCTGCTATCTTGGCTGAGATGATTTACCCCATCCCTATCTACGGCCGGACTATGATAATTGGTGTAGACGCAGAGACTGGCTGGAATTGGAGCCACTTCAACCCTAAAGACCCAGAAGAAAACCCTGACGGAATAAGGAAATATAAAGGACATGACGACAGAACCCGCACGCATATTCCCAGCGACAATATTCTCGACTGGCAATTTGATTGATGAGTTTATTAAAGATACCCCTGCTACCGAAAGCCCGGAGCTTTTCCGCAAGTGGAGTGCCATTGCGGCGATAGCTGGCCTGGCTCAACGCAGAGTTTGGTGTGACATTGGCAAGGGAGCTCTCTTTCCAAACCAGTTCATCTTGCTTGTCAGTCCTCCCGGCGTGGGCAAATCCGTGGTGCTGAAAATGGTTGAGCAGCTCTGGAGTTTGAACCGAGACATCTACATCGGCGATGAGTCCACGACCATTCCAGGTCTTCTTGACTACATGCAGGATTGCCAAAGCCCTGCTAGCTACGACGGTGTAACAGTGCAAACACATCCCATCTCTGTAGCCTGCCGTGAGTATGGAACCTACATGAAGTCCTATGACCTTTCGGCTCTCAACCTGCTCAATGACTTTTGGGACTGTCCAAAGGTCTTCAGCGAGATGACTCGAGGTGGAGGCAAGAATACCCTAGACTACCCAGTCATGAATTTAGTCTCTGGCACACAGCCTAGCTACCTTAACAATGTCCTACCTGAGGAAGCTTGGTCCCTTGGCTTTTGCTCTCGTCTAGTCCTAGTCTACGATTGGAGAATCAAGCAGCTCAGGACTCGCGAACGCTTAGCCTTGCCTAAGTTCCAACCAGAGAAATACAAACCCGCAGTGGATGCCTTGTGCAAATGGCAAGGTAAGCTTGCACTCACACCCGCAGCTCTGGACTACTTTGACTCTTGGATTGTAGATGAAGGCATGAAGCCTGTCCCAATGCACCCCCGGCTTGCCAGCTACGTCGCCCGGCGTCCTGTCCACTGGCTCAAGGTTGCTATGTGTTTTGCCCTGGCTTCCGGCAGTCCTTGCATAGAGAAGCTCCACCTTGAGCAAGCCAAGCAAGCTCTCTGTGAAGTAGAAGACCTCATGCCGGAGATTTTTCGAGACATGTCTAAGCAGAGCGACAAGGATGTCCTTGATGAAATCCGAATGTCTATAGCCCGCCTGGCAATGAGGGAAGCTCAAATCCCAGAGCGTAAGCTCATTCAGCTTCTCACTACCAAAATTGCAGCACATCGTGTCGGCTATTTCCTGGACACTATGGAAGCGGCAGGTTACATAACCGAGTGCGAAGCTCCGAAAGGGGTCCTGACTCAGTGGGGAAATCGAGGCTATCGATTCTTCCGCCCAGGGATAGATTTAAACAAAGGCTTTTAATGAAAGGAAACAAGATGACAGACTACAGAATTGAAATCAAAGATGGCCTGGGAGTTCAGGCGGAACTCCCTTTGCAAGGAGGTTCTGAGCTTCCTCCCAGCTGGGAAGATCTCCAAACCCTCTACCATGCAAAGTATCCAGGCATGAAACCAACACCTGCCCTCTGCCAGCTCGGTCACACTCTAGGCAAGACTGAAGATGCTTACCTGAATGCTGACCCGAGCTTCACAAGCCTCCTGGCCCAGATGTATTTTGAGTGGATTGGACTGATGAGTGTGCTGCATAGGGAGCTGGGTATCGGGCAGCAAACTATGGATAGGGAATTGATTAAATTATGGCATGAAAAGGAAAAGAAATAAATCGTTGTTGCCGTTTGTTTTGGCGGTTTTAATATGGAAAAAGCGGGATTGATAAATTGTCCCGCTTTTATTTTATCCGTTTGTGTAGTGGAATTTTGGAGCTATCCCAAACAACAATATTCCGAGCTAGCTCCACCTCCCATCACAACCCGAGCCCAACTGCCGTGCCACCCCAGACTCCATAGTAATCGGTATTCCGCTCCAGAGGACTCATGTATCGGTTCTGCAGCTTGGTCTGCGCTCCATTCATCAGGCCGCTGATGTCCACACCATCAAGCATAGCCCTCTGCAAAATCCTAAACATCATAGTTCCATCTCCAGCTTCCAGGGCCTCTGACATTACTGAGCTATAGGAGCTAGTCAGCTTTCTTCTCTTGTCTTTGTCTTCCCAGATTTCCCGACTAATCTTAAAGCTCTGGTCTATCCTTGTGCTTGGCAGGTTGAAATACTGATAAGCCATGGCTTCAAGTGGAGTCAAGTCCAGCATCTTAGTCCCAGTGCTTCCAGAGTAGAGCGTGTTGCCTACAACCTGAGTGCTCCGGTAAATCATCTTTGGAGCCAAGGCTCTCATAATACTTTGCTGGAACTTCCGGTCCCCTGCAGGATTCTTTCCTGTAGTGCTGTAATAATCCACAGCTTCGCCGACCGAGTTCCACAGAGCCTTGAGCCTATTGCTATAGACAAACCCCATGAAGCGCTGAGTTTCTTCTCCAGGGTCTCTGAATGGTGAGTTGACTTGACTTTGCAAGCTGAGTCCAAACGCCCCTGGAATACCATACAGCAGCATACTAGACCCTAAGGTGTCTCCCCAACGGTCATAGAGCAGGTTGCTAAGCTTGTCCCCTGTATAGGCTTCTGTGAACCGCTCCAAGCTCGCACCAATTTCACTAGAGCCCAGACCACCAAGCATACTTGTTGCCAAGTTGCTATACATGTAAGGCTTCCAAGCTCCATGCTTAAGTGCTGCCTCCATGTATTGCATCTGCCAGCCAACATAGTGCATAGTCCAGTTCTTGAACAGACCCCAGGCACCGCCAACCGGCCCTTGGAGAATCCGAGCTCGGTCACTTGCGGCGAACTGGAACATGGTATTCTCAGTGAACTTTCTTGCAGCACTGTAGACCTGCTCCTTGCTGAGCATGCCCGCTTTGGCCAGGGAGTTAAAATACTTATATCCTACTGTCATCGCGTAGCCTCGGCTTGCCTGCTCTGAGAAAGTCGGCAGCACAGTAGCCATGCCTTTGAGCATACCAGAAAAGTCCCCAGCCTTGAAGCTTGCAATCAGGCCTTGTGCATGCCCTGAGTTCTCCCCAATATAGCTCTCAATGAATCTTGGACTCAGCACACCTTCCCTCACCATCTGCTCCATGAAGCCAGAGAACCCTTCTTCAAGCTTAGGATTTCCCATGAGCTTCATAGATTCCCACATGATTTTCATAGGACTCAGCGTATTGGCTACCATGCCCTTGCCAGTCTTACTAATCAATGGCACTCCATCATACGCCCACTGCAGAGCCTCCGGGCATTCCCGTAGCAAGCTAAGCTGCGGCAACACTGTGGTCATAGGTTGCAGCATGTTAGCAAAAGCATAAGCCATGTTGCCAAAGCCCAAGTCCAGGTAAACCGAGGTTGTATTAAGTGTCCGGACAATCTTGCTTGCCGAGTCTGTGCCAAGCACCGGAGCCAGCACCTGGTCAACTGTCTTATTGACAAGCTTAGAGAAAGTTCCCTGCTCACCTCTCAGCACAGCCAGTTTGTCTTCCAGCTGAGCTGCAATCTTCGGTTGGTCGATGCCAAGTGTGGCTAGGTCTTTAGCAAGCAGCCGGTCTGTGGTTTCATTTGCCAGCCAAATGTATTTGTTCTCCAGGCTGTAGCTCAGCGCCCCTATCAACTCCTCTGCAGTCTTAGCCCTGTTATAGCCTCCCACTCCGCTTTGCGGTAGGAAGAAGCTAGCCCGACCAACTTCTGGATTAGCCTGAGCATATTTTCGAGCAAACTCATCAGCTAGGCTGAATTCATCAGCAGCAAGAAGTTTCTCCTGTCGAAGGTCTAGAGCCCGCTCCTTAGTCCAATATTCTCCAAGCCTCCAATCTCGGCCATCTTTCCGAGCCTCTTCAATTACGCCCTCAGCCAGTTTCCGGATTCCTTTCCGGTTCTCCCCTCCGACAATATAGACAAGGTTTCCATTCCCATCCACAATGCCTTGGCGCAGAGAGCCTTGCCAGTAATGGCTAATCCCATAATGGCCTTTCTTCAGTGGAAACAACTTAGAGTCTGGAATCCCAAGTGCGCCAGCAGTTTTGTAAATCTCATTGATAGATTCATCGTGCACAGCCTTGAGCATATCCAGAACTTTCTGTCCTTCTACTCCCAATCCATTGGAAATCTCCGGCCGGAGCAGGGCTTCCTCATAGGGAATCTTGTCATCAATGACCTTGAGCAGGGCGTCAAACTCTTCCGGGCGTTCACTTGCCAGCTTTCGCACCATGTTAGCCAGGGCTCTTGGGTCATCTCTCTTAATCCCCTTGGAGGCAATCTGCCATAGATTTTCCCCTGCTACTTCCGGCTTGCCATAGACCAGCTCCTGAGCCTTGCGAGTATAATCATCTCGAATCTTATGAGCCACACCGTAGATTTTGCGAGCAAGGGGACTTCCCTTGAACTGGAAAACTGTCGGGCTTATATATCTATTAAAGGTATTCTTGAGATTTCCAAGAAGTTCTGAATCAGCCAAGTCTTTCAGCCCTAGTTTAGCCCCGAAGGCCTGAAGACCTCTTGACCCTGCTTGCCAAACTGAGCCGGCTTCCGCAGCCGTACCAGGCGCTCCTAAGTCCAAGGCATCTTGAAATTGCAGAGCTTTGTTGTAGACTGAGTCCTGTACATCCCCTAGCGGCTTGTAGATGGTTTCTGGGTCTCTCCAGGCATTGCGCTCAGTAACAGCCTTAAGTTGCGCTTGCTCCGGGATGAACTTGCCAGGTTGGTCAGTCTTCGTGACAAACCACTGGCCATCGTCCAGCTTTCTTCCAAGAACATAGAGCCCTTCCTGCTCTTTCCCAAGCCACCAACCATTACCTACCGGGTTGAGGCTTTCCGTCAGCCCACGTTCCATCCTTGCAGCTGCTTTGCTAGTCCGAGCTGTAGCCAGGCGAGGAAACTGGCTATAAGCAAGCCAGTCCTCAGGCAGAGTGCCTCCAGCTCGGAGCTTCTCCATGGTGCTCTCTAGTTCCTTAAGGCTGCTAAACCCAGAGTCCTTGTGCAAGCTCAACATCCTGGATTTGATTTCTCCAGTCCCTTTGAAAACCGAATTGAGCTCACGGAATCTAGCAGGGAGCACATCTCCTTCCAGAGCCCCTACCATCTTGTTCCGGGTTTCCTCTCTGATAGCTCTGCTAAGTTTATTAATTCCATATTGGACTTCCTGCGCGATTTCCGGCTGGTCAGCGACTTCAGCTAGTCTTGCTTGAGCCTTTCGCAGATTCTGTTGCCAACTATCAGCGGAGCTTAGGTCAGCCAAAACCTGAGGTGCTTTCTTTCCAGCGGAGCTGAGCAGCCCGAGTCCACCACCGATGACCCCACCCAAGGCTATATCAGTTCCGGCCTGCCAGAGCCTCTCACTCAGTGGAGCTCCTTCCAAGTCTGTAGTTTCCTGAATAGCATAGCCTATGCCCTGGCGCCCGAGTTCTACCGGAGCCATCAGGGCAGCTTCCTGTGCAGCTCGACTAAGGAACGGGTGCTGAGCAAATTTCTCAGCCCGACCAAGACCTTTAGCCCAGGCACCGTATTTTGTCCCCTTAGCCAAAGCACTCATAGCCTTAGCTGTCCCAAAACCTAGTGGAAGTATCTCTGAGGCCAAAGCCATTTTAGGGTTTTCAGCTTGCCATTCCTGTAAATCTTCATCCGGAGCTTCCAAGCCGAAAAGACCCAGTGTGGAATTCCACACCAGGCTTTTTCCAAGATTTTCTAAATAGCTACTTTCAGCCATCTTATTCCTCCTGAGGTAACATCATCATAGCTTGTTGCATATATCCATTAATAAATGGAACTTTATTTGCATCTGGGTAGAGCATCGCAGCAGCTTGAGCTTTTTGCAGAATTTTTTTCGGAGTCATCTCGCCTTTAGTAGACGCCATGTCTATCATAGCAGCATTGCTTCCAACAGTTCTGGCCTCTCCTTGCTTATCAATCTGCTGAAAATGCACATTACCAGCTGCATCGGTCCAAGACATTCGGTTGCCGCCAAGGGCTCTCGGCTGCTGCATTTGCCAGGTTCTCATTGCAAGTTCAGCTTGTTGCATAGCACTCTGAGCTTTCATCTCTTCCAGAGCCAGCTCTCTCATAGCAGTCCATTGCTCCTGCTTCGCCCGCGCCTCTTCATTAGCATTAGCCACATCGGCATTATTCCGAGCTCTGCGATTGAAAGCATCCTGCATTACTGCGCCAGCCTTGCTCATGTCCATATTAATCCAGTCCGCGTTCATCAGCATATTAGCCATGGCGAGCTGTGGATTAAAAGCCTCTTCCTGATACTGTGGCTCTTTGACTTGGGCAGCCTTGCTGAGCTTTTCCCAGTTTGGCACATAGCCTCGCAGAGAGGGAAAAGGCGTTCCGGCTCCAGCACCAAGACCAGCTCCTGCACTACTACCATATCCACCACCTGAAGCTAAATACTGCTCCATCCATTTTTTCAGGTCTGGAGTTTTCTCTTCATCTTCTCCAAGCAGGAGTTTAGCAGCTTGCTCTCCTAGCCAGGTAAAAGGTCTAGCAGCTCCCATTCCAACAGCCAAACCAACATCGGTTTTACTCTGAGGATTCTCAGCTCTAGTGCCAAGAGCCCACCAAGGATTACGACCTGGTAATTCAGAACTATCTTTAATATATTGTTCCTGCACCATGTCGTTCCATTTAGCATCATAGCGAGCCAGCTCTCTTTCAGCTTTTTTAGCCTCCCTAGCTGCTTTCCTGGTTTCCTTATCCGCAGTTCGTAAAACTTTCCACTCAGCATCGGACATATCTCCCCTACCAGGTGCATAAGGATAGCTTGCTGCTACTTCGTTCCAACTTGGAATTAAAGTCATCTCTACCATTAGAATTTTCCTCCCATCTGAGCAAATTGCGTTGGACTGAGCTGAGACATATTATACATGCCCAAGCCAAAACCAGCACCCTGAGTAGCACCTTGCAGGCCAGAAACCCAAGGCACAACACTAGACTGCTTACCAACCTGACTCGAACCCATAGCATTGCCAAAGTCCATAGCCAGGTTCCACAAGTAGTTAGTCTTAGCCATATCGGCTTGCTGTTGCTGATTCGCCGCATTAACCAGGAGATTATTTCCTGCCGTGCCGGTGTTCAAGTAGTTATTCACACTAGCCGCATCAGCCGCAAGCAGGCTCGGGGTTTGAGCTCTCTGGTTCGCAATGTCAGCTGCAGCTCGAGCCACAATCTGATTCTCGACATTCTTGGTCAGGCGCTCTCGTGTCAACATGTCCCTGGAGCCTCCATAAGCACCTGCATCAATCGCAGCACTGCGAGCACTGGGCAGAGTTTCATTCCGGAAATTCTCCAGCAGGTTGTAGGTTTCGCCCTCCAGCTGAGGTGCAATACTTTCCGTGGCTTTCTGGTATCCCAGCCCTAAACTCTGTGCAGCTGCATTATTCAGATACTGATTGTAAGCTGAGTTCTGTCCTGCAATCTGATTTGCAAAACCAATGTTGCCAGAAATGCCTTGCTGCAACTCAGGTATATAATCCACCCAACCTTTTTGCGCATCCGCATAGGCATCTCGAATATCATTCCGCACAGAATTCAATTCTTGTGCATAAGCATTTTCAGCTTTTTTCTGTGCTTTACCTTGTGAGTGCCCGGCCAAACCTCCAATAGCACCACTAACAGCACTGGCTACACTTCCCATTTCTATCTCCTTTCCAAACCGAGCAAAGGCTAACTTTGCCATCATTATCTATCTTAAATCCCAGAGGCTTAAAGCCCAAGAGCTTTGCCATTTTCAAAGCTCGCTTATTTTCACAAG
>ERZ824600.840-NODE-840-length-43494-cov-4.764382_pt1 | contig 43494 bp, 61 predicted proteins | sample MGYA00519933_ERZ824600 | MGnify/ENA primary metagenome ERZ824600 (study PRJEB31778, sample SAMEA3449178) | human gut metagenome | biome: human gut; feature: human-associated habitat; material: faeces | place: United Kingdom | collected 2010/2012 ... | reverse complement strand
GTGCCGTCCGGGCCTTCCTTTGCCGCGAGCTTGTACACGCAGCCGAACACGGCGTCGGATTTGGCCGTAATGAGCCGTTCCCCGATCCCGAACGCGTCGATGCAGGCGCCCTGCCGGAGCAGCTCCGTGATGAGGTATTCATCGAGGGCGTTGGAGACGACGATCCTGCAGTCGGTCAGACCTGCCTCATCGAGGACGCGGCGCGCCTTGCGGGAGAGATACGCGATGTCGCCGGAATCGATGCGGATGGCGCATTTGGTTCTGCCGGATTTCCACAAAACGTTCTTGATCGCCTTGATGGCGTTGGGGATACCGGAGCCGAATACGCTGTAGGTATCGACGAGGAGGGTGGGATTTTCGGGATAGAGGCGGCAGTAGGTCTCAAACGCCTCGTATTCGCTGTCGAACATCTGGACCCACGAATGCGCCATCGTACCGCCCGCGGGAACGCCGTAGAGCTTTTCGGACAGCGTGCAGGCCGTGCCGGTGCATCCGCCGATATACGCGGCACGCGCACCGTAGACGGCGGCATCCTCCCCATGTGCGCGGCGGGAACCGAATTCGGAGATCGGGCGGCCTTCAGCGGCGCGGACCATACGGGAGGCCTTGGTGGCGATGAGGGACTGGTGATTGAGGGCGAGCAGGACGTAGGTTTCGATGAGCTGTGCCTCGATGACGGGGGCGCGGACGGTCAGAACCGGCTCACCGGGGAAGATCACGGTCCCCTCCGGCACGCTCCAGATATCGCCGGAGAAGCGGAAATTCGAGAGATATTCGAGAAACGGCTCGTCGAAGATGTTTTTGCTGCGCAGAAAGGCGATGTCCGCGGGCGAGAAGTGGAGGGATTCGATGTAGTGGATGATCTGCTCCAGCCCCGCCGCAATGGCAAGGCCGCCATCATCCGGGCACTTGCGGAAAAATACGTCGAAGTAGCAAATACGGTCCTGCAGACCGCTCTGGAAATACCCGTTGCCCATGGTCAGCTCATAAAAGTCGCAGAGCATGGTCAGATTCAGCTTTTCTTTGGTTTCCATACCGGCACCTCACATGGGGCCTCCTGAAGAAGGCCGATTTAATTGTCCTGATTATATGCCTTTTTCTCCAAAAGTGCAACCTCTTTTTCGTTGACATTTGTCCAAGTGGACTGTATGATCAAAGGGCAACCGGGGCCTCACAGGGCCCTCATCAGAAAGGATGCTGCAATTATGGATCTTACAATCGGCATGAAAGGGACTGCCTCCACCTTGGTGGAGCGGTCAGACACCGCCTTGGAAGTGGGTTCCGGCGACCTTTTGGTCTATGCCACCCCCTGCATGGCAGCCCTTATGGAGGGCGCAGCCTGTGAAGCCATTGCTCCGGCTCTTGAGGAGGGGCAGACCTCTGTGGGCATCGCCCTGGATCTGGCCCACACCTCCGCCACCCCTGTGGGGCTGGAGGTCCGGGCAGAGGCAGAGGTCACCGGCATCTCCGGGAAAATCATCACCTTCCAGGTGACCGCTTTTGACGAAGCCGGGGAAATCGGCCACGCCACCCACCAGCGGGCCTTGGTAACCGCTCAGCGTTTCTTGGAAAAGACATACGAAAAGCTGTGATGCTTTCCCCAGCATGGTTTGAGACAGTCCCCGCCGGGGAAAGCATGAATAATTTATAAATTTTTCTGACAAAGCCTGACCGGATTTCGGGTTTTGTGCTATAATAGAGAAGAATGAACGTTGGACCGTTCCGGTCCGGGAAGCGGGGAAACAGGATGCTGCCAAAAAAGCCAAAAACCAGATATACCCAAGCCATGGGGCTCATTGCTTTTGCCGTGGGACTCTACGCCCTCATCAATCACCTGAGCGTCATTGGCTCCGTCTTTCATTTCCTCACTGACCTGCTGCAGCCCTTGATCGTAGGGGCCATTCTGGCCTTTTTCCTCAACGTCCCCATGCGGGGCCTGGAGAAGCTCCTCCTCCGGCTGCAAACTAAGCGCCGGTGGAAGGTCCGGGAGCGGGCCAATGAGGTGATCAGCCTGATTGTCACCTATGTGGGCGGCTTCCTCTTGATTTTTCTGGTGCTGTATATTGTAATTCCCCAGTTGGTGGAGACCATTCCCGGCATCATCAGCTCGGCAGAAGCCGCCTGGCCCAGGCTGATTGCCTTTTTACAGTCCCATAACATCAACACCCAACAGCTGGAGCAGCTGTTTTCCAACTTTGACCTGGGTCCCCTGCTCACCAAGGTCTGGGAGAATTATGCCCAGATCATTCAAACCTCCCTCACCGCCGTCTCCTCCGTGGCTTCGGTTCTCACCATTACCATCACCGGCTTCGTCATTTCCATCTACATCCTCTCCAACAAGAAAAAGCTCCTCAGTCAGGTGCGCAGCGTGCTGTATGCTTATGTAGGGAGGAAATACGCAGATAAAATTTCAGAGGTTGCCGTCCTCACCAATCAAACCTTCTCCAGCTTCATCTCCGGGCAGTGCGTGGAGGCGGTGATTTTGGGCGTGATGTTCTTCCTTGTAATGAGCATCCTGGGGCTGCCCTACTCCCTGGTCATTAGCGTGTTCATCGCCTTTATGGCCCTCATTCCCTATGTGGGAGCTTTCCTGGGCTGTCTGGTGGGGATGCTGCTCATCGTGATTGTCAGTCCCATGCAGGCGCTCATCTTCCTTGTCACCTTCCTGGTGCTGCAGCAGCTGGAGGGGCAGCTGATTTACCCCAAGGTGGTGGGTAGCTCTGTGGGTCTTCCCGCCATCTGGATTCTGGTCTCCGTCTTCGTAGGCGGCAAGCTGTTTGGCATTGTGGGTATGCTGTTTTTCATCCCTCTGACCTCTGTGGTGTATTCCCTCCTCCGGCTGAACGTCAGTCACCGTCTGAAAAAGCGGGGGATCGCCATCACCACCGACGGCGTTCAGGAAATCTCCTCCCAGGAGGAAAAAGGATAGCGCCCCCTTGATTTTTCTTCACACACAAAATTCCCCTCCGTTTTCTGTCCCCTGTGGACTATACTGAAAGCGGAGGGGATTGACATGGGAAGTTGGAAACAATGGAGCCGGGCCGCTCTCACTGCGGCGGCTCTGGCTGTAGTATTGGATCTGCTGGGAGCAGGGCGCATACAGGTAACCGCCTATGCCCTTTCCTGCCCCGGCCTGCCGGAGGCCTTCTCCGGCCTGAAAATTGCCCTCATCACCGATCTCCACGGCGCATTTCTGGAAGATGGGGGGCAGACCCTGGCCCGGGCCGCCGCTGGTGCAGACCTCATTGCCATCTCCGGCGATCTGTTTGACCGGGACACCCATTTGGAGCAGGTCATACCGGCCATTCGGTCCCTGTGCCGGATGGCGCCTGTCTATTATGTGTCCGGCAACCACGAATGGACCGTAGAGGGCCGCCGGGAGGTCTGGGCTCAAATGGAGGAAGCTGGGGCCATCCTCCTGGATCACCGCTGGGTCACTTTGGAGCGTCAGGGGGCGTCCATTACCCTGGCAGGCATTCAGGACCCCAACGGGCCGGCAGACCAAGCCTCGCCAGAATCTGTCTTTGCCGGGATGCCTCAGGACCGGTTTACCATTCTCCTTTACCACCGGAACACAGAGCCCCAGGTTTGGGGGCCCCTGGGTGCAGACCTGATTCTCTCCGGCCACGGCCACGGGGGGCTGGTCCGCCTGCCTCTGGTGGGCGGTCTGGCTGACGCCGGCCGGGGCCTCTTCCCCCGGTATGACGCCGGCGTCTACCAGGTCCAGGGGGCAACCCTGGTGGTCAGCCGGGGACTGGGCAACAACCCCGGCGGCTTCCGCCTGTTCAACGGGCCGGAAATGCCTATGCTCACTCTGGTCTCCGGATAGTCTGCCTTGGCAGGTCCATTCCAGGTTCAGGTGGGACCGTACCATCAGGACGGCAGCGGCCACCTGGAATTGTAACGTCACCTGCCACTGGCAGACGAAAAGATCCCATGGCGCCATACACCTACCTCTTTCCCCGCCGGAGAAAGAGAAATGCTTTTGCCGTGATTGCACCATAAAAAAGATTTGCTTTTTGGGAAGCGTCCTGCTATAATACGAGAAGCGCCCTTAGCTTGATGAGAAAGAACCATGTGGAGATGTACCCAAGTGGCTGAAGGGTTCGGATTCGAAATCCGATAGGCGCCGAAAGGCGTGCGGGGGTTCAAATCCCTCCATCTCCGCCAGATAAAGCCGTCCAGATTTTACGGTCTGGGCGGCTTTCTTCTGCATATTTTCGAATTTCCCGGGAACTCCGAACTTATTGCCATATCATATTTGCAATCATTTTGCAGCGTTGGCAACTCAAAAGGCAACGTTGCAATCCAAAATGGCAATGAAATTGGCAATAGAAAAAATGGCAAACTCCCAACTTTTTTCATTGCCGCCGGCTCCTCAGCTATGATATAATAAGGCTGGCCGCCCGGACAGACGGCCAGCGGGAAATATTGCGATAGAGGGCCGCCCAGAAGGGTAGCCCTCTATCTACATCACTTTAGTCGAAGAATCGCTCATACTCTCCGAGCAATTCCAGGTCCCAATCCGGATTGGAGCCGTACCAGGCCCATACCGTCTGGTATGCATCCCGGAGGGACTCCGGGTTGGCTTCGATGGGCTCGCGGGTCCCATCGGCTTGGATCAGCTCCAAGTCCTGGCCCTCGCCACAGAACACGATGGTAGCGCGTCCGGTTTCTGATTTAACCATGGCAATCTCTTTCATTTTTGTTTCCTCCATATTCTGGGGAATTTCCGTCCCCCTCAATTTGTGTCTTGATTATAGCATCTTTTCCAGCTTTTGTCAAGTCTTTTTTTGCAAAAACCGGAAAAAATATTATGCGAAGTATCTCCTTGATTTTTGCGCCTTACCCGATTATAATCAAGGTGGCCGGGGTAAGGCTCCCGGCTCACCTTATCTGGGGTGGGAGAGCGGCGCTTTTGGAATAGGGGCCGCTCTCTTTTTATTTACTCATTCATGATGCGCTTCACGCTCTCACGGAGTTCTTCGAGCGTTGCGCACTTCTCAATGAGCTCGAGGATTGCTTTCAGCAACGCCTCAGTGATATTCATCCCATCCATTTCCTCACTTCCTTCCGTAAGAGGCTTTCGCCCCTGCCTTACAACAACTATTATACAGGATTTTCTTGAAAAGTCAAGCTTTTTCTTTAAGTTTTTTCGAAAAATTTTCAGGCACGCCTTGACATTGCCAAGGATATTCTTTATAATTATCCCGGAGGTGATAATGTGGACATCCCGACCAAAATCAAAATGGCGGAGATATACGCCCAAATTAGTGAATCGGAGTTATCGCGTAGAATCGGGACAACTCCACAGGCATTCAATCAAAGAATGAGAACTGGGAAATTTTCATCTTCCGATTTGGAAAAAATAGCTGACGCGCTTGGTGCCGAATTCCGATGCTGCTTTAAATTCCCCGACGGCCAGGAAATCTAATTCTATAATGCAAAAATCCCCCTCCCAGCAGCCGAAAACTGCCAGGAGGGGGATAATTTTATGCTTTGGACTTAATCCAGCTTGCCCAATCGGTCCAGCACTGTCAGGATCCGTACCATATCGGTGGTCAGCCCCAACCCCTGGCCAGTGCCCTTCAGCGCGCCCTTGCCCACCAGCTTGGCAATGGTGGGCCTGCCGTACTCCGGCACCTTTTCCAGTGACTGATATATCGTGGGATCCTTCTGGGCTGGTGTGGCGTTGGTCACTGCCTCATTGATCATCTTTTGCACTTCATCCCTCGTCATGTCAATTTCGTCCCTTCCTGTATTAATGTAAATTACTTTCCCAGCGGAATCGAAAACGCTGTACCCCACAGGGCACGCGGCTTTCGCCTTATCCAGATCCGCAAACGCGCCAACCTGACTATCCTTGTCCGCCCAGGATTTACGCACCCGGTACAGCGGCCTGGACTCCTCCTGCAGCAGCTGCGCCACACCGGCGCGAAAATCATCCATGGAAGTCCCAAAGCGGCTCCACCAGTGGTCCACATCGGCGTGGTTGCTGGCAATGCCCAGCGCCGCCCCCTCGGCGTGGTCCACCACCACTCCCGGAGCCAGTGGATCCAGCCGGAACCTCCTGCACAGCTCTGCCGTCAGCTCCATAGCCATCCGGTAGACCCGGTCAAAATACCCCCGATCCTGCAAATTGTCCTCACAAATCTCAATGGAAAGATGGGTGTCGTTTCCACTGCCGCCACAGTGCCAGGCCCGGTACCCCCACGGGAGGATCTGATAGGCCGCCACCTCTCCCGACCGGGTCAGTCCGATGAAGGCGTGGACTGCCACATCCAGCCCCGGCCGGTTCCAGTCGTTGCCATTGGGATTGACCCCCAATGTGCCGTCATCCGGCTGCACATAGCGCCGCAGGTTTGGGTTCTCGGCCCCGGTGGAGTGGATCATCACCCCTCTGGGGCCTTGATAGTATCGGTCGTATCGGCTGTCGCGGCTGCCGGTGGACTTGTCCAGCTCTGCCTGATTGCGCCGGTAGCAGTCGTTGCGAGTGGCAAACTGCTGTTTGATTTTCATTTTATCCTTCCTCCCCCAAAATCTTGATTCCGTATTCCACGGCGCATCTGTGCTCAATTCTGCAGCCCCGCGCCGTGGCCCAGCCATCTGCAAAAATGACATAGTCTGCACTGGAAAGCAGCTCCAAGGACCTTGCAAGATACCAAAGCGGAGCAGAGCCATTGGGCGCGTCTGTGAAAAGGCTTTCAATCAGTTCAACCGGCTCCCCCAAAATATCTTTTGCTTTCCGCAGCAGAGATTCTTGCCCCTTCCGGATTTCTGCGTAGCTTTTACCCGCCATGGGCAGCGAAGCAAAGATCTTCTTCATTGCTCCTCATTCCCCCTTGCCCAGCTGCTTGCCCAGTTGATCCACGCCGGTGGCAGCCAGGCCCGATACAATGCCAACAGCCACAGCTGTCAGCGCGTCCCCCGCTGGGAAATCGGGCATGATGTACATCCCCACAGCTCCCAGCGCCGCTCCCGCGGTGCCCACGATGCAGGGGATCCACTTATTATCCAGGCCGGTAGCCTTGATAATTTGGCCGATCAGATAGCAGATCACTGTAATTCCGGCCACGCTTGCAATTCCAAAATCCATGATTTTTCCCTCCAAAAATTAATTTTTTGCGGCCTTGAGATCGCGGATATCGTGCTGGCACTCTGCCATTTCGCCCTCCAGCTTATAGGTTCTCTCTATCAGATTATTGTGCATCTGCACTTTCCGCTCCAATTGCTCCAGGCGATATTGCGTAAGCCGGCTGGAGGCGATTACTCCCAAGCCAGAGCCGAGCAGAGTGCCAGCCAACGAGAGGAGGGCCACGACTATGGCGTCCGACATCTTCAGGCCACCTCCCAGCTGCCTGGCAGCACATCCGGCCCGTGCACCGTAGCATCCGCCAGGCATTTATAAGTCAGCTCATCCGCCCAAATCATGTACTCGCCCGCCTGGTAGGCATCATGTGCGCCAGTGGGGGCCATCCAAGGCAGCGCCCACTTAGCCGATGTGGCGTGGTAGGGGGCCCATAGCGCCGGTGCGGCCCCCGGCGCCCAGACCTCGTTGCCCACGCTATCGTGCGCCTGGCAGCAACGCCAAGGCTGGCCGGCATGCGTCCGCACGTCGCCAACGGAGTACTTGCCGGGCTCCCACTCCTGGAGCAACGCCGCGTCGGCAATCACATCATCTGCGGCAGCTGTGGGCGCCGCCGCCCGGGCTTCCTTGGCCGCCCTCCGGGCCATCGCCGCAAGAGCGGCATAGATATCAGGCATCCTTAATTCCTCCTTCGATTGCCGCCAGTAGGGCGGCTATTTTTTCTTCTGTGGTGGGCTCCGGCGGGGGCGCGGCGGCCATCAGGGCCTCTAGTTCGGCGGCTTCTTCCGGTGTAGCATCCCGGTACTCGCCGTTTTCGTAAATTCTCATATCTTCATCGCCCCATAATTAGAAATTCAGTTCCGGCCACGAACGTATTTCCCAGGCCGGCAGATATGCGTATCCCATTTATCTTCCCTCCGCCCTCAACGAAATCATAGGAAAAATCATTGGCGCCTTTCATTGCATCCAGCATCCACGGCCCATAATAATGAGATGTGTCCGAGCTATAAGGATTCGCCCACCCGCCGGCTTCGGGATGCTCGATATGCACGGATGACGATTCACACTCGCCCGTGCGCAGGTTGACGCGGCCACGGGCAAATACAAATCCAGTTGGATGGGCGTTGCCAAGATCAAAGGCATATTGCCATTGCATTGCTATGCTCGATTGCGGCAAGCCAATTCGCACGCTCGGCGCCACAATCCTAGTCGGCGACAACTCGGGATTGCCAGGGATATAGGCCTGGATATAGAGCTCTGAAAGGGGCACGGACAAGCTTGGAATTTCGATCGTGCTTACGGATTCCTGCAAAGTATCGTGGCTGATCAGCTTTAATTCCTCATTAAGGCGTGCCTCCAACTCCGAAAGCCGCTCATACGCCCCATCCACGCCATCCCACAGCTGCCCGATGCGCTTATCGGCATTATCAGCAGATTGCTTTGCTGCAACTGCCATCTGCCGCGCCGCCCGGATCTGGCGCTGCAGCTCCTCACGCAGCCGGGATATGCGAGCATCGCCCCATGCCTTGATTCCATGCAATAGCGTAATAATGGATTCCTTCATTGTGGCACCTACATTTCGCCGGGATCGATATCATAAATAGCGATGTATCCCAGATCATCAGCAAATAATCGCAGCATACGAGCCTCGCCGTAATTTCCGCGCATCACGGATGTCACCAGCGTTGCGCCGGCAAATTCTTCACCGGAAAATAGGCGGAATAGGAGCACACAGCCACGCCGGATATAATCGCTCAGCGCGGAGTATAGCTCCTCAGCCACGAATTTGCCGCTATCATCGGCTGTGTAGGTTTCTCCAGTAGGCAATTTCAGCGTTGCGCCAGCCAGTCTATTCGCGTCCCGTGTGGAGGCATCCAGCACGCTTGTGGGGCCCGCACTGTCTCCGGCAATTTCTAAGTCTAGTGCCACTGCGCTCAGTCCCGATGCTGGCACCCGTACCACTTGGCCTTCCTTAGTGCCGAGCACGTGGGTGGCGCCGTCCTCCGCCACCGGGGCATCACTCAGTTTTATAAAATTATAAGCCATTATTTCCTCCTAAATGCAGCAAATGTTTCCATCCTCATCTGTATAAATCGCCCCATTGCCGTCAGCCACCGGCGTCAGCATCCCCGCCTCTACCAAAGCCTCCAGGGCCTCATCCGGCGTCAGGGTGGTCGCCTGCAGTTGCTCCAGTACTTGCTCCCATAGGGCGGGGGTGTGTTCCTGAGGGGGGCTGCCCTCGATTGCGCCGCTGAGTACCACTGCCAGTCCGCGCCTCATGTGGGCTGTGGGCCGCCGGTGGCCCTCCTTGATGCCTACGGCGCTGATCCGTAGGCTATCGGTGGGGCAGGCCAGGACTTCCCAGGGCACTTCTGCTACCCCGCCGGCGTACAATATAGCTTTTTGGGTGTGTGGGGTGGCAAAGATGATAGTCTTGGCGTAGCCATCCCAGCTCTCATCAAAATCAGCCTCAAAAGTCGCCTCGCCCACAGAGTGGGATACTAGGAGCTTGTCCGAGGTGGCGGTAAGCACTTGATCCTGCACAGTGATTCTGATGTGGGTCATACAGCCAGGCCCTCCTCAATAGCGGCGGTAAGCGCCACAGCATTTGTATGCGGATTGAGCAACGCAACCCACCCATCATTTAGCACTGCAAATAGATGTAAGCCGGCGACGAGATTGTAGGGATCCAGCGATTGGTTCCGGCCTGATGCAGCTATGCGATAAGTGCCGTTCCCGGCAACGAGCTGCGGATTTTCTGCACTATTATAATTTGCGAAGTTTACATAAAATGTATATCCCTGTGTCGCCGGGATCTCCGGGGCGCCGCCCAGCACTTTGGAAGCGGCAACTGCTTCTGTGGAGCAGCTGTACACCGGGATCGCTCCGGGCTCGGCGGCCACCGCAGTATCCGTGGGATTGATCAGGAAAGCCACGGATAGATCTGGATCCAGCACGTACGTGTGGGCCTGCCCAGCCATGGCGGCCGCCTTGGCTGGCTGGCCATCGCGGCAATCGATAATTGCGTAGAGCTTATTATTGATGGATAGGCTAGGCTCATCGGCGGTGTTCGCCCCGACTGAAAAGGCCACGGTAAGTATTCCACTCCGATTGGCCGTAAAGCCGGAAGTGTGGACGGATACTACTTTTGTGGCCGCGTCAGCCGCGCTGGCGCACGCGCCTAGGCCGATTGCTGCACTGCCAGGGTCGCCTTTGTCTCCCTTGTCCCCTTTGTCGCCCTTATCGCCCGGGCCCCCATCCATCACATCAAAACTTTTGGGCCCGCCGGCATCCGTGATGGTCAGCCGGTGGCCACCGGTGATGGTAGCAACTGTCACAGCTGGGGATACGCCATCATTGCCGTCCTTGATGTCCAGGGCCGATAAAAATTCGGCAATGGATACACGCCGGAACGTATCCCCTTGCCGAATGTAAATGCTCTCGTTGCCGGTCAGCGCCGTTGTGGTGGGGACCTCTGTAATTTTTTGGTAGTCCATAATTAAAATACCCCCACATAGTAGTACGTTTGCATGCTGGTATCCAGCTGGTTTGCAGGATGTGACTCGCTGGATCTGTAATACCAGGATACAGTGTTGCCGGAGGCTGCCACCACCAAGTTGTTGGTGACGTTGTTCACCACCGAAAAACCGTCGCCCCCTGCCGCAGTCAGCAACAGCAGCCCCCATGCTCCCATGCCTCGCTGCTTAATGTAGATCATTTTGGGCGGCTCCGCTTGGAATGTGATGGAATTTTTGGCATTGCTGCCGGTTTTCCCGCCGCCAACGTAAGTTCCTGTCTCGGATGTTGGCGGGATGGTTGGGTGCACAATTTTCTTCCAAAAGGGTGCCCCAGTTTGGTTCTGGCACAGGTACATCCCATCTTGGGCAGGGGGTGCTATCTGTCCGATGTTGGTTGCTGTTGTCGGATAGAGCAGCTGGTTTATACTCCAGGAGGCTTTGCCGGTTCCGCCACGGGCCACTCCTAGCGTACCGCTGTTGATATCCGTGGCGCTGTGGTTGTGTACGCTGGCGGCCTTGTTGTTCCATTTGCTGCGCTCCGATGCGGTAATATGGGCCGTACTATTTTTTAAATGGTCAATCAAGCTTTGCACGGCCCGCGCGATCTTTCCCATAGCCACGCTCAGTTTTTCTTTTGGGGTCAACGCCGCCAGGCTTTGAGCAATGGTATAGTTGGGCGTTTGGTCGTCGGTCCCTACGTTGGGCACGTTGCCCAGCCCAACTTGTTCGGCGGTTACCCCATGGGGATTTTGTTTGTTGCCGATGTGAGCCTTTAGTTCTGCAGCGCTGGCATAAGCCAGGGATTCGCTGATTTCAGCTGTCACGTTCTGCGCCTCGCCCACAAAGATCATGATGCTGTACTCCAGCTCCAGAATGCGGCTGTCCTTGCTCGGTATATAGTCCGCTGTGCCTTCCGGCTCATTGCCCAGGGCATATAGGATTTCGGATCCTTTATCGTCTGGATCCTCGGCCCAGATGCCAACTTCCGTGATCCGGAAGCCGGCTGTAATCTTGCTGTTGGAAAAAGAGCTGGTCAGCGTGATGTACTGACTCCCAGTCGTCATCTTTGTCAGCAGCATCGAAATAAGAGGGTTGGATAGGGATGTGGCGTTTTTGGCATTTTGGGCTACGCCGTTGCCCAATTGGATTCGGGTAAATTTTAGTGCCTCCCCATCCAGCGCCCGCAGCAGCAGCACGTGCCCTTCACTTGTCAAACTTGGTGTCATAGCGTGTCCTCCACATACAAGATTTTACCGCGCTCGTCCGTAAGCACTGCTCCGGATTCGTCCGTGAAGGCTGTCATGCCGTTATCATCCAACGCAAATACGGTCATGGACTGCTTGATGGATAGACGGACGGCGGATCCTACAAATAGATTGGATGTTGCCTTGGCCAGCAAGATTGTGGGTGCAATCACAAGGTTGGCGGGGATGCGCTGCCGCAGATCATCCAGCGCAGTCGTATAGTCCACCGCAGACGGCAAGCTAACTCGCAGCGTATACTCTTCTACAGTTGGCCTCGGGTTGTCAGCCCCGCGCAGCGATTGCAGCCAGCCATGCAGCCATCGCATGGTATACGGCAACTCCGTGTTCCACTTGGCCTTTATCCGTGCTTTTCTGGCATCCAGGGTATCCGTATCTTTGGGGTAGATCTGCAGCTCTCGCTCCCATACAGCCACTCCATCCTGATCGGCGCTATCCAGAAACTGATTGCCCGTCACCCGTGCCAGCGAGTCCCATGCGAAGGAGATTTCCGGCTCATTGGCTCCGTTGATGGTCTGAAACTCCAGCACCTCTCGGAGCACCGGGGGGAGATAGTCTAAAAGGCGTCTATCCATCGGTGACCTCTCCTCTGGCCGGGATGCTGTCCGGGTCCAGGGCCAGGTTGCTCTCCTGACCGTTGATTTTGGTGCCGCCGATGTCCGTCACCATGTTGGAGCACTCGGAGAGGATGCGGCTTTCAATCTGGGAAATGCGGACGGTCAAAAAATCGGAGCTGGCCCAATCCTGGGACAGCTCCACAAAATAGGCGTCAATGACGGTCTCCGCATAGCTCTTGACGGCCTCCCAATCCCACCCGGAGGCATAGGTCAGGTGGAGCTCAATGTCCACCTCCTCCGGCGTCACGCCGGTCACATGGACCACATGCCCGATGGGGGCCAGCCCCAGGCCCTCCCCGGCGTTCTGCTCCGGGTCAATGGCGGTCTGGATTTCCTCCAGCAGCATGGGCGTGGGGGCTTTGTAGTCGGAGGCCATGATGACCAGCTTGACCGTGCCGCCCACCGTGAGCTTTTTCTCTTTGGCCGCCGTGTAGACAGCCGTGAGCCAGGTGGCCACCGTGCCGCTCACCGTGGAGATGGTGCTGGTGTACCAGGTATCAACGGCCTCATCCGGGATGAGGCTGGCCGGGGCTATATCGCCGTTCCAGACGGGGTGGATTTTGAGGTCCCCCACGCCGTTCATGGCCAGCACCTTTTCCCGGTAGTCTGCCTGGTTGCCGCCAAAGACCTGGGATTGGAAACTGTCCATCACACGTTGGCGGAAAGCCTCCGTTTCCTCCTCATCATCACCGGGGATGAGGAGCTCCACCAGCTCCGCACGGGTGAGCCCCTGCACATACTCCACCGGGATGAGGGTGCCACCGTAGGTGTTGGCGGCAGCTCCGGGAGTTTCACAGATGACCTGGTGGCTGAGGCCGGTTTCCGTGTCATCCTCCGGGTCCATCCGGGCGGTGACAATGAAATTGAGGTCATCACAGGAGAAACGGGTCCCCACCGGCACCTCAATGTTAAACTCCGCCCGATAGACGGCGGGGCTGGCTGGGTAGGGGGCCATGTTTCGGTCACGGGCCCGCTTGATGAGGTATTCACGGGGGGCCGTGGCAATGTAGGTGGCCTGGAAAACAAAATCCGCCGCAATGTAGAGCTGGGCCAGTTCTGCCATGGACGGGGCCACACCGTTCATCACCATGGAGCCCTCACGCTTGTCCACCGGGGAGGTCACCCTGGAAAGCGCCCTGGCCAGCAGCGCCTCATAGGTCATGTTCTCAAACATTCAGATGTCAACCTCCTTTTCGGCGCTCACATCGCCATAGATTGTATGGACGGTAAACCGGGCCGTGACCCAATTTCTGCCCGTTTCAAATTCCCAGCCGTCCAGAGAGGTGATGCGGTCATCCTGGAGTAAAGCCTCCGTGATGCGCCGCTTTATCTCGCTCATGGCATAGTCCTTGGGCTTGCCTATCAAATCGGACAGCTCGGAGCCGTAGTTGCGGGAATAGATGGGGAAAGCGTAGCGCTCCACGTTCAAGATGAGGTAAACGGCCTGGAGCACAGCATCCTGCTCATCCGTCATGCCTCGCACTCTGTTCTGTTCAATGTCCAGCTTGTGAGTGTAGCTGGGCTGGGTTTCCACCGCAAAAGAAACAAGGTCCAGGTCATCCCCCGTGGTCGGTAATGTCGCCATTATATTCTCGCCTCCCATCTGCCCAGGACTATGTACTGCTGGCCGCCGTCACAGCGCAGGAGGATGACTTTCTCCCCCATCTGGAGGGCGTTGTGGACCATCCACTTTTTCTTGCCCTGGTAGCGGTGCTTGTGGGGCGCAAAAGAGGCGTCCCCGGCTCCGCCGCTGATTTCCTCGGTTTCGTGGAAGTCCGGCAGGGTGGTCATCTCCACGGCATAGTCTCTCACGGCGTCCGTAAGGATGAGCTGGGCCTCGGTTAATATTTTCTTTTGGTCAACGGTGATTTCAAGCGGGGAAGTAGATGTCACATAGCCATATCCCCCGCTCATGGGAGCGTCAGCTCGGACGGCCTCAACGGCGGCCCGCTTTACCAGCCGCACCAGTTCATTGATGTCAAGTGACAAACGTACCACCCCTCAATTTGAGATCCATAAGGTGCATGCCATCCCCGAATGAGTGCTTTACCTGCTCCACAAGGAAATAATTGGACACATTGAGATCTCCCAGGCCTAGCATCACCACCAGCATGGACCCGGCCCTCACCCGGATGTCCCCCAGCACGTCTTTGAGCTTGAGGGTGCGGGTCTTGGTGTTGTATAGGCTGAGGAGGGCGTCCGCCATAGCTTTCGCGTTGGCGGAGTTGTCCAGCTTTTCATAGTATTGGAGTACGCCCCACTGGTTGATGTGGGAGCTGTCCTGGGCAATGTAGATCTCTCGGGTTCCTGTATCCTTATTTTCGTAAGATAGCTTAATTTTGTTATAGGTCTGGGAAGCGATAGAGCTTTTATAGTCGTAGTCCCCTGCTGTCTCATCGTCCACCAGCATATTGAGTTTGAGATCTCCCAGTGATTTAAGGGTCAGCTTCCCCGCGTCATCATAGAGTACATATATCTGACCAGTGGCCTTTAGGGTCTCGTCCAGGGCGTTTTGGATGATGTCAAATAGGGTTTGATCGTCCTCCACCCGGCTGGCAATCTCATAGCCGGTGTCTGAAAGGCTACCCAGACGCAGCTGAAAGTCCTCTGCAATCATCTGGATAAGCTCCGTGGCCGTTTTATTGGTGTAGACGTAGGTATCCTTATTCTTGAGGTAATAGAGCTGGTCGTAAGCGGTGACCTTGATAATCTTAGGGTTGCTGCCCTTACGGGATTTCTCAAAGATAAACCCGTAGAAAACTGGGGTTCCACCCACGGAAAAACGGCAAGGATCCCCCTCCTGGAAGCTCAGGCCGTCAGTCTTGACCACCTCGAAGGTCATTTTGCCGGGCTGGCCCTGCCGTTCCCACTCAATGGCAACATCTTCTACCGCAGCAGGCAGCATAATGCTGTTGCCGTGCTGTATCATCAATTCATAATTCATGGGATGACGAACACCTGCCCCGGATAAATGAGATTTGGGCTGCTGATTTTGTCCTTGTTGGCATCGTAGATCTTGGCCCAGGCGCTGCCCCGCCCATAAAATCGCCTGGCAATCGCCCACAGGCAATCACCTGCGACAACCGTGTAAGTCTTAGTGCTGGGGGCATTGCTGGCGTCCCGCTCTGTTTCCACAGATACGGAGGTTTTCTCAATTATAGCAACCTTGGTACTGTAGTCCCGCCACTGCTTCAAGTTGACGTCCACACTAACATCCAATCCGTTCTTGGCGTCCTCTGTGATGCTGTAGTCTTCGATGCTTACCTTGATGTTGGTGTCAAACAGGGATCTTTCGTCCGGGGAGCGCCGCGTCAGGATAAATTGTGTAGGCTTTCTAGAGGTCTTCAGCTCCTCCAGGTGTCCAAGGTAATAGCTGGGTGGCCGATCACTGGCAAGCATCGGGAATACAAATGGTACGGTAATTTCGGTCAGGCCTGCAGCCCGGAGAAAGTTGATTTCACCTTCGTTCAGCAGGATCTGCGTCTTATTTTTGTTCTTGACTTTAACAGTCAGCTTGGAGGGGGTAGGCATTTTTACCCCGCCCAGATAGCAGGTGTAGCTCATGTGTGCACCCCCTCTGCCGCCGTCTGCAGAGCCTCGGTAAAGCCTTCTGTGAGCTCCCGAATTACCCCATCCAGGTCTGTGCTGCCGTCAATCTTATTGGTCATGCCGGTCATGTCAATGCGGACCTCTGCCGTGGTGAAACGGTTGATTGCATCCCGCTCTGCAATGTCCATCAGGTATTTCAGATCTTCTTCCGCAATATCAAGGGAATCAGACATTTCAGTGGTATTGGCGGCGGTGTCCCCGGTGTTGTTATAAATCCCATCAAGGCTGTTCCCCAGATTATACTGATCCATCCCAAAGTCAGAAGTATCAGCCAACCCGGAAAACTGATCGGAAACACCATCCCCGAAAGAAGCTCCAGCTTCAAAGGCATCAGTATAGGCCCATCGCTCAACGTGTAAATCCTCACCGCTGACTTTGGCCATAATCTCTTCCCCTTGCCCAAAAGTTTCATCTACCCACCCGTCTAGAGAATCCCGCCATCCCTGAACGGCCCCGGCAAGATTGGAACCAAACAAGGTATCGATAGCCGAAGCGAGAGACTGAAGCAAGCTAAGAATACCGTCAACCAGATCGAAAAACAGCCTTGCGATAGACCCCACCGGGTCATTGAACACATTCCCGAAGAAGTTAACGAAGGCCGCAATGAAGTTCCACAGCACCGCAAAAATATCAATTACAAAGTTTATCATGGCAATAAATAAGTTTACTACAAAGGCAACCGCAACCATGAACAACCCCGTGATCGTCCCAAGAACGGAATGGGTAGAAGCCCCCCATACATCCATAGCCCTTACAACAGCCACAATAGCGACTACAAGGGCAATCACGGCCAACACGATCCAAGTAATGGGACAAGCCAGAAGCGCTGCATTTAAGCCATGTTGGGCAGCCGTTGCGGCGAATGTGGCCCCAGTAGACATCATAGTTGCCGCAGCTTTCACAGCTTCTTTGGTGGCGGCAATAGCGTTTATGGCGTTCACAATCAACATTATAGCGTAATACGCACCAAGTGCCCCTACAAGTCCCCATACAATGGGCTCAATCCAACTCCAATTATCTATCACAGCAGAACCAACGTTGATTATTAAATCCAGCACAAAAGAACCTATTTGGGCAACGGCGGCAAGCCCATTAATCAGCCCATCCACAACTTGGGTAAATTGGGCACTGTTCATCAGTTCGTTGATTTTGTTCAAGATCGGCGAAAACGTGGACAGGGCTTTGTTCTTCATAGAAGTCCAGATTTGCTCCCATGTTTTGGGCATACTTTCAAACTTGGCGTTGGTTTCATCCGCCGCAGCGAACATGGCATTTTTCACCACTTCAGCTGTGATCTTGCCTTCTTCCGCATATTTCTTAATGGATCCTTCCGCAGCGCCCATGTAGTCCTCAATAGCTCTGGCAATGCCAGGGGCATTCTCAAGGATGGAGTTTAGCTCTTCACCACGCAACGCACCTGCGCCCATGGCTTGGGTAAGCTGAAGCATGGCGGCGGCTTGGCCTTGGGCGGAAGCACCGCCAATGACAAACTGTTTGTTGATCTGCTCCATAAAGCCGATCAGTTCATCATTTCCGCTAAAGGCGGATTTAGCGTTTGCGCCCATGCTCGCGATAGCGGAAGCAGTATCAAAATAGGCGGCTCTGGAACGCTGGGCAGAAGCCATGATTTTTTGTTCCAGTTCGGACACAGAACCGCCATCATCCACGATCAAGTTCAATCGGGCTTTCGTGCTTGCCAACTGGTCAGAAATCCCGATTACCTTTTTTGCCGCCGCCAAACCGCCCACAGTGGCCGCAATCCCCTTCAGCTTGCCCAACAGTCCATCAGCGGCAGAACTACCGCCGCGAACAGAATTGTTGAACTTTTGCTGTTGGTTATCAGCGTTCCGGATGTTCTGTTCAATAGCGTCAAAGGCAGTTTCTGCTTTGGCCAACTCTTCACGGACTTCCTGAATGGCGGAAACATCAACAGAATTTCCAGAAGCCCGTTGAATAGCTTCAAAGCTATTCAGCACAACCCCCATAGCCTTCTGCATACTGCGAAGGGGGCTTGTTACGCCATCATATAGCGCAATCGCCGTGCGGATCGTTGCCAAGGAAATCACCACCTTCCCAAATAAGATACCGGGGAATGGCGGTCAATGCCGCCGCTTCCCCCGGTGCTGTTTTCGTTCAAGTTCCTTTTGTTTTTCTTTTTCCTTTTCCACTCGGATTTCAATAGCCGCAATAATGAAGGCCCGTTCCCGACGATTAAGGGCAAAGAAAGCGGAAGGTATCAGGTGCAATTCATGAAGGCAATAGTAAGCAATATTTGCTTCGCCATCGCCTTCATTTATTAGTTTTTTGCCTCGTCCACCTCGTCCTGAAGGGTGGCATCAAAGCCGCAAACCTCCTGAACCTTCTGAATATATTCGACGTATTCGCCGGGGGTCAACATGGTTTTCAGAAGGGATTCAGCACCCATCACCTTGTAGCTGTCCTGAAGTTCCTTGTTGTTCAGGTCAGGGAACACCGTACAGGCCACGGCCAGCTTCCCAAGGTACATATCATAATCAGTTTCCTTCTGATACTGACTCTTCTTGCCTGGAATAGGAACCCGCTTGGCACAGGATTTCCGCAAGGCTTCATCTTCCGTGCCGGTGATAGTCTTGATCTCCCATTCCATGGGCTTCCGGTTGCCCTTATAATCCTGTTCATCGGACAGGAACCGTTTGGAAGCAACGAACTTCACATTCTCAACCGCAACAGCGTTTTCAGCCAGAAAAGCGGACAAACTCATTGTTAAAAACCTCCTAAAATGTGAATGAAAATAAAAAATCCCGCTCACATTGATAAAATGGGCGGGATTTTGCCGGTATTACTGCATCCCATCCAGAACAGCAAAGGATTCAGGCATATCCCAAGATTCAAAGGTGCCGGACAAATCTTCCTCCAGTAGTTCTTCCCCGGCCTGAAATTTTGCGAGTGTGAAAGTGTCACACAGGCAATCATGGTGAATGATCGTCTGCCGCCCCACGGCGCTGGTGGGATCTTCATTTGTCACCTGAATTTCAAAATAGGGCATGACACCCGTTTTCTGATAGGCGTCAGCGATCTTACGAAAAATGGACTGATTGTAATGAGCGGTTCCGCTCCAAGTCCCTTTTCCGCCCGCCGCTTTGTGACCCATTCCAACCTTGCCCAAAATGGGAACTTCAGTCACATTGACTTCCCACTGACTTTCAAACTCGGTCAGGCTCATGAAGTTGTACCGGTTATCGCCAATGGTCACAAAGCATTCGGCCAAGCTGCCATAAACAGCATCCTTGGCGTTCATCACCGTGTTCATACCGATTTACGCCTCCTTTCTTACTGCACATAGACAGCCATGTAAAGCTGTGCCATAGCGTTGACAGGGGTAACATAGTCCGTCACCACAACCGTCTTTTTAGTATCGCCCTGCGCCACAGTCACATTGTCACTGGTGAAGTTCTCAATGGCCAGGATATTCTGAAGTTCGATGTGGTGCTTCACAATATCGTTCCACAGGCTCACCCGGCCAGAAGCATCATTGGGAACCTTGCCAATATACTTCTTGCCGAACAGAACCGCAATGTCATTGGCGATCTGATCCAAAACCCGGATGGTCTGGTTGCTGGAAAAGTCGCTGGACTTCATATCCGTAACGGAAATGAAAGTGTTGATGTCCTCCAGAACAACAACCTTTTCACCCACCTGATGGAACATGAAGGAACCTTCCTTGATACCGTTTTCCAGTTCGGTCTGGGTGTAATCGGTATCAATGGTATATTCACCATCATAATCCATGTTGGTTGCGCTCTTGTTTATAGCAGTTCCAGCAACCACACCAGTCACCCACGGGATCAGGGAAGGATCAGTGGTTTCACCCTCAATGGTGTTCTTCACGCTCACCACGCCTTCATAATCGGCCAGATCGCGGAAGCAAACCACCTGAAACTTCTTGCCCACATCATCCCGCATACGCTTGCAGAATCCCGCAAACAGGCTGGAAATGGTGGCATTGGTAGACGGGCAACCCATGGCGTTGAAGGTATAGGCTTCCATCTTGTCCAAATAGGTCTGATAGGAAGCATCTTCCACGGTGCCATTGGTGCCGCTGGTCAGCGGAAGGGAAGCGGTCAGGGACAGGGTTGCACCGGCAATCCAATCCACATAATCATTGGCTTTCAGGTCAGACAGGGCAGAAACGCCGGTCTGAAGATCAACCTGCATGGTGTCCAAATAGGTTGCCACATCATACAGGGGCGCTTCCGTGGTGCTGTTCTCATTGGCCGTGATCACAGTCCGCAAGCTGTTACCACGGGTGCCGGGATATTTGGCCGTACAGAAGGTGTTTGCGGCCTTCACACCGGAAGAATTCAGGCGGAAGAAATACACCGTCTTTGCGTGCTTGAAAATCTCACGCATGGGCTTCAGTTCATCCGCCGTGTACGCATACCCGAAAATCTTCTGACTGTTCTTCAGGAAATCGCCCTGTTCAACCGTCATAACCTGATTTTCAGGCCCCCAATTCATATCAAGGGGGATCGTGGCAATACCACGATCAGAAAGAGTGGCGCTTGCATTTGCGACAGAAACAAAGTTCATGTAAGCACCGGGCAAAATCTTGTTCTGCACCAAAAAAGTGCCGCCGCCAAGGGCCATATCAATTCACCTTGCCTTTCTTCATAAAGTTGTCAATCAGGGCTTGAACCTGATCATGGGTATATTCCTGACCGTCTTTCAGCAAGGCGGACAGAAGATCACGCCGTGGGGCGTATCGTTGGAAAGTCAAAATTCTTTCCTTGGGGAATGCCGGGGCGTTGGAAACGGGCGGTGCCGTTTCTATCACCTTGGGCTTCCGGGTTTTCGTGTTGGTAGCCATTACTTATTCCCCCCCCCCACTGTTCCAACATCGGTTTCCAAAGTTTCCATATAGGTTTCTTCATAGGGGCGGATCAGCGGCAAATTGAAATTCACCATGAAATGAAGAACATCATCCACAATTTCATAGTTCATACTTGTTCCATGCAAAAGATCACCGTTGGGAAGGCTGATTTGTGTCAAGCACTCCATCAGCGTTTCCGCAACGGTGATCATTTCCGCATTATTGCCGGTAGCCTTGGGGAAGTACATCACATCAAACGGGTTCCGTTTCATGGAACGCCGCCCCAACAGCGGGGAAAGTTCAGGCTTCAACACTTGAATGAAAAAGCCGGGTTCCTCCAACCCCTGTTCCACATCGTTCTGAAAGATTTCATATTCATCTCCAAAGGCGGTGTTCAGTGCCATTGAAATTCCTTTGATAATCTCATTCAGCATTAGAACACTTCCTTCAAAAACAAATACAATTTCTGTTGCAGTAGCGCCGGGGCTTGGGCTTCAAGTTCTTGGGTGGAAATTGTCAGCATGAACCGCCCCTTCACCCAACTTGCCTTCAGCCTCTTGCCCAAGGCGGGGACATAGCGCCCCGGCCTTTGCCGGTGGCCGTATTCCACATAGGACGCGTATTCCGTGTTGTTCACAACGGTAACAAGGTATTCATCCCCGTGTTTTTCAATGGGAAGGATCGTCCAAGCATCCCGAAGGGTGCCGCCCGTATAACCTGACCAATACTTTTCCTGAATGGCCCCGGATCGGGTCAGCATGGTATAACTCTTGCCTTTTCGCTTGCGAAACACCTTTTCACCATTTTTGTTCGTGGTTTGGGTCACATAATCTTCACCACGAACCTTGGTGGTCAAAGGTTCATCAAACTTGGGGGCCACGCCAACAGGTGTCCGTTTCTTTACCTTTGCCAAAAGCCTTGCGGCAATCTCATTGGCGGCTTGATGGCAAAAAGCGTCAAAATCCACGGAAGAAAGTTGTTCAAGGCGTTTGTTCAACTGTTCAAGTTGTTTGAAATCGCATTTACCCCACCGGGACATTAGGCATACCCCTTCCAAGGTTCCAGCATGATTTCTTGATGGTTCGTGAAAACCCCGGCTTCACCGCTCTTGGAATAGGTGAACTGCCGTTCAAGGTCATTGAACCGTGTTACCACGATTTTGCAACCAGCGGGGATTTCCACATCAGGGGGCAGGAACAGCTTCACAGACTGCGCCCCGGTCGCAACGGGATCACCATTGCTTGAACTTAATGTTTCAAAAGACAGTTTACAGGGCTGATTTTGAAGAAGCGGCTTTTCTTCAAAGTCAGTCAGTTTGGTATCAGGGTCTTTCACCTTGATCCGGTGATAGACGGTGCAACGGTCTTTCCAAAGCCGTTCAAGGGCTTTGCGCTGTGCGCTTACCACACCATTTTCCTGAACCGGTACAGTTCATCAGAACGGCCATTGATCAGATAATCAATCAGCACATTCAACCGCTGTTCCGGTGTCAGGCTCCCTTCTCCAAGCGCAAACACAGTGTTGGTATCGCCTTCCTGAATTTGCTTGATTGCCGCATCCAGATCAAACCCTGTAAGCTGTCCCACAGCCTTCTTCATGTTCAGGTATTCGCCCACGGCCATATAAACGGCCACACCCTTCAATCCTTCCGGGATCACAGATTGATTGGTTTTATTGCAAATCCGCTGTTGAACATTCTCCAAGAGAATATCCAACAGCGGATCATCAGCGGCCCCCGTCACGCCAAAGGCCGCAAGCATATTCACAACATCTTCACGCAACGGGGTTCACCGCCTTCCTTACGCCGCTGTGATCTCGAACCAGCCGTTGGTTTTGGGGTTGTCCCCCTCGGCGGGAGTAACCTTGACATACCCCACACCGGAAGCGGCGTAATAGGTCTTGCCAGCGGTCACAGTGGTATCAGCGGTAACAACGGCGGAACCCGTAACAACCATAACGGCCTTGGTTTCATCGGTCATGGCCGCAATGTAATACTTACGGGAATACACGGTGTTCTTGCGGATATTGCCTTCCCGCTCCTGCTCCACTTCAGTACCCTTCTTGTTGAACAGGGTCACAGCTTCCTTGGTGGCAAGAACCACCTTGCCGGTCAAGGCATCCTTCTTGGTGTAGATGTTGATACCGCCCACGGTGCCAACATAGCCCTGTTTGGCGAAGGCTTCCACATACTTCAGATCATCCTTCAGGGCCTTCCGCAACTTTGCCATATCGCCGGGGTTGACAAAGCCAAAGATGGTTACGCCTTCAAGGTTTTCCAGATTCAGCATGGCCGCCGCATCCACAAAGGCATCAAAGCCAAGGGCGGTGGTCACAAGGGTCAGGGTGGCATCATTGAAAGCGGCGTAAATATCGGCGTTCTGCGTGTTGAACAGATCGGTTCCCGCATGGCGGGTGCCGGTAGTCACAACCATAGGATCGGTCATGGCTTCCTCGTCGAAGTACGCAAACCGGTTCTGTGCCAGAAGGATCTTGTATTCCTTCTCGGTGTAACCAGCGGTGATGGTCTTGGTGTTGCCCTCGCCCATCTTCAGCTTTTCAGTGCCATCGGTGGCCTTGTAAATGTGGATTTTGCGGGTCATGCCAGCGGTGCCGGTCAGGTTGTTGTCCACGGTGCAAAACTGCTGAAGACCAAGATAGGAATTGTACTGATCTTCAATCTCGTTGGACAGGAAAAAGTTATTATACACAACATTAGGCATCACTCATTACCTCCATAAAGATTTTTGTATTCGTCAGGATGGTTGACGGAGAAATCATAGCGTTCAGCGGGAGAAAGGCCCCGGAACTTTTCAAGGGTCATGGAACCATCACCGCCGCCATCACCCTTTTCGGCGGATTTGGCCCCCTTGAACTTCTTTTCCGTGGCCTTATCGAAAAGAAAAGCTGTGTCTTTGCCTTCCACCAGCTTCTTCACTTCATCATCAAGGCCCTTGACAGTTCCATCCTCCGCCAATTCAGCCTTTGCGATAACGTCAGCCAACAGCGCCTTCACAGCCACGGTATTTTTGGCCTTTGCGCCGGTCAGGGCCAGTTCAACAGCGTTGCTGATCTTCAGGGCCTTCAACTCTGCGGCGTGGTCAGCGTCCTTTTTCTTGTTGTCGGCCTGAAGCTGTGTGATCTGTTCCTGAAGGGCGGTGGCATCAGCCCCGGATTTCTTCAGGGCTTCCAACTGCCCATCCCGTTCCGTGATCGTTGTCTTGGCCTTGGTCAATTCGGTGTTTACCTCATTGAACCGGGCTTTGGTCACAAAAGAACCGTTCAGTCCTTCCATAACCTTGTTTGCCTGTTCTTCAGTCAGGCCCCATTCCATCAGCTTTTCTTTCGTCATGTGTGTTCATCCTTTCGATAATCCTTTTTTACCGTGGGCAAAGAACCACAATTTTGAACCATTTTCTTTACTGCCCACGCGGTTCCAACAGGCAAAATGGTATGAAAAAACCACCACCGGCCAGAAGGCCGGGGTAGTCAGATCATCAATATAGGGATTTTTCTTCCAGATCAGGTGGCTGGTAAGGGGTTCCCTTATCCAAACAGTCCTGAAGGATAGCTTCAATTTCTTCATCATCTAGCCCCATCAGGGCGAACAACGGGAAATTCTCATTGAATTTTTCAGCGTATTGTTTAATCAGCTCAGGCATGGAAAACACTCCCTTAAATTTGACCGGCAATCGCTTCAATCATTTCTTCATACAGTGCATAGGATTTGGGCAAATATTTCTTGATCGTTTCCAAACTTTCCGGGCAAGTCATGGTTGCAGAAGTCATTTCCGCAAAGGCTTCCGTTCCAAGGCCCCAATCAACGCCATTCCAAGTTCGCTTTGTCCAGTAGGAACCGCCCCCGTGTCCAACGCCACATTGGATTTTTCCACGGGTGGCACCTTCCAATATATCAGAAATATCACATGTCTGCAATGGCTCCAACTCTTGAATTTCTTGCTTCACAGCTTGGAACGCCATAGATTTTAGAGGTTTGAAGTTGGCTTGAGAAGCATAATAATCCGCCCAGCCTTGTGTGATCCACCCCTTATCCACCCAATACTGAAAATCGCTCTTATGGGCCTTCATATCAGAAAGAATGGATTTTACCCAATCATCAACTTCCTCTTTGATAGTCTTGGGAAAAAGCCCATTTTTATAGGTGGAAGAAAAATGCCATTGCCCATTCGGGCTTCCAAACTGGGCCGCAAGTCCGTCAATGGCGTGGCCGCTTTCATGGAAGGTTGTAGAATACGGGGAAAAATATTTCCTTGCTTTAGCATCTTTGCTGATACCAACATAGATGTTGTTCCCGGAACAGTATGCACGGCCGTTGCAGTGTGGATCAGCAACCTTGATCTTGCCTTCATAAGCGTTCCACACTTTCTGAAGGTTCGGATTTTCACAGGCATCCACCCGATCCCGGATTTCATCATAGTGTTCTTTGCCAAATTTCTTGCCAAACTCACTTTCATAATCCCGAATCCGTTTCAATACCTCTCCCGCCGTGGCAACCGGCAAAGCGTCCTTCACGCCATCCACGAAAGCCTTCTTCCATTGGGTATAGGTCATGTTGGCAGGGACATAGTAAACTTCCCCATCAGCGTTCCGGGCGGCTCTTTCACCGTCCATATCATCAAAATAGGGGCAAGTGGTTCCCCGGCAATTCGGGTGGAACGGGGGGACAGTCACGCCGGGTTCAAATTGGGCCAGCGGGATCACCACGCCATCAAGGGGTTGGCAAATCTCGCAAGTGTGAGAATCCAGCGTTTCCAGAATTTCAACCTTTTCAACCCCCAAATCCTGATAGGCTTGCTTGGCGGAAATAGCGTTGAAGTAGCTGGTTTCCGTATGCACCAGCCGCCCCGCCTGATAGCGGGAAACATTGAACCGCTTTTGAATTGCGCCTGTGATCTTCTGTGGACTATCGCCACGCAAAAGCCCCTGTGTCAGTTCTTTTTGAACATTTCCAATCAGTTCCGCTTTCTTGATCCAAATGCGGTCACTGAAAGTTCTTCCGTCCGTTGTCCACGGTTTTGAAAGTAAGGTTTCAAGTTTCTTTTGGTTCAGGGCGGTTATATCCCATCCAAGGCCAATGCCCTTTTGAATGGAAAACGCCGTTTGGGTGTACCCATTACCAGCAATCTGCTTCAACAAAGAATCCAGCCCGTCAAGCTGGTTCCCATACAGAAATTCAATCTGCTGTTGAATCTGTGTCTGAATGGCTTCCAGCCGGGAAACGTGGAATTTGGCGGAAGCGTTTTCCAACTTCTTCAGCCATTCGGCGGAAAGATTGTTTTGCTGTCCGATCTTGATATACTGATCCACCGTCCAGCGGAATTCTTCAAGCTGTCCAGTGGTCAACAGCTTCCGGGCTTCCGTCAGGCTGATCCCGTTGTTGGTGGCGAAGCGCCCATACCAGCGTTCAATATCGGCTTGAACCTTCCGCTGGGCATCGGTGAACATTTCTTCAAGGCTCTGAAGGTATTCATAACTTTGATTGTGGGCGCTTTCTTCCAGAATGGAGAACCGGCCCCGCCAATAATCCGCATTTTTCACAGGGCCAGCCCCCTTTCCTGAATCGTGGTGCTGGGTATGGGATTTGAACCCATACGCCAAAAGCGGCGGATTTTGAATCCACCCTGTCTGCCTGTTCCATGCACTTCAGCATAAAGGGCCACGCTGTTTCTTCATAGGGGCTTGCGCCTTGCTGAATTTTGATTCCTTCCTTTGTGGCCTTTGGTAGCCCGTACCGGATTTGAACCAGTGTTACCGCTGTGAAAGGGCGGTGTCTTAACCACTTGACCAACGGGCCATATAGAGTGCCAGGGAAGGGAATTTCACCCTTTGGCGGGTAGGAGTAATAGCACCCCGCCACACTCAATGTCTGCCCCGGCATATAGGAAGGGCGGGGCTTATTCATCCCCGCCCGGTTCCTTATTCTGATTTCCCCCGGTGCCAAAAGCACCGGAATATTCTTGGGCTTGCTCCAATGCTTTTTCCTTTTCCTTCTTCAACCGGGCCAGCTCCGCTTCAACATCACTTGTCCACGGGTGCTGTTCCACAATGGTTTCATCAGACAGAATACCAACGGATTTGGAACAATTTTCAATGGCTTCAGATTCATTGACCAGAATATCCCGGTTGAACACGATTTGAAGATCAACACCTTCAAAGTCACCCATCCCCCGGTTGCTGAAATCCTGATTAATGAACCAAAGCAACTGTTCAAAAGCGGCCTGAAATTCAGTTTCCATACCGTTTGCATCCAAATCAATGTCAGAATACATGGATTGAATGTTCATCTGGTTTGGATTGCCGCTCATGCGTTCATCCTTGGCATCATAACCGCGGGCGTTCTCGATCAGGGCCTTTTTGAACACTTCCAAAATGGACTTGTAATTTTCGGCGTTGACTTCCACCGTTAGGGTTTTCACCCCACCATCATCTCGCACTTTAACGGCTCCAAATGTGGCAAGATTGCGGCGGAACTCTCCCAAATCCTGGCCATCATAGTTTGTCAGGATCAAAATAGTGTTCCGAGCGTCCTCTTGCATATCATTTTCAAAGTCGGAAAGCATGGTGTTAATGCCATCCTGAAGGGTCTTGACACGGTTGATCAGAGGAAGTTCCTGCTTGTTGTGCTTGAACGGAATCAGGGGAATTTCAGTCCAGTTGTATTCTTCAACTTCGCCTTCAGCGTCCACCACGGCAAAATAGTTTTCATGTTCCCCGGCCTCCACATCAGGAATCAGCATATCATTTTGAAAGATATACCGCCAAAGGCCATTAGGCTTGAAGATTTCAACCTTTTCAACGATTTCTTTTTGATAACCGTTCCAAACCTCTTGGGGGTACAGGCGAATAGCGCAATCAAGAATTGTGTGATCGTCGTCTGCCCAAAAAGGAAGAATGTCATAGGCGGGATAATGCTTGAAGGCCAACCGGCCTTTATCGTCATAATAGGGGTAAAGCCATCCAAGCCCACCATTCAGGGCATCTTCACACACATACTTCAACAGGCGCTGGAACCGTTTGTTGAACACCTTGGACAGAAGATCCACATAGCCTTTGTTTTCACAGTTCAGCGTGAACGGCTTGCCCACAAGATAGTTGGTTTTCTGATCCACCATCAGGGCATATTGATTGTTCACAACCCGGTTGTTCGGAAGGTTGTCAACCACCTGAAGTTTGCCATCCTCGCCAATGATCGTGCGCTGACGCTTCAAAATGTCATGCTTCCCGATGTAGTACAGATCACCGGTAAGCTGGTCCTTGCGGCGGGGACTATCCTTCCATTCCTTGATTTCAGCGGCAAAGAACTGAAGTTCAGTCATTCCAGTTCGTCCACCCTGAAGGATCAGGCGGTTGATCCGGTCTGTTTCTGTGTAAATAGGCATCAAGATCAAGCACCTTCCTTCAAAAGTTCATTACACCCGGCCTGTTGGAACAGGGCTTCCAGCTTGGGGAACTGGATTGCAAACCAATCCACAATTTCTTCATTCTCACCCCAAGAATTACAGGAAAGGCCCGATTCAAACAGAACAGCGTGAAGCAGTTCATGACGGATCACCTTGCGCTTGTAATGCTCCAAATCCGCTTTGGCTCCGGGCTTCCCGGCGCTTTCGCTCATATCAGAAACAATGATGGTCTTGATGGTGGTATCACAATACCCGTCACAATCGGCCAGATCAGGGAAATCAACGCTGTCCCCCTGATAGATGGTGTACGGCGTTCCCAACACCGAAACCACATGAAGCATTTTCTTCATCAGAAACACCGCCTTTCTATTACCCACTAAAATCAAAACCCCGAAAACACACAGTTTTCAGGGCCTTTTGTTACTATCGTGTCACTTAAAGCTGAAAGCGGGGCCAATCAGCACATCTTCCAGTGCATAGCGCATGGCATCCATCAGGTGGTTAAAATCATCAATGGGGGTGTTGATTTTAGCCCCAAACTTATCTTCATCCCAAGTGTAGTTTGAAATTTCAGTGATGAAGTTCACACACCGGGGATGAATGATGATGGTGTAGTCCTGAATATACTGAATACCATTGTTCACGCTGTCCTTGCCCTTCCGGGCGGCTCTCACATGGTACAGGCCAGCTTCCCGCAATTCGTCAATGCTCTTTGGCTCCGCACAATCGGCCTTGATCCGTTCCTTGGCGTAGCCCATCCGGGTCACACGCTCACAGATTGCCCGGTTGGTCAGGGCTTTTTCATACAGTTCATCAAATACCCAAATGGTTCTTTCCTTTTGGCTCACCAGCCCACAGAATAGGGCTGTGGGGTCATTGGTATAACCAAAGTCAAGGCCAAAGGCGCTTTTTACATCGGGCTTGGCAGAAATGGCCTGAATGTCAAAGGCTTCTTCCCGCCACTTCTCATAAATCAGGCCATCCACAATGCCCCAACCACCAAGGCCAGCCACTTTGTAGCGCCGGGGGTTGTTTTCCCGCATGGTTTCAAAAACCTTCAGGTCAGCGGCATCCAGCCATTCATTACAGGTGTAATTGGTGGTTGTGGCGTAAATCTGACCATCCGGGGAAGTCCAGCTATCATGGAAGCGATATGTGGGGTTGCCTTGCCCATCCTTGCCGGTGATCTCACCAAAGAACCGCTTCCTGATCCAGTGTTTTTCATTCCACGGGTTGAAGGTCAGCGTGATTTGCTTGAACAGGCCAGTTTCCGGTGGAACGGCACCACGGATGGATTCATCCAGCATATCAAAATCAGCTTCATTCATGATTTCGTATGCTTCTTCAATCCAGCACCAGCACAGGTACCCGATTTCAACGGTAATGGAAGTTACCTTCAGCGGATCATCAAGACCCCGGAAATAGATTTTTTGGCCGGTGGGCTTATAGGTCATTTCAAGGGGGCTTTCTTTGATCTCCCAATATGCCTGAACCCCAAGCTGGTTGATTGCCCACTTCAATTCCGTAAAACAGGAATCTTTCAAGGTTCTGAACACCTTACGAACAACAAGGGTGTTGGCTTCCGGGTATTCCATCATCCGCTTGATGATGTTCAGAGCCGTTGTCTTGGATTTCTTGGAAGCACGGGAACCCTTGCACACCCGGTAACGACCCTTGAAGTTCCAGAAAGTGGCGTAACCCTTACCAACCACTTCAGGGAGAAAAACCCGCTTGGCGTTGGGGTTAATCTTCAAGCTGATCATCTCCCGAAATTACTACTGGAATGACTCCTTCCACACCAACCTTATCAGTGAACAGGCCATAACGCTTGCCAATTAGTTCAGCGGCCTTCAGGCGCTCTTTGGCGGAAACGTCAATATCCGTAACCGTCTGGACACCCTCACCAATCAGCTTCAAAACTTGTTCCGTATGCTCACCTCGCATAACAGAAGTAAGATATTTCATCACTTCTTCAGCGTCAGCAATCTTAGCAGAATGGATTTTTTCAAGTTGTTCGTCAATATAGGCTTTTAATTCAGGTTTGTTCAGGTTTTCATTTCCGATACTATAAGCAGTCTTTGGGGAATATCCTGCCCGGATCGCCGCTTGCTTTGCGTTGCAATCAATCAGGTATTCATCACAAAACCGTTTCTGCCTTGCGTTCACAGCGGCAACCCCTTTCTATCACAGGATAAGAAAAGCGCCCCAGTTTCCCGTAGGCGCAATTTCATAAATAGATTATCTCACATAAATTACTCTGTTTTCAACCGGTAGCACTCTGTTTTTCTCTGTTCCTGAAAAATTCGCTGTTCGCTTGAGAAAAAGCAAGCAACCCTTTCCAGTGAAGTTCATACACCCATTGAATTGAAAAGTTAACTTCAAGAGCAATATCTTCCCATTTTTTCAACTGGATATAGCGCCCAATTAGAATATTTTGCTGATCAAGATCAGGAATCCGGCTGATCATGGTGAAGGCTTCCTGTTTCATATCAACAAGTTCCTCAATGCGCCGGTTAATATCGGCTTCAAGGTCAACAATCTTGGCAACCGTTTCTTCAAGGGTATTTTTTGGGCCTGAAGTCTGCACCTTGTCAGGGTTCAGTTCATAGCTTTGGGAAGTCAAGCTGGAACGTAAGGTTTGAACCGTATCTGTCAACCGCTGGATCAGCCGGTCAGTTTTCCGAATTTGGGCAAAGTATTCCTTGGCCTGTTTGGAAAGTTCTTTATCGGTCACTATGTAACACATCCTTTCTGTGTATCTGTTCCGTTTTCATCATATCTGTACCGTTGACGATTGCCTGAAAATCAAGCGTTTTCCGGCTTTTGGAACAGATGGTACAGATGAAAGGCTGGTTTTCTATATGCTCTTTTTCTTATATATTTTTTATATTTAAGAAGAAAGAATAATAGCCTCTGTACCATCTGTTCCACCCCCACCACCCCAACAACCGTTTTAGGGCTTTGGGGAATAGCTTTCTTAAAAGTTAATCTTCAAAAAGTTTGAATTTTCCAATACTGTATCAATTCAGCGGCGTTCATTGTGTTCAGTTTTTGTACTTCCAATTTACTGATTTCATGACCGAACCGAATCCCAAACATTGGAACTTCAAACTGTTTGCAATATCGTTGCTTATACGGGTTTTCAGCATGGGAAGAAACAGGGTAGGACGCGCAGCAAAAGCGTTTCGTTGCTCTAAATCGTTCAGTTTCTTCCCGGCTCTCACAAGCGGCAGTGAATCCATTGGCACAATTCCAGCAACATTTGAAAATTTTCTTCATTGGTGTTCCCTCCCAGTTTTACGATCTTTGATTTCAATGCGGTTCAGGAGTTCAAACCCTGCCAAACGTATGATGTACTTCAGGACAAGGATCAGGATGTTCACCCGCTTCTGCTGTTCATCTTCATCCCGGATGATGTTTTTTGTGCCGTGATAGGCTGTCGGATCGTGATAGCCTTCAGCATTTTCCCAAGGTTTAGGCATGATTACCACCTCGCTTTCTCGCTATTCGATTTAATCGGCTGCCCGCACACCTGGCACCTATATGGCACATCCTTGCGCGGGGGGGGGCAAGAGGACTGCAGCAAAATGGACAGCAGTAGACATAGCCCTCTGCAAAAAAGGATAATTGGATGTTGGGCGGTGCTGGAGTAGCTTTAGCCCTGGTCTTTTGCCGCGCCATTTTTCATTGCCTTCCTTTCCACCCCATAAATCGCCTCCAGCAGCTTATCCGCCGCCTCGACAGATGGGGATCTGCGATATTCGGAGGAGGCGGCTTCGATGCGTTTCCACAACGCCGCCCCCTGCTCCCACAAGCCATACCGGAATTTTGCAACCCGATACTCTTCCAGCAGCTTACTCTTTTCCAGGACAGCCCGATTGCGCTCAATCAGGCCGGCACGCTTTTGCCCGTACAACTGCCGTAAGCACAAAAACATCAGTTGATCTGGCTGTTCCAGTCCATCTGGCATATCTAATCCATGCATTGCCTCTTTTTCGTAGGGCAATGTCACTCCTGTCCCAGATACCATAGTAGGACCTCCGAAGCTGCTTTCCAGCCACGGCATACGTGGCAAGCATAGCCGTTTGCTTTTAAATGCTCTATCCACCAAAGCTGATCATCCGAAATACGGCCGGTCAGTGTCTTCATTTCGATAAACAGGCCGTGATACTGGCCAGTGGGGACCGGGAGGAGTAAGTCAGGCACACCACGCTTGACGCCCATTTTCTTCAAGATAGACGCCTGAACTTTGTCAGGGCGTTCGTTGGGCACGTGGAACAGAAGCGCCAGCTCCGGATATCTCTGCCGAATAGACGGCTGCTGTGTCCACTTAATCAGAGCAATCTGTTCCTGCGCCTCTGTCATTGCTATCTCCTTTCCAGTACTCCACAAATCGAAGGTATTTGCTGCCTTGCTTTTCTTTGCCTTGGCGTACGGTATATCCATTCCTGGCCAAGATTGTTACCATCGCATCCCGGTCAGCTGATTGTTCGACATAGATTTTCATGTGCCTCTCCTTCCGTTAAAAATGCGGTTCAGGATCTGCCCAGCCTGCATCTTGGTCAATCTGCTTGTGTCAAAATCCTTGTACCTTCGCCTGATAATGCCGAGTTGTTTCTCTGTAGCCGGATTTCGTCCCCAACCCTTTACGCGGTTGATGTCCCACAGGGCACGGCAGTCCTCATATTGCTCGCTGAGAACCTTGTACGCCCTGTCCAACGCTGCCTGATAAGGTATCAATTCGCCGGATAAAGTCACCATGCCCAAACTGTCAGGGCACGGAATTGTAATACGCTTTCCTTCTGCCAAGGAGCAGACCAGGCGCCCATCCGGCATTTTGAAGTAATTGACATCGTGCAGGTTGTAAGACATGCCTTTGGCCCACAAGTCGACAATTTCTACGTTCCGGATCCAGCTCTCTGGGCAATCCGTTGCAGCCATTGCTTTCATTGGAAGCTCAAACAGATCCCCCTGGAGCTCATCTTGCTTTTTCTTAGGGACGTTGCTTAGGTCAATGCCCAAGAGCGATGGTGCTGTGCACAGACTTGCCCCTTTTGTGACGCCCACGCAATCGATCAGGGTGAGCTTTTCTTTCCCGGGGTACGGCCTTAGCCCTCTACCCACCATCTGGGCGTACAGGCTTTCTGACTGGGTGGGACGGGCAATGATGACGGTTTCAACCAGAGGCATGTCCGTCCCTTCCGTGAACACCATCACGTTGACCAGGCATGGGATTTCCCGATTTGTAAACCTGCGAATGATATCAGCGCGGTTTTCTGTTTTGCCGGTCACGACAACGGCTCCTGGAATTCGCTTTGCAATCTCTTCTGCCTGGTGGATACTTACTGCAAAGACCAGGGTAGCTCCAACAGCATGCTTCTGATATGCTTCTGCAACAGCGTCTGCTGTGCCGTCCATAGCCTCATCCAGTTCTCCGGGGGCATAATCTCCGTGCCTGGTATGTACTGCGGAGAGATCATATCCGATATCCACACGTAGGCAATGGATATCGCAAAGATAGCCATTTTTGATGCCCCACCGAAGATCACGCTGGAAGATGATCTCCTGAAACACATTGTCCAGTCTTGCCTTGTCTCCCCGGTTTGGAGTAGCTGTAAAGCCCAGAAGCATACGTGGCTCAAAGTAATCGAAGATGCTCCGGTATGTGCGGGCGGCTGCATGGTGACATTCGTCGCAGATGATTGTATCAAAATCGTACGGATTAAACCTGTCTAGGCGTTTTGCCATAGACATAACAGATGCACTAACAACCTCTGCATCTGGATCGGCGTGCTCCTTGGCCATTTCAACGCCAGTTTTGCAGTCATATTCCTTCAGGGGCTGCTTGACTAGCTCCTCCCGGTGGGATAAAATCAAAACATGACCGTGTCTTGGCAAGTGCGTGAAGGTCTTCGTCTTGCCGAGGCCTGTTGCCATCTGCACCAGGTATGCTCCTGGCGGTTTCTGTTCAATGATATCAATACACTCCTGCTGGTAGTCTCTTAATTGCATGCTTTCGCCTCCCGCGGTGGAACCTGCGTAACTCCGGTGTAACGTTCTGTTCCACCCAAAATTGTATGTTTTTGTTTTGAAGTCTCCGTATTAGCAACGAAAACTCTAAAAATGTTTGTCAAAAAGTTCTTCGATTTTTGAAGGTGGAACAGTGGAACATATTTGCGCGCTTTCTATAAAGGCGGAATGTACATACATCTCATACGCACCTCCTTCCTATCTTATATATGCTTGTGTTTTGTGTTCCACCTGTTCCACCGTTCCACCGTTTTTTGATGGATGAACTTTTAAACTGTGAAACATGCGGTTTATTCCAGAAATCTGCTGTATTAAAAACAAATCAAAGCAGCTTCCAGGTGGAACACAAACCGTGCAAGGTGGAACGTGTTCCACCTTCAAAGCGAAAGCTCATCGCAGTCATCTTCCTCTCCCTGCTTCAACTGCAAAGCCATCACAACACATTCAACAGGGATCCCGTTGATTTTTTTGGGCTTTGTGTACGCTCGGCCTCTAGTTTCAATCAACTTATTGGACCTCATGTAACTGAGCGTGGCCGCAACCGAAAAGCCGGCGTTCTGCACCGCGTTATTGAACACTCCCCGGATAATGAACGCCTTGCCGGGCTCAATGGCCCCGTAGACCTCGCCTGTCGGCGGAGATTCCCTTCCCATAAACCGGTTGACATTGGAGGACACCCAATCAGAAATCCATTCGTAGGCCCGTCTACCGGCTGATACAGCCTCCCTGGACGCAAGGAATTCTTGGATATCCGAAACGGTCAGCGCAGAATCATCCTTGAATATCCAGGCTGTAGCGCACAGATCTGCTGTAATGATGGCAGCTGCCGCCATGGCCTGTTTTTCGGTGGAATCTCCGGCGCACAGCGCCCGGAAATTTTCCTGGTAAATCTCCCGAATTTTTTGCTGGGTTTCTTCCGACTCATATAGCCTCTCGATGAATAAACGGCCGGCAAAGCCATAATTTTGCTTTAGCGCCCCGGAAATACGGTGGCCATCTGTGATGACTGCCGCACCAGTGGTGCACTCGATATCAATGACACGGTTGACCGCACCAGCACCGGCGGAAATTGTGGTGAGCGGAGATTCCCCGGTCGTGAGAAAACAGCAGTCCCAAGTTGGGGTAATCTCCACGCCACCGGTCCGCTTGCCCCGGGAGCGGCCCACGCCTTGGGCTAGTTGGTACACATCAAAACTGGATTTGCCCCGGCTATCTTTGGTAAGCTGGAGTTCATCCAGGCAGTAGGGTAAGTGGTTCAGGAAAGCCGCTGTCCGCTCCTGCCCAACCTGTGTGCCGTTGAAGGTCTGGGTATAACTGCCAACTGCCGGATTACCCCAAACGGACGCAGCCAGCATGAGAGCTACGGTTTTACCAGTCCCGCTATCCACGCCCCAGAGGTGGACAAAAAACGGCAGAGAGCCCACCACGGACAACAGAGGCGATGCAAAGGAAGCTGCCAGCATAATCCTGGCTGTGACTGACATCTTCCGGCATTCCAGCGCCGTCTGGTACCACACCACTTCTGATCCGTGGGGCTGTACCGACTGATACAGCCCCCGGAAGGAAGCATCTCCGTCAAAAACCAGGCCGTCTACATAGGGGGAGAAGCCCTCACCCTGTATGTAACCTAATCGCCCAATGGATTGACGTTCCGGGATTATGTCATAGTTCAGGTTTTCCATGTCGTTAAGGTAGTCCACCAATATGGACGCGCTCGTGCTTGTGACGGAAATCCCCTGGCTTGCCAGGCCGGTGATAGTTCGTGCCGTAGATATCGTAGATTTATCAACGATGGTGGTATTCCACTTTTTTGCCTTGCCAGACCGTTTGTAGGCCAGCTTCAGCTTTACCTCGCCGGTGTCGATGTTTACCAGTCGTTCCACCGGCATAATGGGATGGGCGCAGGCACATTCCCGACCGCCGTTTGGGGTATCCCGGAAAATGCCATAGTCCAAGGAGTCCCAGGTTCCACAATTCAGTTCGATTTCCTGGCCGTCAAACTCCGTTTGGTTCGGGACCAGGTTTCGGCGCTTGGCGGCAGACTGTGCATCAATGTACTTCCGCAGCATATCCTTGAAGCCACTGAACCTTACCTCCTTTGCCCGTTCCGCCATTTTGAGTGTCTCGGTTTGGAAGATAAAGGGGGAAGCGACGTAGGAATATAACTGCTCATATGGCGCTGGCGTCAAAAAGTCCTCCGCCGTATATTCGTATTTCTTCGGTGGCAAAGCCATGGAAAATCACATCCTTAGAAGGGGAGTTCTGCGTCATCCTCCTCCAGCTCAGCAAAGTTTGCTGTGGGGGCGCTGGAGGATGCGGAATAGTTGGAGGCGGCGGAGTTCTTAGCAAGCGGCTTAAATGCAGGGACCTTGAAATCTCCATCCCGAATGGCGCGGCCAGACCGTTTCTCTGCCACATAAAGGCGCTTTTTTACCTTTCCGTCTCCGGCAAGGTATTCCTCTTCGCCAAGCACGACGCCCACGTACTTTCCGACCAAACTTTGCGGGTCATTCCGAAACACATAGTTCCGATTCGACATCTCCACAGCTGTTTTGAAACCCTTGAAAAAGCGAAGGGCTTTGTCCTTGTAGGAGCAGATCATGGTGATGGGCCAGAAGCCGAATGTGTCGTAGGTCTCCTGATTGGCTCCCTTGAATTCTCCCTCGAAGAAGTCCCATTCAATCCGGAGGTATTCCTTATCTTCTACGTCTTCTACGCGGGTGATCTGGGCGATGTATCCGTCCGGAACCGGGCGGCGTACTTCATCCTGGACATTGTCCCAATTAACATTCTTCATTCTGTTCTCCTTCCAAATTCCAGTATTCTCTAATAGCTGCATCCACCGCCGCCAAGTCGTTGTCAATGACCGGGGCGAACATCTCTATGGGGCTTTTAGCTGTGGTGAAGCCGTCTGATTGCGTTATAAAGTGGTGACCTTCGCTGCTGGCTTCGCAAAGCAGGACAATGGAGAACAGCCCTTCCAAAGTCAGCTTGCTGTCAATCATTTTCCCGCAGGTCTTGGCCCGAATCTTCCCGCTATCATTGGTATCCGTGTGATGCAAGAAGTAAACAATCACGTCTGGCGGGAGCTTGGAGTTGCAGTTGCGGACCAAATTAGAAAAGTTCAAAGCCATCTCCGTAAACTTGGTATAGCCAACTTCCTTGGCGTGATCAAACTCCTCGAACGCCATAAGGTATTGGCTATCATCTATGATGTAAGTTTTTAGGCTTGGCTTCAGCAATGCTTTCTGGATCACACCATAGGTCGCATTGTTCACGATTTTCATGGGTTTCCGGAACGGAAGCGGCTTGCCAGCTACATTGAAAATGCCAACCTTTTCCGGGTCCAAATTTCGCATGCTGGTAGACTTGCCAGATCCGGATTCCCCTAGAATTAAAACAGGGATTCCCATAATCATTCCTCCGTCTGTGCCGCTTGGACGATGCCAGAGCGGACAATTTCCAAGATGATGAGGCACTCTTTATAAGTGACGCTGATATCGCTTTTCAACATGATATCTGTGATTTTAGAGGCAGTTTTCATCATGTTGTTCAGCCGGTATGGTGGGATTTGAGGGTCGCCAGGATAGACAAAAGCTTGCTCTATATCCATAGCTTCACCGAATCCTCAGGCTTTCGCCCCGCTCGCCAAGTTGGGCAAATGGGAGCGAATTGCCTTGCTCTAAGTATTGCCGAATTCGCACAGTGTCCGGATCTCCAGGCTTCCGCCACTCTGCAGGGATTTCAGCACCCGGTGCAAGCTCCACAGGGCAAGCGCCGCCGTTTTTCTGGATAGAGAAGCTGAAGAGCGGAGTCTTAAACTTCCTTCGGCCAGTGGTGCGCATCATGTCCTCCAAGTTGCGTTTTAGGGACTTCACACGATTGGAGATGCTGCGCTTACGCTGGTTCAGCCGGTCGACTTCGGCGGAGATTGCAGTTGCATCGGCGTCCATGCACTGGATCAATTTTGCGTAGGATTCTGCTTTGGTATCCATGTCCGCCTCAATCATGGCAATGGTGTCGAAGATGGCGTCCTCCGGAACATCCGGATCACACAGCATTTCAAACACCTGCTCCCACTCCTGCGACATTTGGTATAAACTCAAGTTTCCCATTGCGTTTTTCCTTTCTTGTGCTATAATCAGCATGTAGTTATTTGCCCTGCGCCGCTCTCGGAAGTGCCAGTTCCGGGGGCGGCCTTTTTTGCTGCCGCCACCCCGTTGCGCAACAGCCTTGCAATGGCAGCAGGATCGTTGGCCTCTGCCCACGCCAGCCGCCGGAGGAAGTCTGCCACGGTGTCGTCCCACTGCGCGGCAAGCCCATCGTCCTCGGTAATGGTGGATACCTGGATGATCTTGCAGTTGTGTGGGCCCCAAGGCTTGGACGCATCGATCCGCTTAATCCAGCGATCATCCTGATACCCATGGGCCATTGCCCATTGATAAAATGTATCAAAGTTGCGCCACACCTTTGAGCATGATCCGCGCCGCTGGATGCTGCACAATTTGGCACGCAGGTGGCGGCCGGAATCCATTTCTTTAATTTGCATCAATATCACCTCCTATGCCATTGCATAGATCACGCACGCCACCCCAATAATTGCGGCGGCCACACACCACAGCACACAAGCCCAGATGGGCATGCGCCGCCTGGCGGGGGCCTGCAGCGCCTTAATGGCCATGCCAAGGGCCACAACGTCAGCGGCAGCTGTGCCAGGATCCATATATTCCTGGATGGCTAGCCGACTCCGAGGATAGGCTCTGGCTTGGGCCTCCTGGCGGAGGGAATGGAGTTGGGCGATTGCGTCAGCTCTGCTCATCATCGCCACCTCCTTGCAAGTATGCCAAAGTCAGCAGGCGCTCGATATCCTGGGCTAGGCCGAAGCAGATCTGCATGGCTTTCACGGCGTTTTCCGCCTTAGCCCTGTTCCGCTCCAGTCCCTCCAGCGCGGATATTGCTGCGCTCAAGGCCTCTACATCTTTCCTGTATTCTGCAGTTTCTTCATCATCGTGTCGAGCTTCTGTCGGAATATCTTCGCCCAAATACTCCTCCAGGCTCTTCAGCTGGCGGATTACATCAAGCATCTTCATCATCGGCATTCTCCTCCTGCTCCCGCAGCTCCGGGCAAACTGCCGGAATCACCGCCAGCAGCAGTTTCGCATACACCTCATCCGTCAAATACGGATCCCTGGCCAGGCACTGCTTGGCCCATTCCAGTTTTGGCGCCAATAGCGCCACCGTCAGCGGATCGGCGATTTCCGCCCCGGCATCCCAGGCGGCCAGCAACTGATCCATGATGCCAGCATCCCACGGATTTTGGTGGGACGCGACGGCCTTGCACAGGGCGCGCAGCAGTTCCGCTTTGGGCTCGGCTCGCGGGGATTTCCAGTCCGACTCCTGGCCCTTAAGCGCCAGGAAGCCCGCAGTCAGTGCGTCAACCCGGTCCCAGGCATTGTCGGGCAGGCGGTCACCCTGGGCGGCGCAGCGCAAGTTCTCCAGTTCGTCGTGGATCATGTCACGCAACCGCTCGATCTGCTTCTCTCTGCTCATTTTTTGATTTCCTCCTTATTTTTAAATTGATGTACAACTCCGATTATCCTCCACCCCTCCCTCAGCCCTGCCCCTACCATCCGCTCCGCATGCTCAGAGCTGGTGGCGCGGACGGTGCGGATGCGGACTAGGCCGGTGGATTCGGACTCGGTGTAGACTTCGAAGTCGTAATATTTTATCACGGCATCAACTCCTTTTTGCTTGCCCCGAACATTGGCAAAATCATTTTCCAGGGTTCCCACTACTTCTTCTTCCAGTGTATAGAAAAAACGCGCAAGATTTCGTCCGTGAATCACAATGTCATCACAGACTAACATGCGAGGAAAGTCATAGTTTTCCTCGTAATACCTGGCAATTTCCTTGCCCATACAGAGCAGTCCATTGGATGTGACAACCCGATCTAGCAGCTCCGGCGAAAAACGTGCTACAAGATTAAAGCAGCGGCGTTCCATCACACAGACATACTGATAGCTACCATCCCCCTGCACAGCTTCCCGAATACGGAGCAAATAATCCGCGAGATGGTCCAGAATTGTATAATTGTGGATAGATATTGCCACCGTTAGCCCTCCTCCTGCCTTTCTGGTATAGCGCTAACGAAATAAAACGCCAACCTGCTGGACCTATTCCGGCCCACGCTACATATTGTAACACGCAGGAGGCCATCTGTCAATTACAAAAATCTACAATACAGCTACATTTCCGTAAAAATAATTTCATTTTGGTAACATTCGAGTACCGTTACACACTTTCCTCAAAACTCGAACCCAAATACGCCAGACAGCACGCCCCAGCTCTATTCCGATCTCTTCCCTGTTCTCCGTCGCCACATTGCTTCCAGCCGGGTCAGCAGAAAATCTGTCAGGAAGAACGTCAAAATTCCCAAGGCGAGGCCTACTGCCAGCATCCAGGGGGCCTCCTGGCGGAAGGTTTCGGCTACCTGCTCCAGGGACAGGACAAACAGGAGCGCCGTGTACATGAGGGCGCAGGCCACAAGGAACAGGGCCAGCTTGGCAAGGGCCCGGAGGAGGGCCGGGGAGATTCGGTCCAGGGGGCCCTTTATGATGGGGTAATAGCCCAAAAACAGGAACAGGGCCGCCGCCTCCGGGTCCGGGCACAGCAGGCAGCTGAGGAGGGCCACGGCTCCATACCAGGCCCAGGCAATCCGCCTGCCGCAGGTTTCCACCACCGGCACCAGCAGGATGCAGGCCAGAACCGGGCAGCAATAGGAGGCGGCAGGGAACATGCCGCCCAGGATCATCACCGTGAGGGCCAGGGCCGCCAAAACGCCGCACAGGGCCATTTCCTTGGAAGTCGTCCGTTTCATCTTCAACGCTTCTGCCTCAGCATGTCATTTTTAATGGTCCACAGCTTCCGGGACAGGTCCACATAGTACGTGTGGGGATTGTCAAACCGCTTCACCTCGTCCCACAGGGTGTCCACCTGCTGCTGGCAGTAGGCGCGAATCTCCTCCAATGTGGGCTTCCGGTATACCAGCTGCCCCTGCCGGAAGATGGGAACCTGCAGCTCCTTGGCCGTAAAGTTATACACCGTTTTAGTCTTCCACGTGGCCTCCGGGTCAAAAATCTCCAGATCCTTAGAGTCATCTACCGTCTCATCATGGAGGCACAGATAGTCGGCAATGGCCTTGCCGGTGTCATTTCCATAAAACCGGTATAGCTTCTTGAAATGGGGGTTGGTAATCTTCCCTACGTTTTCCGAAATCTTAATCTTGGGAATGATATGTCCCTCCCCGTCCTCCACAGCGGCCAGCTTGTACACACCGCCGAAGACCGGCTCGGACCGGGCGGTGATCAGCCGCTCGCCTACGCCAAACATGTCGATGCAGGCCCCTTGGTGCAGCAGGTCCTGGATCAGGTACTCGTCCAGGGAATTGGACACGGAAATCTGGCATTCCGTCCAGCCCGCTTCATCCAGCATCTGCCGGGCCTTCCGGGTGAGGTAGGCCATATCGCCGGAGTCCAGGCGAATGCCGCACCTGGTGATGCCCAGGGGCTTCAAAACCTCGTTGAATGCCCGGATGGCGTTGGGTACACCGGAGTGAAGGGTATTGTAGGTGTCCACCAGGAGGGTGGCATTGGTGGGATAGAGCTTACAATAGGTCTTGAAGGCCTCCAGCTCACTGTCAAACATCTGCACCCAGGCATGGGCCATGGTGCCGCCGGCCCGGACGCCATAGAGCTGGTCGGAGATGGTGCAGGCCGTGCCATGACAGCCGCCGATATAGGCGGCCCGGGCGCCCAGAATGGCTGCGTCGGAGCCCTGGGCCCGGCGGGAGCCGAACTCCAGCACCGTGCGGCCCTCCGCCGCCCGGACGAACGAAGGAGTTCCGCCGGCTTTTTCGCGGAGGCCGTCGAGCCCGAGCGCAAAGAGGTCGTCATAATACGGTTCGGCGTGTCCGGTCTGGCCGGGCAGTTCGACGCCGGAAGCGTGAATGAACTCCCACGCCCGTTCATTCTCCGCCGGGTCGAGCTCCGGTACGGCGAGACGGCCGATCAGCGGCTCCTCCGGATCGTGCAGGAAGTCGAGCGCCGCGAGACGCGCCGCGCCGAGCTCGGCGTACCGCATGCCGAGCGGCAGCCCCTCCGTCGCGCGCCAGCTGCGCGCCCAGACGATGCCGTTTTCGTGATTGCTGAACCAGTTGAGTTTCCGCTGGGCGTCGAGAGCCCGTTCCCGCGCATTCATGACTCATGCCTCCTTGTATCCGATCGATTCCGAAATATGTTCCGCACAGGCCAGCACGAGTTTGCGGAGTTCCGGCAGACGCTCCTCGTGCAGCCGGGAGGAGAGTCCGGTGATGCCGATTCCGGCGACCGGCCTCCCGACGGCGTTGAAGACCGGCGACCCGATGCAGTAGCTGCCGAGCACGTATTCGCTGAATTCCGAAGCCGACCGGGTCCGGCGGATCTCCGCGAACTCTTCGCGGAGCCGCGCCGGATCGACGATCGTGTGCGGGGTGAGCCGGGGCAGGGGAGCGGCAAACAGCGTTTCCTGTTCCTCCGGCGGCAGGAAGGCGAGGACCGCCTTGCCGAAGGCGTTGCCGTGCCGGTAAAGCCGGATTCCGGGCGTGACCGCGAGGTAGTAGTCGGCCGGGGGCGGCACGAAATCAAGCTGGAGCATGCGGTCGCCCGCCGGAACCTGGATCTGGCAGCTTTCGCCGGCTTCAGCGGCCAGCCCTTCGAGGAAGGGGCGCGCCTGCTTGCGCAGGTCAAAGCTGTTCCGGAGTTTCATGCCGAGCGAATAAAGCCCGGCGGTCAGCTCGTACTGCCCGGCCGGATTGCGCTTCACATAGCCCTTCTCCTGCAGGACGTTCAGCACCCGGAACGCGAGATTCGGGGAGAGCGCCAGCCGCCTGGCCAGCTCCGTCGGCCCCCATGCGCCCGGATTCGAAGCCATGAATTCGAGCACTTCAAGCGTGCTGGCCGCCGCCGGCGCCTGATAACGTTTTTCCGGCATAAAAAACTCCATCTGTTTTAAAAATAAAATGAGATTCTGTATTTAGAATAATGTCTGCTTCGGTTTTTTCAAGCGGA
>ERZ824600.837-NODE-837-length-43588-cov-3.918499_pt1 | contig 43588 bp, 48 predicted proteins | sample MGYA00519933_ERZ824600 | MGnify/ENA primary metagenome ERZ824600 (study PRJEB31778, sample SAMEA3449178) | human gut metagenome | biome: human gut; feature: human-associated habitat; material: faeces | place: United Kingdom | collected 2010/2012 ... | reverse complement strand
TTTTTCCATAATTTTCTTCCTTTCTTCAAATAAATTAGTATATATAACATTCAAAAATTATGGCTTTTAGCTCGTTTATTACTATTTCAAAGTTCATCTATTTCTATGTTTAAGCCTGAATTATTTATTCCTCCTTTCTCTATATTTATCATATCTATAATTTGTTATCTTTTATTTCTTTTAAATCTCAACTATTTTCCCTTCATTTCTATAAAATATGACATCTTTTGTTATTATAATTTCTTTTTCAGAATTAGTCAATCCGTTTTACCGTCAATTTTGTTCCAATTTAGACATATCTAAGAAAGAAAATTTTATGACATTTTTCTACATTTTTTGACAAAAAGCAAAAAAACTAGATTTTACTCTAGTTTTTTATTCTCACATTAACTATTTATTGCATTATAAATTGCTATATTTACAAGTTTATATATTGATAGGTGGTGTCTATACCTTAATATTTCCAATTCTCTATATACAGACTCTCTAATATTAAAGTTATGTGACTCTGTAATCTCTCTTTCTGATCTATCATAAATATTTACATTATTATTTTCTACCATTTCAATAATTGCAACATTTACTAATTTATTTATAGAGGCATCATATATTTCTGATAACTCTTTTAATTTACTATATAAACTAACATCTATCTCAATTCGTCTTTTTAAGATATTATCTCTTTTTAAAAAATACTTATCAAATACCACTTTTTTCACTCCCTTATGTACTATATTATAATACACAGAAGTGTGCATTTTAATTCCTGTCAAGCACCAGTTTTTGACTGTTTTTAGAAACATTTTGTTTATTATTTTAAAATGGGTTTGTTATATAATAGTTCTCTGTATAATATAGTTTAGTCCAATCGCATTTCTTCCATATTACAGTATAATGCCCATTTTTAGTTTTATTTTTAAGATCATATACTAAATCTTTACTGTATTTTTACTTTCAAAATTTGATATTTTTTGTACTTCTTCCCAGATATATTCAATTCCTATTCCAGTAAATCCTTCCGTTGAATTTTTTGTATCTTTACCTATCTTATGTTCTATACATGATAATCCTTATTTTCACTTTTTATAAATTTTGTAATCATTTGAGTATGTATATATGGCAATTTATTTTTATCTTCTATATTAAAAAATATACTACTTTTAGTAAAATTATTTATGGATATAGTAATATTTGCTTTTGAACTATAACAATGCTTGTGTATATTATCTGGTATTTCAGTATTACTTTTTCCTTGCACTATTTTAATTTTTTGCAAATTACTAATTTGAACTAGGTATGATTTCATAATCATTCCATCAAAGTAAATTACTATTTCTTGATTTTTTTTAAGCTAATATTTCCTTCGTTTGTAAATCCTACCCTAATTCATTCATTTGTTTTTTCTGTTTTCATTACTTAGAATACTTTTTTCATTTACTCTTTCTATTAAGCTTTTGGAAAAAAATGTATATATGTATTGACAATTCTTTCAATACTCGATATAATAAATACGTACAGCAATTTTAGTACATAAAAAGATAGTTCTGCCACGTATGTGATAGGAGGATTCTTATGAAAACTAAAGGCAAAGTTTTTTCAATGTTATTGGCATTAAGTATGATTTTTTGTCAATCTATGCCAACTTTTGCAGCTGAAACTTCTGACAACTCAAAAGTTTCACAGATTGCTACTGATGAATCTGTAGTCGTTACACCAACCGCAGGAGAAGAAATTGTCACTAGATCAAAAGGTGACTCCATTTCTTTCCCTCTGGGTTCAACAGGTTATATTTCAAATGCTGGCAACTATCCCAGATTTGAAATGTGGGTAACTGGTGGAGATGCATCTACTCAGGTCAAATTTGACATTGTGTCATCTGGCGGCACCCATTATGGACCTTATGGACCTGTTCCAGCAGATGGTTCAACTGGTTGGTACTTCACACATGCTGCTATTGTGGGAGGCGGATCATGGCAGTTTACTGCTCATGTTACCAGTGGTACTAACAATGGTAATCTCGTTTGCCATGTGCAACAAGCAAACTAATCTTTAATGACTTATTTTTAACAAAATGTAGTTGATTAATCTTTGCAGAACTATCTTTTTAGCCTCGGGTATATATACTCGAGGCTTTTTCTAAATATATTTTCAATATGTTTAATAAAATTTTATCGCTATTTTAATTCTTGTCTTTTAAATATTAAAATTCCTAATATATTTAGTAAGACTATTTCAGAAATAGCATAAATTGGCATTTCATTTAAATATTGTTTCCTTTTTTCTATTTCATACTCATCTGGCTCAATCATTTCAGAACAAGCATTTTGTAATATGCTAGCTTGACCTGTTGGTAATATAGAATTTATTACTTGATATATTTTTAATGTTGTTTTACTAGGATAATCAGGATTTATTTCTTTACTAGAAATTTCAATTTCTCCTTTCTCATTATATTGAGTTGTTTTTATATAGGGGTTTTCCATTAATTTAGTAGAAACAAACATAGTAGTTACAAACATTATAATAAATATAATAATGCAAGAAACAAGAGAAATAGAAGTATCTTTACACAACATAGTAATAAAATTGTAAATTGTGCAATAAACAACAACAATTAAACTGCTTATCATAATAATTTGAAATAAACCTAAATTTTGTAATTTTCCCAACAATTTGTTCCCAATTAAGAAAACTACACTTATATAAATTATATTTAGTATTACCCCTACTAATATACATATAATTAAATTTGATAGATAAACATTACTTCTTTTATGACCTACAATAACTTTATTTCTAATAAAACCTTCCGTGTATTCTCTACCTACATAAGTGCTTACAAAGAAAGCAATGAAAATACCAAAATACATATATAGATATTCTACAGTAATTCTATCTAAAATCAGTATTTTACTATGTGTGTCAAAATATTTATATAATGTAAATGAGGCAATTACACAGGTAATAATTATTAGTAGTAAAAACAATTTATCTTTTTTTAATCTATAAAATTCTGCTTTTATTAGTTTATTCATTATTACCTCCTATTAATTTGATATAATAGTTTTCAAGTGTTTCCTCTTTTTCATGAAATTCATTAACACTACAATTTCTCTTTGAAAGTGCAACCGTAAACTCAGTAATATTTACTTTACTATAAATATTAATTAATTGTTCAGAAACTACTTCATAAGAGATGTTTTTTTCTTCTAAGTATTTAACACATTCTTTTATGTTACTAACATCAATTTCTAGTCTTTTTTTACAATTTTCTTTTAACTTATCATTAGTAATTTCTTGAATAATTTGACCATTATTTAAGAAACCATAATGTGTAGCAATTTTTGATAATTCATCTAAATAATGACTAGAAATTAAAAATGTAATTCCTTTTTCTTTATTTAATTTCAGTATTAATTCTCTTACTTCTATAATTCCTTCTGGATCTAAGCCATTTATTGGTTCATCTAATATAAGAAAATTTGGATTACCAATTAATGCAATAGCAAGACCTAATCTTTGCTTCATTCCTAAAGAAAACTCTTTAAATTTTTTCTTTCTTGCTTTATCTAAGCCTACTAATACTAATATTTCATTTAACTTACTTTCATTAAATGGTACACCAATTATTTTATATTGCTCTTTTAAATTTTCCTCTGCCGTCATATCTGAATATGCAGATGACTTTTCTATTATGGCACCTATCTTTTTTCTCATTTCAAATATTTTTTTATCTTCATTAGGTATACCACATATTTTGTAACAACCCTTACTTGGCTTTTGCAATCCACAAATTAAACGCATTAAAGTTGTTTTCCCTGCTCCATTCTTTCCTATCAATCCATAAATCGAACCTTTTTCAATATGCATACTAAGATTAGAAATAGCTCTAAAATTTTGATATTTTTTTTCAAGATTATATGTTTCTAAAATGTATTCCATAATTACCTCCATCGATTACATATTATCATAAATAGAAACACAGGTCAATAATAATATGTCTATATTTATAACTTCATAATTAGATAAGTACAATATAAATTGATATAATTTTGTAAACACTTCTATATTTTCATTTTTTTCCTTAGTTATAACAACTTTCTTATTGTTTTCTATTTTTTAGCAGAGAAATTAATTTGAAATTTTTTTATCATCATCTTTTTTTCATGTTTATGGCATTTACAACTTTACATATATAAATTTTCCTTTATTTCATAATTCAAATACATTACACTTTAGCACTAGACTTCTTGTTTTAGTTTTATCTTTAAAAGCTATTACACTAGATTCTACTAATTGTTCTTTTAATTTTGTTTTTCTAACATTCTATTTAATCTTCTTTGTAAATCAACATAATTAGTATAAACTGATATAATCTGTTTTTTATATCATACATTTATGATAGTTTTAGTTTCAATTTCAAAATATTCGGAATCTGTCTTTATATTTAGATATACTTCTCCCTTAACCTCCATAATTAATGCAAACCATTTTTTATTATCTGTGTGTTTCATTATAACACTACTGTAATTATCTGGAAATGGTCTATCTTCAAATGTATTTGCTAAACTTAAACTATATTTTATTACATCTGATTTGTTCATAGTTTTAATCTCCTTTTATTAAAATATTTAATATTCCATTATATTCATTAGTTAATCTAGCAATATCCCCATTTTTAGTGCTATGGCTCATAATATATTCTTCTATATTTCTTTCATATATTCTTAATTCTTCCTCTGTATATTCTTTGTTCTCAACATGTACTCCTACTTTTTTTAACAAGTTTATTTCTTTTGTAGTACATTTATTTAATAGATTCATTGCTAATTCCCCTTTATTTAATTTATTAATATTTTACATTCTATTTCTGGATGTACTAATTTCACAAAATCTGTTGCATCTTGATTTGTTCCTACTACACTTCCATAATGTGTTGGTATTGCTATTTTAGGTTTTATTTCATTTATTAACATTGCTGCTTCTTTAAAATCCATTGTATAAGTTCCACCTACTGGTACAAATGCAACATCACATTTTACATTTTTAGTTTCTTCTATAATATCTGTATCTCCTGCAATGTAATACTTAATTCCTTGTATTTCTATTATATAACCTACCCAGCCATTTTCTTTTGGATGGAATTGTTTATTAGTATTATAGGCTGGTATAGCTTCAAATCTTATACCTAATTCCATGTCAACATCATAAGGTTCTACAGTAATTATATTATCTTGTCTAACCCCTTTTCTTAATAATTTTGTAAGCAATTCTTCTGGTGCTACAATAACTGTATCTTGTTTTTTCACCTTATCTATATCTTCTTCCGAATAGTGATCATAGTGATCGTGTGTTATAAATATTAAATCTGCATCATTGTAATTTTTATCTATTCTAAATGGATCTATATATATTACTTTTTCTTTATTTATTTTTATACTACTATGACATAATACCTCTATTCCTTCTAGCATCTTAATTCCTCCATTTTTTATTCTATTGGCATTATATCATAAAATTTTTTCAAACACAAAAAAATGCACAAAAAAGCCAAATTTATTTTCAGCTTTTTTGTGCATTAATTAATAAGCAGGTGTTCCATAACCTAAAATCACACTACTGTCAATATTATATTCATTTTGCTTACACATATCTCCTTTTGTATTTCCTTCTATTGTGTAAACCTTTTCATTCTCTGTTTTTTCTACAATTCCCACATGGTCTGCTACACCATCTTTTTCCCAGTCAAAGAAAATTATATCTCCACCTTTAGGAGAATAACCACCATCTTTCCATAGTCCAACAGTTTTAAACCATGGTACACCTTCAACATTTACAGATGCAAATTTGGGTATTATTCCCGCTTCGATATATCCACATTGTTCTGCACACCAGCTTACAAAACAAGCACACCATTCTACTCTACTTGTATATCCATACCATGACCAATACGGTTGACCGTCCGAATATTTCCTATTTGTTGTTTTGCAATTACAACAATGTCTTGATTTCCAGTTGATGTACCATATATTACAGAATTCCACATACCTGAATATTCTTCTTTTCTTAGTTCTGCTAATTGAACTTGTTGTGAAGTATTAAAATTATATAAATTAATCATATCTTCAACACTTTTACTTGTAACAGTTATATGCAATATTGTTTGCTCTTTTTTCTCTGTTTTTACATTTCCATTTTCGTCTGTAATGTTTATATCTTTTGTTATTTTTTCTGTGCTTGAAGAAATAATATTCATATTCCAAAATACATCTTTTAAAATTTTTATTCTGTCATCTGATAATGTCATTAATTCGATATTATCTTTACCTTCACTTACTTTTACTGCATATACTGATAAAACATCTGTCCAACTCGCACGGTTTGAATTTATATCATACTCATCATGTGGTGTGTTTTTTTGAATATCTGTTATTTTAGTCATAAATTCATTATTTATCTCTGATATTACAGAACTCATATTCTTTCCATCTGAGCTATTTTCACTTGAAAAAAATATTCCAAAAATTGAACTACATAGCATTGCCACTAAACATATAACAAGAATAACTATAACAGCTATCCAACCGACCTGCTGCGATTGCTGCTATCAATGCTTTTGTTCCTACAATTATTGCCTTTATAGCTGTAACAGTTGCTTTTATAGTAGTTTTAATTGCTGTAACGGTTGCTTTTGCAGTTGTTTTTAAGGTTTGCACTACTCTTTTGCTTGTTTTTGCAGTAACTTTTGCAGTATTTTTTATTCCTTTTACTGTTTTATCTGCTGTCTTTATTGTTGTTTTAGCACTTTTGGTTACATTTTTTCTTATTTTTGATATATTTGTTGCTCTTTTTTTTATTTTTGATTTTTTCTTATAAGCATTAATATTCTCTTTTATTTTATAAATATTTTCTTTTGTTTGTTTAAAATTATTTTTTCCAGTTTTATTTACTCTATAAATATTATTAGGTGCATTAGAAATTGTTTCTGACATTTTGTTTGAAGCATATTCCGTTCCTGTATCATAATTACTTTCGTAATTTTCTTTTGTTTTATTTTTTACTGATATAATATTATCTTTCACTTTTGATAAATCTTTATTTATAGTTTTAATTGTTCTTTTTTTATTTTCTTTTAATTTTATATCTGGCAAATTAACACCACCTAACTGTCTAATTTATAAGCTACAATAACTAATCTTCCATCTTTATTGCTATATTCACATGTAGAAAGAGTAATTAATTTGTTACCATATTCAGGCTGTGCATTTGTATTATAAAGTGATAATTCATTACATTTACTTAAAAACTCATTAAATTTTTCTTTATTTTCAAATTCTATATAATCATAATATCTAAAACCTTTACTATTATAAGCTACTGTTTTGAATACTGTAAATATTTTATATTTACAAGTATCTTCCAATGTACTAAATGTTATTGTTGTATGTTTATCATAATAATTCTTTTGCTTGTAATTTTCTAATTCTCCAAACATCTTCTTATTATTTATATGATGTCCATATATTATAAGGTTATCACATGTTTTAATATTACATTGTTCTGATATATATGGTGTGCCATAGGAAGAATAGTTTTTATAAAAATCATGTTTTAAATAATAATTTGGAATGTCTTTTGTTTGCATTACTGGATAATTAATATTTGTATTTTCTATTTTTAACCATCCAACAAAATCATTATTTATTTTGTATAAATTTGATAATTCAATATGTTTTTCCTTTTCATTCTCATATTGCTCGTCTTTCTCTACTATTCCTATTAATTCTTTAAATGTATTTTCTTGTTCTTTGTTTTGTTTTAAATCTTTATAAATGTAATAACTGCTAATAAGTATATTACCTATTAGCAGTATAATTATAGCTATATTTATTATTTTTTTCATCAAGCTACTGCTCCTTCTCCGTGGTTTTGTAGTCATAAGCTTGTAAAGTTTAGTATTTTTTGGAAATCTATTAATAAAAGGTATTAATGAACTTCCTATTTTGATAAGTCCCTCTCCTGCATTTACATTTGTTATATAGGACATTTGCAAATCTGATATGTTAAGTAATTTGGCTAATTCTGTTCTATCTGTACTAGCTTGATTTAACATTATAATAAGTTCACTATTCGCAAGCATAGTTCTCGCTGTATGACTTTGTAACATATCTTCAACATTTTGTGTTATTCCAGTACAATATGCTCCATATTTACGAACTCTCTTCCATAATGTAAATAAAAAATTTGCAGAATATTCGTGTTGAAACAATAAATATATTTCGTCAATAAATATAAATGTGTTTCTTCCACTTGCTCTATTCCTTGTTATTCTATTTAAAATACTATCTAATACTACTAACATACCAATCGCTTGTAGCTGCTTTCCTAAATCCAATATATCATAACAAATAAGTCTATTATTAGTATCTACATTAGTTTCTTTTGCAAATGTATTTAAGCTACCATTTACAAATAGTTCTATTGCCAATGCTATTTCTTTTGCTTCTGTTTCTGGTTGTTTTAATAATTCTTGGTAAAAGTCTTGTAATGTTGGTGCTATTCCTTGATAATTTCCTTGTTGATAATATTTATAAGTATTAGCCGTACATCTATCTATAATTGATTTTTGCTTTGCACCCAAATTTCCACTTCCAATAAGTTGCTCACATAAAGAAAGAACAAACTCTGACTTTAATATTACAGGATTTGCTCCATCTCCATATTTACTATTCATATCCATAGCATTTATATGATTATCACTTGTTGCTGATATTTTTATAACCTCTCCTCCTAATGCTTTTACTAGCTGACTTTCTTCTCTTTCTGGGTCAATTAAAATTATATCTGCATTAGGATCTCTAAGCATAATAGACACAATTTCTTCTTTGGCAGTAAAACTTTTTCCTGAACCACTTACACCTAATATGAAACTGTTTCCATTAAGTAATTGTTTTCTGTCAGCTATAATCATATTCTTACTTATTACATTTTGTCCATAATAAACACCATTATTATGTCTTATCTCTTGAACTCTAAAAGGCATAAAAACTGCTAAACTTTCTGTTGTTAATGTTCGTAGTGCATCAATTTTTCTCACTCCAAACGGCATTGCTGTATTCAAGCCATCAAGTTGTTGAAATTTTAGTGTGGCAAATTGGCATAAATGTTTTCTTGCTGTTGTTAATAATGTTTCTGTGTCATTATCTAATTGTTCTTTGCTTTCTGCTGTATGAACCATAGTTAAAACAGATAAAAACATTCTTTGATCACGAGTAATTAAATCATCTAAAAATTCTTTACTCTGCTCTCGTTGTTGCTCTAAATCATACGGGATAATAGCTGAAAAATTATTATTCGCATTTTGTCTTCTTTGCCAATTAGTTATATTAGTTTCTATTCCTAATCTTCTATTTTCCGCTTCTTTTACTGCTTCATCCATTGGTACTGGAATAACATCTATGCTCATCATCATATTTCTATTTATATCTGTTAATTCTGATACCATACTATCTTTTATATAATTGGCATACTCTTTTAAAAATATTACTCTACCATATCTATCTCCAATTTTAAAATAATCATTTTGAAATTCCATTGAATCTGGACATATAAAGTCTTTAAAACTATGTCCTTTTCTCATATTATCTAATATATCAAAATTAAATGTAGTTTCTTCACCTGTCCTATAAAAATCATAATATATTCGTAACCTATCTATTGCATTTAATTCTTCGCAAACCGAACCTAATTCTTTAAAATGATTAATTAAATCTGTTCCAACTCTTGTAAAATAACTTCTTGCCTCTTCAATACTCTTCTTTTCAATAGATATTGTTATAAATTTTTCTTGAATTATACCATTTGAACCTGATACTTTACTTAAAAGCATTTTATTATATTCTTCTCTATACTTATCTAACTTATCCTTTTCCATAGGCAATAAAATGTTTTTTTCAAAATCAATTTTATTTAATCTTCTATTTGCTATTGTTATCTTCGTAGTAGCACCTGTATCAAAACTATTTAATACTTCTGAATACTCTAAAAACATAGTTTCTTTATCTTCTCTACTTGCTACTGCATAATTAATATCACTAAATTTATAACATTTTGAATATTTATTTTTTCCAACTAAAAAGATGCCATCTTCCCATATTGTCTTAACAGGAATAGCATCTTGAACATTTTTAGGGACATTGAATTGTTCTCTATCTTGTTTGAACACTTTTTTTAATGTTTTCATTCTTTTTTCTATCTCTCCTCCTAAATATATTCTTTATTGTAAAATGGCTTTTCTTTTTTATATTTTCTTTATTTTTTATATTTTGTAATATTTTTTCATAGATGTTTGTTGGTTTACATACTAATTTTTTAGGCATTAAGATTTCTGATTTAATCAATGTTAAAATAAATTGTTCTGCTGTCATACCATTGTATTTAACAAAACCTAAAATAGCACAAGGCGTTGCTCCTAAAATACATAACCAACTTAATGTTTCTATTCCAAAATATGGTTTTAAAAAAAAATATAATATTACTGCGACTAAACAAGCACATACAGAAAAAATGAACTGCCTCATTGACAGTCCAAAAAATATGCTTTCTGTATATTCTCTTATTTCTCTATTTATTTTTACTTCCAATTATCGTGCCTCTCTTCCTTTTTTTCTGTTTAATTGTTCTAACTCTTTTCTATTGGTTTTATTGTAATTTCTTTATCTTTCAAATCTAATTTTTCGTTATTGATAGATAAATTGTCAACATCATAAATAAACCTTAATAAAGCTTGTTTTAAATCTCTACTATTAGTATTTTTTAATGAAATCTTATACAATTTATTTAATGATGGTAATGAAATTTTATACTTATCAAATAATTTTTTAAATTCATTAATATTTTTATCAAGTATTTTAGTATCATTATACTTGTCTATACATAAATATATATTAATCATATCTTTAAATAATCCATCTCCTGATCCATTTCCTATATCTAATTTTTCCTCAATGCCTATTTTCATATATTCATCAAGATAAAGTTCTTCCCAATATTCATTAATTATATTGTGAAACTTTGTATCTACTTTTGTAAAAGTCATATTAGCTAACATTGGATAATAAGGTGTTATCATTTGCCCCATATTATATTTAACTACATACTCATTTTTTTCTTTTGCACAAAGTATTAGTCCTTCTGGATCATCTCCAAAATAATCTTCTAAATGTTCATTTTGTTTACTCAAATAATTATCAATTTCATTACCTCCATAGAAGTCCTGTGGAGAAACACAATAAGCAGGATGTACTTCTCTAATTCCTTTATCTATATAGTTCAATTTATAAGTTATCCCTTTAATACTGTCCTTTCCATTCCCACTGTTTGCTCTAATAAAACCTAAATCTTCTATCTTATCTTTTGCATAATCGTTGTATATTTTTTTAAAATCAATATCGACATTCATTCTATCTTTCCTCCTTGTTTCTAGGTCTTCTATTTTGTTTTTCTTCTTTTTCATGTTTATAAAAAATTGTTATATCTGGTACTTCGGCATCTGCTCTATCTAATTTTGATTTTATTTTTTCGTTCGTAAGACCTCTCTTCTTGCAATATGCAAAGTATTTTTGTAGTCCTTTTTTTGACTCAATATCATCTGGATACCATTCATAAATTCTATTCCACATTTCAAAATGAGTGTCCATACTCATATATGCTATTTCTTTGCCATCCTCTAGTTCATTTAAAATATAAGAATCTATTTCGTAATAATTTTGATCATATAAAAATAAATTATTTTCATTTTTGTATGGACAAACTTCTAATAGTTCATCTTCATAGGCAACTACTACTATTGTTTCTGATTTGTTTTTTGTATCCTCTAATATATAGTATACTTTAAACTCATCATATAGATTTTTTTCTTCAAAGTCCTTGAACTCTTCTTCTCTGTTTATTATATCTTTTGTTATTTTTATGGTTTTTTCAATATCAATACTCATATATTTTTTCCTTTCTATAATCCTAACATTTCTCTTACTAACCTATCTGATATTTTTACTGTTCCTACTAATACAAGCATATTAAATATAAGCTCTCCGTATATACTTCCATACCATTGTTACTGCGGCAACATTTGTATCGACTACAGGTGGACTTGCTGCAAATAATGAAAATATAATACATGATAATATTATAATTACTCCTTCTAAACAAACTGCTGAATATCCTTTTAAAAAACTTTTTCCAACATTCTGTGTAGGCTCTCCACCAAAGCTTGAAAATGCTATTGGTGATATAGCTGTATATAAATAAATTTTGAAAAATCTACCGATATACAGATAATATCATGATAAAAGATAATACAGTTATAAATAATCCACCGTATTAAGGTTACTGCCCAAAGTGGTATGCTTTCAAAAAATCCACAACTTTCTACTGCCGTTATAATCTCATTTGGTAAAACTGTTTTTGTGGCTTCTCCAAATCCTGCAGCTCCCATTGCTGTACTTGCTATTCCTTGTACTATTTTAAATATTGCCATCATAAGTTCTAATCCATAGGTTATTAATCCTTTTGTTAATGCAAATCGAATAAATAATTTAAGTGCATGTTCTGGCTTTTTTACTTCTGCGAAACTTCCACAAGTTTTCATTACTCCTACAACAAAAAACAATACCAGTAAAGCTAATGCTATTGCTTGTATTGCTCCATGTATATTAGTTATAACTTCCCATATAGTTCCACCTTTAAAATCCACAGGCGATTGTGATACGAGTGTCCATATTTCGCTTAATTTTGAATTCCATGTTTCTATTGCATTTTGGAGGTTTCCAACCACCCAATTATCGCTCAATATCTACCACCTCCTAATTTTGTTGGGCATATTTAATAAATTCCTTTTCTCTTATAGTTCTTTTATTTACTGTTGCTTCATCTCTTAACTCATAATTTTTTTCTTGTAATTTCCTTCTACATCTAGTTATACTTTCAAAACTAATACCTTTATTCTTTGCATTGAACATAACATCTTCAAATCTCTTTCCTATTTCAAGTGGATATAATTTGCTTACTACTTGTAATATTAAGTAACAGTCATCTTTTCTTGCTAATTCATCATTTCTTAATATTTCTTCTACTACTAATTCTAATTTTTTTAAATTTGCGATTTTACATCATCTCCATTTTCTAGTAATTTAATATCACTATTGACTTCATTTCCCCATACATCCCAACCATCTGTTTTTTGCCTTGCAAATAATTCTATTCTTGGTAAATCTCCTATTAAATTAACTATTCTTTTTCTTATTTCATTTGGTTTTTTACTATGTTCTTCAATAGGAGATATTATAACTTGATGTACCTTGGCTGAAATTCTCTTTGGTTTTCCTTTCGTTGCTAATAAACATATTTCTGCATTTGCTCTAGTCCAAAATCCCATGCCCCAAAATAAAGTTGGTGTTTTTTTATTATGTTTTACCCATACAAACGCTACTGTTTTATAATTAAATCCCCATGCTTCTATTACCTTAAAGCTATCTAATAAAGTAGGGAATGTAACCCATAAAAACAATACACAATTTTCACTTGCAATATTTTTTACAGGTAAATTACAAATATCATCTATATTCATTGTAGGGTAATGGCTTTCTGCTGAACGACCTTTCCCCTTTTGGGAATAAACTTTATACTGCCATGGTGGATCAGCATATATGATTTGATATTTCTTATCTTGTTCTATCTTGTTACCTCCTTTTATAATTTTTGTTCTTGCTTTTGTTAATTTATTTCATAATTCTTAATTAAAAATATTCTTTATCTTTGTTAGTTTTCAATTAAATACAATATAGAAGATTTCCTACATTATATTAACCGCCTGTAATAATCCCTAAAATTTCCTTAGCAAAAGTTATTACAACTCCTCCTGCCAATGTTAGAAATCCATTTGCTCTCTGACTTGGATCTTGGCTCTTTAAAGACATTCCAATTTGTACTACTCCAAATCCTAAAATTATAAGTCCCACTGCTCTTATTAAACCAAATATAAAGTCTGATAAATTGTTTATAACAGTTAATGGTTCTTCATTTGCTGCAAATACTTGTGATGCTTGTACTATAAATAAAGCTAAAATTACTACTAAAATAAAAATTAATTTTTTTATATATTTTGTTGAATTTTTCTTATTTTTCAATTATGTTACCTCCAATAAAAATTTTTCAATTTCTTCTTCTGATAAAAGTTCATAATCTTCTAATATCTCTTGTTCTTCAGTTTCATATCTTTCTACATTTTCATCTAACTCAATGGTTGCAGTTACTCTATCTGTCTTTCCATGAATATATGGTTTTCCTGCTCCATCAGTTGTAAAAGCTATATTAGGATGTTTCAATATGTTATATTTTAAGTCTATAATAGGTCTTTCTCCACGAATAAAAAGAAGTGCATACCTATTATCCAATAATCGTACTTCATCTGGAGTCATTAATTCTCGACCTGAAATTTGATAATTTGTTGAATAATTGCCATTTCTTCCAGAACTTTTACCATGTGTATCTAAATCGATAGTTTCTTTTCCGCATAAGCTCTGATACATACTTATGTGTACTTTGTTCATTTCCACCTAAATACAAAAAAGTATCGCAATTTCCGAACGATACTTTCCCATTGTTTTTCAAATAAAGCTTTTAGTTGAGCTAGATTTTGGAGAATAATAGAAACTGAAACTGACCTTGACCTCATTACACTTAAAATTTTATCAAAGTCATCTGGTAAACTAACATTTGCGAATTCATCCATCACAAAGTGTACATGAATTGGCAAACTTCCACCATATTTATGGTCAGCAATATAAAATAATTGTTGAAATAACTGTGTATATAATATACTTACTAAAAAATTAAAACTTGTATCATTGTCAGGAATTACCGCAAAGAGTGCTACTTTCTTTTCTCCTAAACTAGGTAAATCCAACTCATCAACCATTGTCATATTAGAAAGACTTTCTAAATTAAATTTTTCTAATCTTGCTGCCAATGTAATTTGAATTGATTTTAAAGTTTTTGCTGAGCCAGAGCGATAATTTCTATAATATTTCACTGCAATATGATATGGATTTTTATATTCTAATTTATCAAATAAAATATCTAATGGACTTGGAATATTCTCTTGTTCTTCATCTACATCTCCTGCTCTTAACATTTCAAGCACCATTGCAAAATTTTGCTCATCTTCTGGTGCTTCGTATTTTAAATAAAATATAAGAGCCAATAATAACATACTTGCAGCTGTATCCCAAAAAGGATCTTGACTTTGAGCTCCTTTTGGTGTTGTACTTTTAAAAAGATTTGTTACTAATTTTTGAACATCATTATCTGTTTTTAAATATTTAAAAGGATTATAGCAATGACTTTTTTCCATATTTATTAAATCTAGTACTCTTACTTCATATCCTTTTTCTTCTAATAAATTTCCTGTATCTCTTAGTATCTCTGCTTTTGGATCTAATATCACATAAGAACTATCTCCACATTGCATAACATTTGGTTTTCCGATAAAATCGAGTTTTACCTGCTCCGACTACCGACCACACACTAAAACATTTAAGTTTCTTCTGTGCTTTCTACCATTTAATCCTATTGATACATTTTGCGTTAAAATTTTATTATTTTCAAATGGTTCTTGTTTATATTTTTTATTTATACTTTTGGCATTTCCCCATTGTGCTGAGCCATGTTCTTCTCTTCTACGATAATTTTTTCTAGTTGCTACATATATACTTATTCCAAATATATAAATAGCTAAAAAAATAAGAATAGTCCTTAAACTATTCTCGCACCATATAAAATTGAAAGGTTTACTCATTATACTTGAAAATTGTTCTATAATAACTATAATTCCCTCATTTGTATATGGTGCGATTAAAACTGCTAACCAAATTATCGGTATTATGCCCAATATACACAAAAATCCATTTACTTTTTGACTATCTCTCGTAGCTTACTCTTGCTTTTTGAAAGATTGACTTTTTCTTAATGGGGATATTTAATAATTTTAATAATAATTCATTTACTACTTCTGTTGATTTATTTTCTCTTATCAGCTTTGAACGAAACTCATTAAGTGCATTTATAATAAGTCCATATTCATATTTATCTAATATTATGACTCTTTGTTCTTCCATTCAAACCTCCTATCTAGCTTGCTCTTGTTCTCTATTTTGTTTTGCAAACATTTCTATATAGTAATTAGTTCTACCACATATATTTTCCATTGCATTATTTATTGGCTCTAGTTCTTCTCTTATTTCTTTTGATGACATTTCTTTTAATTCAAAAGGTACTTCTATATTATAATTAGAAACATCAATACCATATTTTTTACATAGCATATATGATACACAACTTATTTTAAAAGTATCTAAGGGTGTTTCTTCTCCCATTTCTTGTTTTGCAAGTTCTCTTGTTACATCATAGAATATATATGGAGCATCTGAACCTTTAGCAATATATAAAGTGTCATTTTCCATATTATATAAAGCAGTTTTCTCTGTATTAGGTATTGTATCTACAATTTGAAGTTTACCTTGATTACTATTTAAAAAGACTTTTAATAATAACTTTTTATCATAATTAGCAATTCTTTGCTTTTGTTTAATACTTACTTGTGATATATCCATTACATATTTCACATTATAATTAGTTCCAACACTTCCATCTTCACGCATATATGAATCTGCTGGCTCTAGTATTTTTATATCTTTTCTGCTTTTCTTCGGAAAACCTCCTGAGTTCACCCAACTTTCATAATCTCTTACCATTGTGGCATTTGGCATTTGTGCCATAACAAGTAGTGTATTTCCGACAGAATATTGCTCAAATCTGCTTTTTGTATTTAAATATTGTTTAAATTCTTGATTGCTTTGTACTATTCTTTCTGCTGTTTTATCTATTAATTCATAAATATCTTGTTTTTCTTTTTTCTTAAATTCAATATATTCTTCTTTATTATATTCCTTTTTTCTTCTGGTAAATGTTTCGTATATCTGATCTAGTTCTCCCATCTTTTATCTCTTCCTTTCATTATTTATTTTCATATTATTATTTGGTATTATTATTGTATTTACATTATCTTTTACATTTTGAGCTTTTTTCAATTCCGCATCAATCTTTTGCCCTGCTACTATCTCTTTTAATTCTTCTCTTACTGATTTTTTCTCTACAGGTTTAGAAACCCCCTCGGAATTGTTTTTGCTCTTCAAGGAATGCTCTGACGGAGGGCTTGGATTTTTTTCCGTTTTTGCTGCCATGGGGTTTTGATTTTCTTGTTCCGTTTTACTATTGGGCATAGCAAAAATGTTATCTATATCATTATCACTTACACTTGTTTTTTCTTCTCCAATATCTGGTGCATTTTCTGATATATCTTTTCCTTTATTTATATTTTTCTCTTGTTCAATATTACTTTCAATAGTTGCTTTATCATATATACCTAAATTATATCTTTCTATTATTCTATTTATTTTAGGTGCATCTGTGGCTCTTACCATAATATCTACTGCACCATCTAAATCTTTGTTTCTTCTATTTATTAAGGCACAATATAATATTCCATAACTTTTTGCTTCTTTATAAAAGGTTTTTAAATCTTCACTTTTTATAGAAAAAATTTTTATATCTTTTTCTGTTCTTAGCATTGTATTTAATCTTGCTTTTCCTTTTGTTTTACCTTGTTTATTGTTCATTATTGTATATAAAGCTACTGCTATATTTTTGGCTGCTACTCCACTGATTTTTGCAACTACTTCTACACCTTCTAATGATAGTCTAACAATTTGTTCTGCCGAATCACTTGATGTACTCATTGTTATTTTTCTCCTTTTCTTCTTTATTATTTTCCATCTCCTGTATTCTTTCTTTTATCTTTGGTATTCTTTCCTCAATATCTTCTATTAAATTAATTTCCTCTGTTAAGTTTTTTATATTCACATATAAATTATCAATTTTTATTAAATTATTCTTCTTTTCCTCTTCATTTTGAATTTTTTTATTTTTTCTACACAAATTTTCTCTTTGAGATTTTAATTCTTTCCTATCCAATATTGTTGACTTTTTATAAGCCATTAGTTCTTGCATAGTTTCAATATTATTTCTACACAAGAACCTAATTTCTTTTGAATATTTATCCATCTTCTTTATTTCTTCCATCATTTCAGTAGAATATTTCCTATAATTATTTTTTGGATATATTTTAAATAAGAAACAATAGTAAAAATATAATGCTTTTATTCCTTTTGCTTTCTTTTTCTTCTTTAAATTTTGTTTTTTAATCATTTTATAATGTTTGTTACTATTTTCTCTTTCTTCTGGAAATGGAATTCTAATTGTTTCTGTTTCAAAAATTCTTTTTTCAATATTCTCTATTGTATAATCTTTTCCAAAAGCTCTTTCAATTCGTATATTTCTTTTATATGGCTCTTTTCTAACACTTAATTTTCCATATCTATTTTCAATAGTATAATTCATTTTTTTCATAATAGATAAAAAGTCTTTATATGAATATGCTTGTCCTATGGCAAAATCTATATCTTCTTTTGCCATAGTATAGTGATTAGATTTTTTTACTTCTGATTTATAAAAATTTCGATAATCTATTTTACTTTTTGGACATTGTTTTTCTTGTATCACACTTAACTTATATTCTTCACATAGTCTATCTGAAGTTTCTCTCATTAAAGCATAAGTTTCATGGCAGTCATGATATTTTTTTCCATCTTTAAAGGAAACAGAATTTAAACAAAAATGATTGTGTATATGCTCCGTATTTAAATGCGTTGTTACTACTACTTCAAATCTATCTCCCCACAATTCATTTGCCAATTTTACACCTATCTCGTGAGCAATTTCTGCTGTAACCTCTCCTTTTGCAAAAGACTGAAAAGCATGATAACCTAAAACTCCATTTGTTTTACTATATCTTCTTTTTGTTCTCATCATATCTTCATGTATAGAATCTTTATCACAGTTTATTGCTGTAACATATAATTGTTCTTCTGTTTTATATGAAGCCTTTGCATATTCAATAACATTGTGAAGTTCACTATATGCTTCCTTACTTGTCTTGCTTGGATTGGTTGTATAATGAATTACATGATCCAATCTTTTTTTTATTGCTTTTATTTTTGTTGTAGCCATTTTATTTTTCCATATCAAGAAATTCTTTTTTTATATCTTGTTCTAGTTTATTCCACTTTTCATAAACTTTTTTATAAAAGGGAGCATCAACTATATCTAAAGCATTTGCTTTTCTTGCAATTTGATTTAAGTTTATTCCAACAAACTTTAATTGCTTTATTATCTCATACATATTTTCTGTTGGTTGTTCTTTGGGTTTGTATCCCATAATAAGATTTCTTATATAAGCACTTTCATTTATTCCTACTTTCCTTGCATTTTGTTTTAGTGTTTTTGTTTCTTCTTCGTTTAGCCATACTTGTTTTTTTATATCTCTTGTTCTCAAATAAAATATACACCTCTTTCTAAAATTATTTTTTTGGGGGTTTGGGGTATCCCCATATTTTGCATTTGTGCGGGAGTACAAATGCAGTGCTTGCTGGGACATAAATTTTATTATCTTTTAAAAAGTAATATTTCTTGAATACTATTTTATTCGCAAAATTCTTCTATAATTTCATCTATTAACATAGGACAACCACATTCAGGACAATAATATTCTCTTTCTTCTTCTGGTATTTCTTCTCTAATTTTCTCAAGTGTTTCTTCTAAAATCTCTTGCATTTCTTCATAAGAATTTTCAATATTTTCTTCTACTAATTCTTCTACTAATTCTTCTATTTTTCTATCATTTTTTTCTATAATTTTTGCATCTACTGATAGAATATCTTTATTAGAAAAATCTAATAAATCTGTTTTTAAGAATGCCTTTTCAATAAATTCTAGGGCTTCTTTTTCATTATTAGCAGCAATTATTACTTCCTTATTTAGATTTGTTTTTAATTCAATTTTATATTTGTTCATTAATATTTCCTCCATTTTTTATTATTTATCTAACTAATTCTTTTGATTTTTCATTTGTAATTTTACTAAAATTTCTGTGTTTCAATATATAACACAGATAATCATTGCAGTCTTTTCCTAATGGTGGTGGTCTATCATATACTTTATATTTTTTTGATAGAACTTGTTGCAATGATTTACTGGCACTTCTACCTATTTCATCATTATCTAAGTGTAAATATATTTCATTTACATTAGGATTTCGTCTCAAAAATTCTTGAATATTTAATGGTATAGTATTTCTTTCAGAATATTTCGACTGTTGATATACCCCTCCTAATGAAAGCATATTTTCGTTGTGCCAGTCTATATTTTTCATTTTTAGCAATGTTGCATAAGATAATAAATCTATTGCACTCTCGAATAAATGTATTCTATTACATTTATTTATTGCTTCTAATTTAAAACTATATTTCTTATCACTTCCTTTCGTTTCTCCCATAAATCTTGTCTTATTTGTACCTCTCAAAAAAGCATATTTAGGATTTTTATTTTCATCTAATCCTATAAAAACCACATTATGTTTTTGACTGCTTTCATAAATTAAATTCTTATTAATGCACTCTTCAATGATTTTCTTATCAATCCCTCTACTAATTAAATATCTCTTTGCATTTTCCGAACTATATGCTTTTGATGGTAAAATAAATGGTATAACATCATTATTTTTATTATTTTCATACGGCAATGGTTCTTTAATATTTACATTTTCCACAATTTTTTCTACTGCTTCTAAAAAGGTATAACCTTTTACTTTCATAAGATAACTTATAGCATTTTTCCCACCAACCCCTTGTGAAAACCAATTCCATAGTCCATTACTTATTCTCATACTATCATGTGTTTTTGTAGTATAAGTTTCATTTCCTACCTTTACTAATTCATTTGGTTCATAATTTTGTAGATATGTTAATAAATCTATTTTTTCTGCTTTTTTTACTATTTCTGGTGGTATATACGCCATAAAATACACCTCCTAAAAACAAAAAATACAGACTATGTGTCTGCTTATTCTTCTTTTTTATTTCTAATTTTAGGTACAAAAAAAGCCTATTAATCACTAATAAGCTCTATAATTTGTAATTTATAATTATTTCTAATAATCAAATATTTCAAAATCTACACAATCAAATTCAATAATATTATTCCAATCTCTTTCTAGAATAATATTATCAACTTGTTAATTTTTATACAATTCATCTAATGTTTTGTAGTTATATTCCTCACTTTGGTCTTTAAGAGATTCACACATTTAAAATGAACAATGATCATTATAAATAATAATCATATCTTTATTTCATTTATCATTAAATGTTAGTTTTAATTCTGCCTCAATATGTTCTTCATTTATATTTTTCAACAACAATCTTTTTATTTCTTCAAAAGTATATTTTGATATCTAATCACACTTTTAAATTGTAAGTTGTATTTAGAAGTCATTTAATTTGTTGTTATCTTTCATTTTCAAGTAATTGTACTTTCACTACCTCTTTTAATGGTGTTGGGCTAATATCCATTAAATTTTCATCCATAAATGTAATTAATATAATATCCCCTTCTTTTAAATCTGAAATACTAATTTTTTCTTCTCTCCAAGACATATCTATATTATCATTTATATTAAAAGTAAAATTTCCTCTATAATTTATATCATTTACTTCTAAACCTTTAACATTAATATGAACCCCTCCATCATTATACTCTTTTATGCTTTCTATGTTTGCATAAAATGTTTTATTCATCGTTAAATCCTCCTTTACTACATTCATTTTTCCTATATATAAGCCTATTAAAAAACTTACTAAAATAATTGTTATTATTCCTATTATAATAATAACTTTTTGTTTAACACTCATATTTTTCCTCCGTTCTTCATTTATAAATGCAACTTACTATTTTAAACAAACTACTTGTAATTTTTTGATATAATTGCAACATATAAAATAGATACTTATCTGTCCAAAATTAGGACTTAACTATTTTTTTCTTTAGTTATTTTTAATTTTTTTCGTTCTCATAAGTTCAATGCATATTAAGCAACTTTCTAAATAATAATCAGTAGCAATATATTTAAATCACAAAAAATCCAACTCTTTGAGTAGGATTTTTTGTTTTCTTGTTTTTGTCTCCCTCTTTAATTTTAAAAATATTACTATTGTCTATTTTCTAATATTAAATTTATAATATTTTGAGTAATTCTTACACCTACTGCCGATGTTGAAGTATGTCCCCTATTTATACCAACAGCATAATTATCAGAAGTACGTGTAACAGGTCCTCCACTCATTCCTCCAGTTGACATAGCACTACTGAAAAAATAACCATTTTGCACATTTGATAAATTTCCTGTTGAATAATATTGATATCTTCCATTGCCTTCACTTGCAGCATAGCCTATTGTCTTTACTGAAAGTCCATTCATTTCAGCATTTGTTCCATAAGCTTGACATCCAAACCAGCCTACTTGTGAACCAATATCACTGTTTAAAATACATAAACACCAATCATCTGCAACAGAATGATTACCTTTCCAGTTAGAAGAATAAATTATTTTTGACCATCCTGATGAAACACCATTATATGCTCCATTGTTATAGCCTGGATAGGCAACCCAATCTGCAAATGTCTGATCGTTATCATCCATGTTCATTACACAATGTGCATTTGTTAAAAGTAAGTTAGATCCAACAAGAAATCCAGTTCCAATAAGTTCATCTCCATAAACTTCAGCTTTTATACGGCAAGTTACTCTATAAGGAAATGTTGATGTATTTGTAACTTTTGTATAAGTACTATAAGGTGTAATTGGATTTAATATTTCTGTAGTTGCTAAAGGATCATAAGCTTCTGTGAGAGTATAATTCACCCCATTTCTTGTATATGATGTAACAATTTTTTGAGCCAAATTATCCATGTCAATTTCTGTAGTTTCACCTGTTATCGCATCATACATTAAAATTTTTTCTTCTGCATTTTGAGTTTCAGTAAATGATTCTTCATTTAAAAATTCATCAACAACATATTTTGCTTTATCATTTACCTCCATACTGGTTGCTTTAACATTAGTAGAGAATACAAGTGTTATTGTCATAATTGTAAGTAATAATGAAATAAGTAATTTTGTTAAAAAGTTTTTCTTCATAAGAATTTCTCCTTTCTATTTATTTATGTAAAATTATTTTTATAAAAATAATTTTACATATCTTATGTTCTAAGTGTATCATTATAGCATCTAATTGTCAATAAATGTAAAAAAAAATACATTAAATTTTTCCACATTTTTCGACATTTTTTGACACAATATTCAAGATGTTTTTGTACTTCTAATTTTTTGTAATAGTTTTCATACAACAAAACAAGATGTATAAACTACATCTTATTTTTACATATTGTTAATTTATATTGAACTCTCCCCAATAATATTCACTATCACCTTATAAAATTTACCATTTTAGTGCTTATAATATAGTCAAAAATAATTTGAGAATTTTTAGTTTTCTTCTGTTTTGATAATATTTTCTGTTGTAATAATTGTATCAATAATACATTCATCTTTAGTATTGTTCTCCATCACAACAACACTATTTTCACTTTCATTATTTTCTTTATCAATTTTATTACCATTTTCATCGACATGGATAATTTGATATCCATCATAGTTTTCTTTAATATAATTTAAAAATTCTTGTACTTTTTCTTCGCCTATGTAGAATCCTTTACCAGTATCAAGAATATTTGTTAAAAGATATCCTTTATCTGTTAAACTTATGCTTATATTTTTGTAGCCTAATAATGCAATATCTACACTTATTTGTATACTTTCACTAAATTTTTCCGATGTGTATTTTGAAGTATCATTATCACTATATATGTTTTCTAAATTAAGATTATTAAATAACTTTTGCCAAATAATTTCATTATCTACATCATAGAACTCTATATTTATATTTTCTTCTGTATCCTTATCCCAATAATTATAGTATATAGTTTCAAAAGATATATTCTCTTTTAAATTTAAATCCTCAATAAATTCTCCAAGAGTCTTTGGTCTATAATATGAATTTACATATACATAATAATCTGTATCTCCTTCAAATTTAATAGCAATAGCACATTTTTCAGATATATCTTTTATTGAAAATAAATTTCCTTTTTTACTATAAGCATTTTCAGTATATGTGTCATAGCCTGTTAAGGTTGTATTGCCAATATTACTTAATATATTGTTATCTGAAATCTTTGTTATGTTGCTTGTATATTTACTACCATTATATTCAACCTCATAAAATTGCTGACTAATAGACATTTCATACCATCTTGGAACTACTGTTATATCTTCATTTGTAAAATCTTTAGTTTGTACTTCTTTTATAATCCAGTCATCTTTCTTTGAAATAATACTATTTGGTTTTGACATAAAGATGTCACTCTTATAAAAAACTATAATTGCAACGCATACAATACAAATTGGAGCAAAAATATACTTTAATTTTAAATTTTTCATTTTATTAGATGTCGTTCGATTTGTTTCTTCTATATCTATTTCTTCCATTAAGTATTTTTCATCAATATCTCCAATAGCTTTTAATAAATCTTTATTATTCATACCAACCACCTTCTTTCAGATAATTTTTTAATTGATTTCTAACCCTTAATAAAATTGTCTTAATATTACTTTCAGTTATCTTATTTTTAGAAGAAATTTCTTTAATCGAATATAAATACCAATACCTTTCTAAAAAAATTTTTCTTTTATCTTGTGATAGTTCTAATAAAAAGTTATTAAGTGCTTTTACCAATTCATTATAATCTAATTCTTTTTCTACATCATTATTTGAAGAAATACACTCATTTAATTCTTCAAGAACAATTTCTAATGTATAATCTCTTTTTTTAGCTTTTTTTCTTTCATATTGATTAATAGCCAAGTTTCTTGTAATTCTTCCAATATACACTTTTAGTATATTTGGTCTTTGTGGAGGAACATTATTCCAAATTTTAAAGTATGTATCATTAACACATTCTTTAGCTTCTTCATTATTTTGCAATATGTTAAATGAAATCGTATTACAATATCTTCCATACTTTTTATCTGTTTCATATATTGCTTTTTCTTGTCTATTCCAATATAAACTTACAATTTCCTCATCTTTCATATTTTCCTCCTTTCTATCTATAAAGACAGAAATTATTTTAAAAGGTTACACTTTTTTCATTTTTTGGAAAGATTGAGCAAGATTTTTCACTTGCTCATATATTTAATCATAGCAACAACTTACTGTTGAGATGATTATATCATATCTTTTTATAAAAGACACATAATTTGATAATTTTATCTTTCATAATCTTTGTTTTTTTCGCTAGTTTCTATTTCTTCGTTTGATGTGTCTAATACTTGTCTTTCTTTTTCATCCAACTTTAATAATATATTTATTTCTTCAAGTTTTTTCATTTTTTCTTTTAGCTTTTCTTCTTGTGGAAAAGGTTTTTGAACTTCTATCTTTGCTGTTTCTAGTTGCTTTTCAATATCTTCTATTCTTAACTTTTCATCTGGAATTTTGTCTTTTATAGCTTCTAGTGCATTATTAATTCTTGTAATGTTACCAAAAGTATCATTACCTAAAAAAATACTATAACTATATTTGTTTTTCATAGTCATAGTAAATTGTTTTTCTACTGAATTAAATCCAAGCTCTAACCTGAATCCTCTATATTTTCCTATTTCTTCAATATCTGGATTTGATTTTGATTTACAAATCTCTAGTATTGCTTTCCCTGCTTGTTCTTTATCATTATATTCAATTCCTTTAAGTTTCATTTTAGAGAAACCATCTTCATTTGGTATTGTATTGTCTTTTAGTCGCTCAACATCAGCTTCAAGTGCTTCTACTTTTTCTTGTATTTCTTTAATTTGATTTGGATAAGATCTCGCAATTTTATCTTCTAACTCATAGATTTGACTTTGATAACTCTGTCTTACTATCTTTAATTTTGCAACCTCTGAATCTAACTGTGTTTTTTCTAATATATGTTTGTTTCCTGTTGCTAAAGCTTTAATTTCTCCATAACTTAAAGCAGTTTCATCTATGTCATCTGCTGTTCTATCTGGAGTCTTTGAAGTCATTATCTGTGAAATAAAACCTTGTTTTCTTTCTAACATTTGGAATAGATAAGCATCAAATGTTTTTTCTGTTACATAAGTATATATGTGAACTTGCTTATTTTGATTTCCTTGTCTTACTCCGTCTTCCGATTTCTTTGTGTTAAATCTGCTGGTCTATATGGTGTATCTAAATGGTGTAACGCAATTATTTTATCTTGCACATTTGTACCTGCCCCCATTTTGCTTGTACTTCCCATTAATACCCTAATTTCGCCTTTTCTTACTTTTGCAAATAATTCTTTCTTTTTAGTTTCATTATCTGCTTCATGTATAAAGGCTATTTCTTCACGAGGAATACCTTTTAATACAAGTTTTCTTCTTAAATCATTATAAACATCTGTAAATACATAATTACCATCATCATCATATTTTTCTTCAAACTGTTTTGGTGTAGATAAATCGCAAAATACTAATTGTGTTAGTTTTTGTTCTTTATTTTCTTCCCATATTTTATAAATATTATTTGCACAAGTTCCTACTTTTCCACTTTCATTATCTTCTAACATCTCATTGATAAGTCTTTGATCAAGTGCAAGTTTTCTACCCTCATTAGTAATCTTTAACATATTATCTTTACTAGGATCTACATTACCTTTTCTAATAGCTTCTGCTCTTTCTCCTAATTCTGTTACCATATCTTGCTGCATTTGACTAGGCTTTACTATTTCGTCATGCCTTACTACTTCTGGTGTTGGTAAATTTAAAGTTTCAGCAGTTTGTATATCTGCAATTTCTTTGAAAAGTGCCATAAGTTCTGGTAAATTATGAAATTTTGAAAATCTTGTTTTACTTCTATAACTTGTTCCCTCTGGTGAAAGTTCCATTGCAGTTACTGTTTCGCCAAAAATAGATGCCCAGTTATCAAAGTGTTCTAATCCCATTTTCACTAAATCATCATATTGTAAATATCGTTGCATAGTGTAAAGTTCCACCATACTGTTTGAGACAGGTGTTCCTGTTGCAAATACTACTCCTCTGCCATCTGTTATCTCATCCATATAGCGACATTTCATATATAAATCACTACTCTTTTGTGCATCTGTTTGTGAAATTCCACCTACATTGTGCATTTTAGTATATAAAAACAAGTTCTTATAATTGTGTGCTTCATCCACAAAAATTTTATCTATTCCTAGTTGTTCAAAATTAATTACATCATCTTTCCTTCCTTGTGTATTTAATTTTTCAAGTTTGCTTTCTAATCCTCGTCTTGTTTTTTCCATTTGTTTTATAGTAAAGTTTTCTGCCTTGTCCCTTTTAGCTTGTGCTATTCCTGCTATAATATCTTCAATTTGCTTTTGAATCAGTTGTTGTTGCCTTTCTATTGACATAGGGATTTTTTCAAATTGTGAATGTCCGTATGATTACCGCATCAAAATCTCCAGTAGCAATACGAGAACAGAACTTTTTTCTGTTAGCTGTTGCAAAGTCTTTTTTAGTAGCTACCATTATGTTTGCACTTGGATATAATTGTAGAAATTCGGCTGCAAACTGTTCAATTATGTGGTTTGGAACAACAAAAATAGACTTGTTACATAGTCCAAGTCTTTTACTTTCCATAGCTCCGTGCCACCATTTCAAATGTCTTTCCTGCTCCGTACTTCATGAGCTAAAAGTGTATTTCTTCCATATAAAATATGAGCAATAGCATTTTGTTGGTGCTTTCTCAATTTTATCTCTGGATTCATTCCTACAAAATTTAAATGACTTCCATCATATTCACGAGGTCGAATACTATTAAATTTATCATTATATAGTCTTACTAATCGCTCTCTTCTTTCTACATCATTAAAAATCCAATCTTCAAATGCTTGCTTAATTTGCTCTTGCTTTGCTTGTGCAATAGCTGTTTCTTTTGCATTAAATTCTCTCTTCTTGTTTCCATCAATATCTGTTACAGTATCAAATACTTTCACATCTTTTAAATTCAATGTTTTTTCAATAATTTCATAAGCATTTACTCTGTTTGTTCCATAGGTCTTATTTGCTTTTACATTTGAATAATCATAATTTTTACTTGTTATATACCATTGTGCATTATATTCACTAAATTTCACTTTTATATTCCATTGTGCATGATTTGGAGTTTCTAACAATTCATACATAAATTTTTCGATAACATCTATTGGTATCCATGTTGCACCTAACTTTATTCCTATTTCATTGGCTGTCAGATCTTTTGGCATTACTTTTTTTAATGCTTCTATATTAACCTCAAACTCTGGGTGCATTCCAACTACTGCTTCTGCCATTTTTAGCTTTTCTCTTATATTTCCAGAAAGATATTCATCACTTGTTACATATTTATTATTTTCCATAGGAAGTTTATATATAACACCCTCTAGTTCTTTTACTAATTCTTCTTGTGTCTTATTTGTAAGTTTTGACATATATTCTAAATCAACACTTGCTTTTTCTGAAAGCGAAACAATAAGTGCTTCATTGGCAGTATCAACACTTGTTATTTCCTTATATGCTTTAATAGTTCTTTTTGAGAACATATCTGCTTTTCTTACAAATTTCCCCTCACTATCCATTACTTCTAATGAACATAGTAAATAATAACTACTATCTGCTTCAAATGCTAAACGATTTCCCCTACTATTTATAATTCCATATTTCTTAACATAGTTATCATACATTCTGTTTAATTTAGCTTGTGCTACTTTGATGTTTTCTTCTGGATAATCTTCTGTTTGTAAATCTATTAAATCTCTGACACAATCACGAAGTTCTATCATTCCTTTTATTCTACTTATTGTAGTTATTGGCAAGTCTTGTTCTGCCATTACACTATTTTCTCTAAAATATACTTTGCCATCAATAATGGTATATGAAAAGTTTTTTACACTAGGATCTGCTGGGAGCATTGTTTCTTCTCTTTCTTCAATATCTCCTATTTCATACTCTGTAATTTTCCCTGTTATCTTTTCTTTAGCTTCATTTAATAAAGTTTTTAACTCTATTCCCTCATAAGGTTTACAAGTAGAATCTGGTCTACCAAATTGTGTAGACTCCATTTCCATTGTTCCTAATATCATATCTGGATTATCAACAAAATATTTATTCATTGTAATACCATTTTGGTCAGTATCTAGATAAACCCAGTCTGGCATAATGTCTGTCATATTTTCTCTTTTTTTCAAAAATAGTATATCTGAAGTTACTTTTGTTCCTGCATTTTTAGTAAAAGTATTATTTGGTAGCCTTATTGCTCCTAATAACTCTGCTCTTTGTGCAATATATTTTCTGACTTCTGAATTCTTTTTGTCCATTGTTCCTTTTGAGGTAATAAATGCAATAACTCCACCGTGGTCTAACCTTGTCCAATGTTTTTGCGAAAAAGTAGTCATGTGTTAGAAATTTATTTTTATTGTATCGCTTATCATTTGGCTTATATTCATCAAACGGTACATTTCCGAACTGCTACATCAAAAAAGCTGTCTGGCAATTCTACTTTTTCATAGGCATTTACTGCTATTGTAGATTTTTGGTATAGTTGTTCTGCTATTCTTCCAGATATAGAATCTAGTTCTACTCCATACATTTTACACTTTTCTAATTCTGTTGGTAACATTCCAAAGAAATTTCCAACACCACATGATGGCTCTAATATATTAGCTTCTTTTAATCCCATATTTTGTAGTATTTCATACATTGAATTGATTACAATAGGTGGTGTATAAAATGCTGTTAATACAGAAGCTCTAGCATTTTTATATTCTTCATCATTTAATAATTCCTTTAATATTTTGTATTCATTTGACCAACTACTGTCATCTTCCTTAAATGCTTGTTGCAATCCACCCCATCCAACATATTTGCTCATTATTTCTTGTTCTTCTGGAGTCGCATACCTATCTTCTTGCTCGCACTTTTTCAATACTCTAATTGCTGCAATATTTCTTTCAAACTTTTCTCTAGGTGTCCCTACTCCTAAATCATTATCAGTAATTTTATAATTATTTCTATCTTCTAGTGCTACTTCTGGGTGCAATACAAAGTCTTGAATCTTGTTTTTAATTTTTACAAAATTAGGCTTAATGTTTTGTTTTGGGAAGTTTCTCTCATTTTGATTGTATAGATTTTCAAAGGTTAAGATACTTTCTTCTCTAAAAATAGGCATAGATATTTGTAAATCTAATAGACTTATTGTATCTTTTTCTAAATCAATACTGTCAATTCTATATTTTCTGTCAGATTCCAAATAAATTTCTTGTCCTACTTTATATGGCTTTTCTTTCTCAATTTGCTGCTCATTATCTTCTTGTATTTCTTCTTTTTCTTGCCTTTTTTGTTCTTCTATTAAATATTCTATATAACTTATAGGCTCTATTGTTGTTTCTTTTGTTTCATTATTCTGAATAACTGCTAAATCTTCTGTTTCTATTTCTTCGTCAATACCTATAACTTTATAAATCTTGCCATCATATTCTAGCTCTTTATTGATTATATTTTGTTTTTGTTTTTCTCTAGCCTTTACTAATTCGTTTGACAATTTTTCTTCATCTTCGCCTACATATACTTTATCTCTTTCTTCTGCTATATTTAATAAATATTTTAAGGCTGTTACAATAGAAATTTCCTTGTAATTATTATCATCTTCTCCTTTAACCTTAATCTCTATTTCGTTTTTCGTATTAGCAGTAATCTCATAATCACAATTTGCATATTTTATAAACATATTCTGTAAAAATTGTTCTGTATCATTCTTTACTGCTTCTTTAAACTCTTTTTCTTCTTTCTTTTCATATTCTTCAATATTATTTACTTTTGCTATATTTTCTTCTTGTTCTTTTACAATTAAATGGTCATTTGAATAATTATCTTTGACTTTTCTTTCAAATTCATCAAAGCTCATTTGTTTATTAAGTATTGGAAATTTTACATCAATTAAAGTAACAATATTGTCCTTTATTCCTGCAATTTCATACTTATCTGCACCAATATAGACAGTATCTCCTAAATGATATTCATAATGTGGAACTCTTTTCTCTAATATTGATATTAGTACATCTAATTCATATTTTTGTGAATCTTTATTTTCAATATTTTCTCTTATTTTATTTAAAGCATTAACATAGTCATTTACATTTCTTTTATCACTTATATCAGATTTTACTATTTCAATATTTTCTTCATCTGTATTTAAAGCTGCTGTATCATCTGGATAATTATATAAATCTGATGGCTTAACAAATGAATATACTCTTTTTGCAAGTTTGTATTCTTGTTGCTCTGCTTGATTTTCTAGTTTTTCTTCTGCTTCTCGTAGTTCTTTTTCTTGTTCTTGTTTTTTTAGCCAATTAGAATATTCTGCCTTTTCCTTATCATTTAAGTATCTATCAAGTTTTATTAACTCACTTATTCTTTTTTCTACTTTATTCCATGGTAATGTGATTTTAGGATCATTATCTTCATATCCTCTATGCAGTTTTATTCCTGTTCCATCAAAGTCAATACCCACTCTTGTTCCTGTATGAATTGAACTGCTGCCACCCCATCCATACTCATTTTTTAAAAACTTAATATTTTCTTGACTAGAAAGGCTTGTTTCAAATTGATGATATATTCTCATTTTGCTTTCTTGAATATTACTTCCACCTTGTAAAGCATAATCGATCAACTCTTGTGTAAAAGAAAAAGTAGGAGCATCTTCTGCTTCTACTTGTAACATTTTCATTTGGTCATCATAACTTGGAACTGGTTTATGCAAGTCATTAAATTCATTTACTAATATAAGTCCTTCAATATATTCTGCTATTATTTCCCATTTATAATATACTTCTGCTGTTCTATTTAAATATTCATCTTTCCATAAATGCAGTACATTTTCATAAGTTTTATAGCCTAACCTTATATCATCAACTACAATTTCTGTATATGCATCATTAAAGGCTTGTTTTATATATTCTGTTCTATCTGCTATATCTAAATGTGTTTTATAAAAATTTTTAATATCATTTCTTGTTACTTTTAAATTTTGAATATTGCTTAATAATGCACTTACATATTCGTCTTGTAAATATTCTTTATTCGATTTTTGTTCTTCTTTAGCTAAAACTCTTCTTTTAGATGAATTTTCTTCTAAATATAAATCAGTTCGTTCGCTACTATTTCCTCTGCTGTCATCTTTATGTTGTTCATAATCCCCACCCATGTCATTTGGTCTTTGGCTTTCAGATCCTCTGTTACTTCTGCTTCTTTTTTCATCCTCTCTACTATTTCCTGTACTCTCTGACTTGCCTGTTCTTGTACTTGCATCAAGTGTTGTGTCAGTTCCTTGTTCATTACTAATATGGTCAACTCGTAGTTCTTGTGATTCTTCAGATAATTGTATCTCATCAGAGCGTATTTCCCTGTTGGTATTTTCTCTTTTTTCATTGTTAGGTTGGGCATGTAATAGTCCCCTTGTTTCGTGTATTCTATTTTCTCTACCATTTTCATTTCCTCCTTTGACTTTTTTATTATCTTTAGAATATATTTCATTATTAATTTTTTCAACTGTACGATTTTTTAATTTTTCATTTTTTTGTAGATTTGCAACAGTTCTTGCGATTTCTCTTAGTCCCATCTCTGCTATATCGCTCACACAAGCCCCTAATATTGTTAACAATTCTCGTTTATTAAAATATTTTATATAAGAAAATTCTTGTTTTGATAATACCTCTCTTGGCGGTAAATTACATCTTGTCAATATCATATAGCTAACACTTGCCCACACTGTTGATATGAATATTGATCTTATGTTATCATCTGATAACTCTGCAAGCATTGAATCTGACTTGTTATTAATAATTGATATTAGATAATCTTCCATATTATCTACTGTCATATTATAACTTGCATCTATTATTGCATTCCATACACTTTTATACTGTTGTTTAATATCAAAAATTGCTTCTAAACTCTCTACTATATCCTCTTTATACTCTTCTTTAATTGTCCATAATTTATATTCAGTATTATTATAATTATGTGTATCAGATAAGTCAAACACTAATTTAAATGGGTATTCACTATATGGACTTTTGTCAAAAATATATATTGGTTTTGCCCCACTATTTATCCACCTTTTTAATTTTTTGTTCCATTCTTCCATTGTTGCACATGCTTTAGCATCTGGTCTTTGAGCATATATCAAAATTTGGTCATCAAAATCATATTTAAAGTTCCATGAACTACTATCTAAAAACTTTTCCCAACTTTCTTCATCTTTTGCAATATCTTTTATTACTTCTTCATAGAGTTGTCTTGTTTCTTTTATTTTTCCCAAGCCGTTCCTCCTCCACATTATTGTTTTTTCATTTTCTTTGTATAATCTTCATCTACTTTCAATATATTATCAAATGCTGAAAGTAATAAAACTATTAGCTCTGCTGCTTCTTTTTGGAATAGTCCAATATCTATTATAGCGATTTCTCCCTCTTCATTTTTTTGTGGTATAGAATATTTTAATAATAAATCTTGTAAATTCTTGGCTTTTTCTTTCCATTCTTCTGTTATAATGTTTTCTTCTTGAAATGCAAGTAATGCCATTAATTTGTTAAAATTTCCTTTATTTACAATAAATTTTACTGATGGTTTTTTATAATGTTCTAGCATCTCTTAACTCCTTTCTGTTTCTTCTTTTCCTGCTAAAAATTCTATTATTCTTCTTTTAGCTACTGCTTCCTTTAAGTCCATTATGAAACTTTTTTCTATGGGACTAAATTTTTTTAAATTCTCCCATTTTATTGATTTTATTTTTTGTTCTGTATCAATTTTATTTTCAAATAATTTTTCTAATGTTTTTACACTTTGTGCTAATGTATATTGTGGCAATATAATTCCTCCTTAAATTGAATTAAGGTGGCTAATTAAAGCCACCTTGTTATTGGTCTATTTTCTATTTACTGATTTTTTCTTTTTATATTCGTGTACTCCCACACCAGCTAATGCAAGTATAGATAATCCTAATAAACCTGCATATAGTTTTAGATTACTATCATCTCCTGTTTTTGGTGTATCGACTGGCACATTTTCAAATTCAAAAGTATATACTGAATCTTCACTTTCTACTTTTTCATTATTAATAAATGTTCCTTTGTCATTCATTTCAACTTTAATTACTTTATCTGATAATACATAGCCCTTTGGTGCAGCAATTTCCTTAATATAATAAATTCCATATCGTAAATCTTCAAATAAAACTGTTCCACTTTCTTTGTCTGATTTAACTTCTTTTATAAGTTTTGTGCATTCTGTATCTTCATATATTCCAAAAGTAAAGTTGTCTTTTATTACTTCTTTTGTATTGCTATCAATTTTCACTAATTTAACATCTTGAAGAATAGGCATATCTTTCATTTCTACTCTTTGTGTTTCTTTGTTTTCGCTTACAGTAAATTCTATTTCTTCTGTTACTTCATAACCGTAAGGTGCAGTAATTTCAACTAGTTTGTACTTTTTATTCTCTTCTAGTCCAACTACTCTATGTGGCTCTTTTGTAGATATCCATTCATCTATTACATTGCCCTCTTCATCAATAACTTTTAGCTCTGCTCCCTCGATTTCTTCGCCAGTTACTAAATCTGTTTTTACAACTTCTAATACTTTATCGATCATAATTACTTTTTGAATTTCTTTATCACTTGTTACTGTAAATTTTATATCTGTTGCTTTTACATATCCATTTATTACTATTTCTTCATGTAGTATATATTCTTCATTTTCAATAAGACCATTTACTTTGTGTGGTTCTTTACCAGAAACCCACTTATCTACAATATTTTTTGTTTTAGTATTAGTAACAACTAAAGTTGCTCCCTCTAATTCATTTCCTGCTATATCTTGTTTTGAAATTTCTACTACTTTATCTATCATTTTTACTTCTTGTGTTTCTTTATCAGTAGTTACAGTAAATTTAATTTCATTTGATATAACAAATCCATCTGGTGCATATTGTTCAATAAGTGTATAAGTTTTTCCTTCTACTAAATTTTTAATCTTATGTGGCTCTTTTGTAGATGTCCATCCATCAACTATTTTGTTATTTTCATCAATAACTTGAAGTTCTGCTCCCTCAATTTCATTTCCACCAATATCTTGTTTTGTCATTGTTACCACTTTATCTATCATAGTTATTTTTTGAATATCTGATGTATTTTCAACTCTAAATTTAATTTCTTTTGCTATTACAAAACCCTCTGGTGCAAATTCTTCTTTTAGTGTATATTCTTTACCTACTATCAAACCTTCTATTTTGTGTGATGTTTCTCCTGATATCCAACTATCTACGACTTTATTGTTTTCATCTAACACTGTTAGTTTTGCTCCAACTAATTCTTTTTCACCAGTTATATCTGTTTTTGAAAATTCAAATACTGTTGTATCATTTGAAATATTTTCTTTTATTTCGTAAACTTTTGTAACTAAATCTTTTTGTTCAAATTTAATTTCATATTTCTTATCATTTAATACTAGACCATCTAAAGTTTTAGTTTCTTGTAGTTCATAAGTTCCCATTGGTAATTTTTCAATTTTTAAATTTCCACTTTTATCAAGATTATATTTTTTTACTAATTGTCCTTTTTTGTAAATTATACTTCCATCACTATAATCAATAATATCTTCTTTTGCAGTTAAACTAAATTCAATTTTGCTTAAATCTGATATATCTACAATAGAAGTATCTACATTTTCTCCTAAGGCTACACTTTTATCAATAATAAGTGTTCCTGTTGGTTGTTCATTTTTTACAATTACTTCTTTGATATAATCCCCCTCATCATCTTTGTCATAATTTCTTATACCATCTATTTTAAATTCAACTGGTTTTTCCAATTGTAAAAATCCTTGTGGCGTTCTTATTTCTGTTATTTCATAAGTTCCTACTTCAAGTTTTAATGGTGTAACAACAGTTCCTAATTCTTCTTTGTTATTATTGTAACTATTATCTGGTACAATTAAATTTTCTGCATTTGTTGTAAATGAATTAAATATTGTACTTCCAATTTTTTGTGTTACTGCTTCGCCTTTTTTATAAAGTATTTTTCCTGTTGCTTTATCATAAATATCTTTTGTCGCTTTTATTTGGAAAGTAGCACTATTTAAAGTTACTATTTTTCCTGTATCTTTATCTTTTTTTACTATTTTCACATAAGTTTCTAATTGTTCATTATTTATAAATATATCTTTTACCTTTTGTGCTATTTCTGTTACTTCACTTTCATCTTTAGATATAGTAAAATAAAAATCACTAGCTGTTTCAAAATCCTTTGGTGTCTTAGTTTCTTTTCCTATATATCTCCCATAAGGTAACTTTTCTGCACTATAAGCATTTCCCTCACTATCTGTTGTCATTACATCATAACTTGGTGCTATTTTTTGAGCTTGTAAAACTCTATTTTTATCAACATTTACTTTGTTTCCATATTCATCTATACCATTCCATACTTCTGTATAGCTATATCCTTTATTAAATGCTTTTTCAACATCACTTGCTAATTTAATTGTAAATTCTGCTCCCTCTAAGCCATTAACTACTCCTGATTGCTCATCTATTCCTGATTTAAATATATGAATTTGCATTTTCTTAACAATTTCATTACTTGTTACAGTTGATGAAATAATAGATGTATTTTGATTTTTATACTCTAAATTCACTTCATATTCTTTCTTATCTAATAGATAGCCCTCAGAACTAATTGTTTCTTTTACTAAATATTTTCCTAAAGGTAATTCTTCTACATCTTCTGTTTTTCCTTGCTCATTCATAGTTCTTGTTGCTACTAAATCTCCTTTAGTATAATATTTTTTTGTTTTAGCAACATTGTAAATATCTTCATTAGCATATATTTCATATTTTGCATCAACAAAAGTTGCATTTCCTTGTGGTACATTACCAGTTTCACTATCTCTTTTTATAATAGTAATTTTTCCAGTAGGTTCACTATTTACAATAGTTTGTATTGTGGTTTCATTTGGTTTAACCTCTGCTTTATATGTTTCTACATTAATAAGGTAACCATCTGGAACACCCTCTTCTTTTATTGTATATATTCCTTTTTTGATTTTTTCTAATGTAATTTTTCCATTTTTCACAGTTACTAATTGATTAAAGTTATTTGGTCCTGTAACTCTAAATTTTGCTCCATCTACTAAATCTCCATTTGTATTAAGTTTGCTTAATTCTAAATTTCCTAACAAATTTATTTTTAAAGATAAAGACATAGTTACTGGATCATTATAATGAAGTGAATATAATTGATCTTGCACTCCATCTGGGAAAGTAAAATAAATTGTTGTATCATTATCTTGTGTTCCATCTTTAATCATTCCCCATTCTTTCATAGTTGCATCAGAGATTCTATAATTTTCTCTATTACAATTTTGATCAACAGTTATTGTTATTGTATTTTGTCCTTTATTATGAACAAATCTAAACCCATCTACTGTTTTATCAATACTATTATAATCCTTTAATACATTGTTTGTATCTGTTATAGTTTTTGTTTCTCCTGCTTCTAGCTCTATCGTTGTTCCAACAAAACTTGGTTGTTTAGTCATATTGTTGATTTGTTGATTAATAGTTGACTTAAAAGAATTGTACTGATTTTGTATAGAAATATTTTTAAAAGTTGCATTTGATTGTCCTAATGCTTCCCATATATATTGTTGTGTAAAAACATAATCCATTTTTACATTATACATATCTCCTGATAAAATTCCACCATCGACTACATAATCACCATATTTGCTATACCATCCAAAGTAAGCTATTTTGCAAGCTTTCTTCATCTCTGGTGTTGTTGGTGTGTAGTATCCTCCATTCTCTATTGCTCCTGTTGAAAAATCTGTTCCATGCTCTGCACAAAAAACTGTCATTCTTTTACCTGTAGTTAAATTTATTAATCTTCTAATTATAATTCCTACTGAGCCATTATGATCTGTTGTTTGAATTCCTGAGTTATACTGTCCTGCTGTAAAACTTCCACTTCCAGAAACTGCAAAAACTGGCTGTATGACACTAAATAATGTTAAGGCTAAAAGTATCATAGCAATAATCTTCTTTTTAGTTTTTACTTTTTCTAATTTCAAATTTATTTCCTCCTTTTTTACATAAAAAAAGAACAAGTATTAAAACTTGCTCTAAATAATTTTTATTATTTTATTATTTGCGATAATGATAATCTAATGTCCATTTGCCACAATTAGGACAACTAATTACTTCATATCCTATTGGACAATTAGCATAATAAGTATCATCATCTATCTCAAAATTTTCCCATTTCTTTCCCCAATATGCTGTCTTGCTATTATATTCTTTAATCGCAGACTCTTTTTTATCAAACCATTTACCAGAATTCCCTATTTCTATATCGTGATTGTTATTTGTTGTGCATTTTTTATTTACTGGTTTCTCAACTGGCTTTTCTACTGGTTTATTATTACTACTTGTACTAGGTGCAGATGGGTTTGATGTTGTAGTATCTTTACTTACATCTTTTTTGATATTGTCTTGTTTTTGAGATGTTGTTACTTTATCTTTATTTACACTATCCTTTTTTTGATTTTCTATATTTTTGTTTTTTTCATTAGTTGTATCTATTGTTTGTTTTTGTATATCTGTTGTATTATTATCAACAATATTATTTTCTATATCATTTGATGTTATATCTGTTGTTTCATTTGTAATATTACTATTTTCAATTATACTTGAATCTTTTTCCACAGCATTCAATGAATTATCTTTATTATGCAAATATATTGCCATAGCAATATATATAATTAATACCATCAAAATAATTATTATACTTATTATTAAAATGCTTTTTTTCTTTTTACTCATAACAAAACACACCCTTTTTTCTTTATTCTACTACTTTGTTTTGTTATTTTCAAACATATTCATAAATTATTTTTTTATAATTTGTACTCCCTCACTAATTATCTAGTCATTTCTTTTTGTTTTCTTTTCCATCTAGTATGATATTCTTCTAAAAGCTTTTGGATAATTTGTTGCATTTTTTCTACACTATATCCATTTGGAAAATAGTTTCTAACCTTATCAACTGTAAATTTTATTTGTTCTTTTTGATTTGGTTTTTCTTCACTTAATAATTCTTCTATCTTATTTCTTTCTAATAAACCTTTTTCACTTAATTCTCTCATATCTTTTGCTTGTTTTTCTGATGGTGTTGCTTCATTTAATAAAATAGCATCTAGTAATTCTTCTTGATCGTGTTTTGTCATATATGAAATTTCTACGGCTGGTCTTAATGAAATTTTCTTTTCATCTACCATTTGTAACAATCCTTTATTTAACTCTGTAAGTCTTACAAATCTTCTTACTTGTTCTCTACTAATCCCAAATTCTTCTGCAATAATATCTACTGATAACTTCTCCACCACTGGTGTAGAAGTTAAATCAATTCTTTTTCCTTGTTTTTTTATAGCTTCTAGTTTCATTTTGAATGCAAACGCTCGTTCACTTGGCAATATTTCTTCTCTTTGAACATTAGTATCTACCATTAGTATTGTTGCTTCTTCATCTGTTAATTCTCGTACTATACAAGGCATTTCGCTTAATTCTGCAATTTGACAAGCTCTTTTTCTCCTATGTCCTGCTATCATTTCATAAGTTCCATCTTCTTTTTTTCTAACTATCGCAGGATATAAAACCCCATGCTTTTTTATACTTGCCACTGTTTCTATCATTTTTTCATCATCTCTGACTTTAAAAGGATGATTTGGAAAATTTGAAATGTCTTTTATTGGTATCATTACTACAGTTTCTATTTTTCCTTTATTTGTACTAAATTTCAATAATTCATCTACACTGGGCAGTTCTATTTCTGGTTTTTTCGTTATTCTTCAACACCTCCTCTGTAAAATTTTCATAAGCTACTGCTGGTTTACTTCTTTTGTCATAAGTATATATACTCTTGCCCTCTATTGTGCTTTCGGCTGCTTTTACTCCCATAGGAATTACTGTTTCATATATTTTTATTCTACTTCCATAACTATTTCTTAATGTTTCTATTGTTGTTTTTGCTAAATTTGTTTTCATATCTGCAATAGTTAACAATATTCCATCTATCTTTAATTTTGGATTTATTTGAACTTTAGTTTTATCTATTGTTTGTATTAACTGAGTCATTCCTTTAAGAGGTAAGTATTGAGCTTGAACTGGAATTATAACACTATCTGCTGCGACTAATGCATTTATTGTAAGAAGTCCTAATGAAGGTCTACAATCAATTAAAATATAGTCATAATCTTCTTTGATGTTCTCAACATATTGTTTTAATATATTTTCTTTATTTATATATTTAACTAATGATATATCTAGTGCTTCCAATTCAATATTGGCAGGTATTAAATTCACACCTTCTGCATTTTGTAATATCCCCTCATTTTTACTTATTGCTTTTTTTTGTATTACTTTTTCCATAATGTTTTTTATTGTTATTTCTATGTTATCTTGATTTTTGTACCCCAATGATGTTGTTAAATCTCCGTTGTGGATCTAAATCTATTAGTAATACCCTTTTACCTTTTCTTACTAGCCCATTTCCTAGATTAGCTGTTGTAGTTGTTTTTCCTACTCCACCGTTTCTGATTAGCTATGGCAATTACTTTACACTTTGACACTCTTTACCCTCCTTTCATAAAAATTAGCCATCAAGAATGATGACTATGTAAAAAAAACAAACCAACCTAAATTGACTTGTTTTTATAAAATTATCTCTCTGTTTTTTCCATTTTCTTTTGTTTTAAACTTCTCAATTTTTTATCTACCATTTTGCTATATTCTTCTAATCCTATTGCTCTTACTTCTCTTATACTTTGCTTTTTAACATTAAGATTATCTATTCTGCTATCATTATTATAATTCTCTATTATTTCTTTTACTTTCTCTTCTGATACTATATCTCTAAAAATAATCTTGCTGTCTTTTATTTCTAAATTATAACCTTTTCTTAATAAATAAGCTAAAAAGTATCTTTGTCCCTCATTATCATATTGTTGTAAATTTTCACTATTAAACTGTTGCTTTTCGTGATATTCTAATGGTTGATTATCTTTCATTATTTTATCTTTACCTTTCTTTATTCTTATTTTTATTAGGTTGCATACGAATTTTAGAGTATATTTCAAATGCTTTATCTTCATCAAAAGTCTTATCTATTGAAATAGATTTACTTTCAATAAATTCTTTGCTCAGTATGAATCTACCTGTATCAATAAAATTATATCTTCCGTTTTTGTCTTTTCCAATATACATTGCTGTAATTGGTATTACTTCATTTCCGTATAGTGGTAAATTTACAGTACAAAACATTCCTTGTTGTAAGTTGTTTAGATAATCTATTACTTCTTTATTTTCCATTTTACTCCTCCTTATATTAATTTCTACTAAAAAAAGCCAACCTTTCGATTGACTTTTTATATGTATTTAATTTTCGATAATTTTTATTAATAATTCATTTATTGGCTCTGCTGGTCTATTTTGTTTTAGCTGATTATTTCTCTTTTCAACTAATGCTTGTATAATTAATTGTTCTTCCTTAGAATTTATTTTTGCTTTTATCTTTTTCATTTAGAATCGCTCCTTTTAATTTTCTATATTATAATGTTATTATATTTATTTTAAGATTGCAATTCTACTTTTTTATCATTTTTACACCATATTCATATAAACTTTTACTTCAACTCGACTATACTTTTCTCTCTTTTTCTCTCCTCTCACATGCTTTTCAAGCTCTTTCCTCATATCGAACACATTTCCTACTAATTGCAAATGCTATTAATGTTATTCCTTTTGTTTCATAGATACTCTTCTGACTTACAATATTTTCTTTGTGATGTCTATCCATTTTCTTTTCGTCATTTTTATTCATAAGTTTTCTCCATTTTTGAAATTTATATTTTCTTTTGTTTTTTTATTTTTATTAGTAATTTGTATAATCAATTTTAAAGTCCAGCACCGCAAACCACTACTCCACGACCATAGAGACCGTAGCTGTAGTCTCCGTAGAATGAAAAGATACCTCCGTTACCACGTTTGAAGTAAGGACGACTACCGTCAACCCAACTATAGTAAGACGCTGAATGCCATTCGGCAGCTCCTGGGTTAGTTGTTGTAGATGAACCCAATGCATCTCCTGCTCTTGCTGATGATTGATTACCTGTATATGTGTCAAAATATCTGCTATTTACCCCTGAAAAAATACTTCCTTGCAATCCCCCTGCATTCCATTCCCATTGATTTGTATTTACCATTACTCCCGTTTCATTTCCCGTTGTTGATGTTATTGCTCTATCATTACTTGGATTTCCATATCCTGATGCTGATAATATTGCTATTGCTCCATATTCTGTTGTCCTCATCATGTGTACATCTATTCCATTACTACTTTCTGATGTTAAATCACCCTTTAAAGTTTCATTTAGTCCCATTGCTCCTCCTGCTGTTTCCATTTGTCTAAATCCTTTCATCCAATTTTCTGGTGTTGCTGTTTTTGTATACTGCGTATTTGGATTTGCTTGTAATGCTGCTTTTACTTGTCCTATTGGCATTAGTGTCATTGTTACTAACATTATGGCTAATGCTAATAATTTTACTTTTGTTTTTTCTTTCATTTTTTTCCTCCTCTTTTGGTCCAATCTACAATTTCATATTTTTTTATTGTAAATATTTTGACCATTAAATTTTATATTTTTAAAGTTAATAACTCACTTAAATAAAGAATAACAATAAATGTGCTATTTGCCAACCAACTAATAATTTGAATTTCATAATTTTGTATTTAAGTTTCCTCATATTTCCAGTGTTATTTTTGTATACTCTAACAAGGTCTGTATTTTACATTTGTAACACTTTTCCTTTTATTTTTTATATTTTCCACATATAAAAGGTATACTTTTAGTTATACAAAATATTTTCTAATAATTACCACAAAAATATTATTTTACTATATCTGACAAATATTGTCGTAAATGCTTTATTTTTCCTAAAAAATATAGTATAATAAATATGTAGTCCAAATAAAATTGATTTAAAGGAGATGGTTTTATGTGGCAAATATGGCTACTTTTAGCAGGATTATTTTTTATTGGAGAAATGATAACAGTTGGCTTCCTTATTTTTTGGTTAGGAATTGGAGCTTTACTAGCAATGATTGTTAGTTTTTTTACAACAAATATAATTATTCAAACTGCTGTATTTGTAATATCTTCTATTATTTTAATTTTAGCAACTAAACCATTTGTCAAAAAATTTGTTGATGTTAAAAAAACAAATACAAATGTATTTTCTATAATTGGTAAAAAAGCTTTAGTTATAAAAGAACTTGACCCAATTAATGCAAA
>ERZ824600.836-NODE-836-length-43631-cov-13.815380_pt1 | contig 43631 bp, 38 predicted proteins | sample MGYA00519933_ERZ824600 | MGnify/ENA primary metagenome ERZ824600 (study PRJEB31778, sample SAMEA3449178) | human gut metagenome | biome: human gut; feature: human-associated habitat; material: faeces | place: United Kingdom | collected 2010/2012 ... | reverse complement strand
TCCACCGGCGGCTTTACCGACTGCATGCTGCAAAACGGCGCGGCCAAGGTGTACGCCGTGGACGTGGGCACCAATCAGCTGGCATGGAAGCTGCGCACCGATCCAAGGGTGGTGTGTCTGGAAAAAACCAACGCCAGAACTCTGACGGCGGAGCAGGTGCCCGACCCGCTGGACTTTGCCTCCATCGACGTGTCCTTCATCTCTCTGAAGCTGATCTTCCCGGCGCTGTATCCGCTGCTGCGCGAGGGCGGCGAGGTAGCCTGCCTCATCAAGCCCCAGTTCGAGGCGGGCCGGGAAAAGGTGGGCAAAAAGGGCGTCGTCCGTGACAGCGCCGTCCATCTGGAGGTGCTGGAGCACTTCCTGGAGCACGCAAAGGAGAATCATTTTGCGGTGCTGGGCATTACATACTCTCCCATCCGCGGACCGGAGGGGAACATCGAATATCTGGGATACCTTCGCAAATCCGACGAACAGGACGCGACCGTCGACCTGCGCGCTGTGGTGACAGCATCCCATGAGACATTGAAGGAGGGAGAAGTGCGGTGAAAAAGAAAGTCATCCTATGCCCCAATCCCTATCGGGACAGTGAGCTGAAGGTGGCCAAGGATGCCAAGGCCATTCTGGAGAGCATCGGCTTTGAGACGGTGGTGTGCCTGCCCTTCCATCGTGACGGCTACGGCGACGAGCTGGGTGTGCCGGTGCGGCAGCTGCAGCAGGAGATCAAGGCCGCCGACCTGATGATCGCCTTCGGCGGCGACGGCACCATCCTGCACCTGAGCCGCACGGCGGCACTGCACAACGTGCCGGTGCTGGGCATCAATCTGGGCAGCCTGGGCTTCATGTCGGAGCTGGAGGCCAACGAGCTGGAGCGCCTGCGTGACCTGCAAAGCTGGGACTTCGTGGTGGAGTCCCGTATGATGCTGGATGTGACCATCTTCCGGAACGGTAACGCGGTGTACAGCAACATCGCTCTGAACGACGCGGTGGTGTCAAAGGGATCTGTAGCAAGGGTTGTAAGGCTGGATATCTTTACAGAGGAGGGCCGCCTCACCAAGGTCACAGGCGACGGCGTGGTGATCTCTACCCCCACCGGCTCCACCGGCTATTCCATGGCGGCGGGCGGCCCCATCGTGGAGCCTACAGCCCGGAATCTGCTGATCACGCCCATCTGTCCCCACTCTACCCGCGCGACCTCCTATGTGCTGTCGCCGGAGCATGTGATCACCATTGAGGCGGCGGACGCCATGGTGAAATCCGCCAATGTGCAGCTGGTAGGCAAGGAGCAGGTGGGCGGCGGACTCGTCACCGTAATGGTCCGTGGGGACGTGGGCGCCGTAAAGGCCGCCACGGACGCCGGAGCCGCAGCAGCGGAGAAGGTAGGCGAGCTGATCTCCGTCCACGTCATTGCCCGGCCCCATGTGGAGGTGGATAACATTCTGCCCAAGGCCCGGGCGGACCGGCCCGCCGCTCAGGGGAAATAAGCCTTGCTCTATACCCTGGAAAACGTGCGGGACAATCTGCGCACCCGGGAGGGAAAACGGGTCTTCTTCCTGGGTGCGGGGGACAATCTCACCAGCGCCGCCCGGGACTTTCTGAAGGAACAGCGCATTCCCATTCTCCCGGCGGAAAACGCCAAAATCACCCGCTACGAAACATTGGACGGCGGCTTTTTAGAAGAAAAGCCGGAGCACATGACCCAACTCACCGGCAATCTGCTGGTACCCAAAACCCACCCCAGAATTGTCTTCCGGGGCAAGCTGGATTCTCTGGAGGCCGCCCTGCTGCTGGAAGCCCGGGCGCTGCCGGAGCAGGCGAAGGCCCTTGAAGAGATCTTAGGCTGCGTGCGCAAGCTCCTCCGGTGCGAGGTGCTGGAGGAGCCCTTCGTGCCGGAAACGCTCTGCGGCCTGACGGAGCGCGAGCAGCGCACGCGCAGCCAGAACCCCCAGAAATACTACGGCTGCCCCCACTTCATGCCGGAGCCCCACGACAGCCCCGCCATTTTGCGCCTGAACCGGCTGCGCACCCAGATTCGGGAGACGGAGCTGGCGGCGGCAGCGGCCTTCGGCCGGGACCGGGAGGACATCCTCCGGGCTCTGAACCGGCTGAGCAGCCTTGTGTATATTCTCATGCTCCAATGCAAAGGAGAAACGAGCCCATGAAACTGAAAACCACCCTTTTGGGAAAGACATACCAGTTCCGGGACTTAAAGCAGGTCCTGGCCAAGGCCAACGAGGAAAAATCCGGGGACAAACTGGCGCTTCTTGCCGCCGAGAGCGCCCAGGAGCGTGTAGCCGCCAAGGTTGTTCTTGCCGGAGTCACCCTCCAGGAGCTCCGGGAGCATCCGGCGGTGCCCTACGAAACCGACGAGGTCACCCGGATCATCCAGGACGACCTGAATCTGCCGGAATACGAAAAAATAAAGCGCTGGACGGTATCCGAGCTCCGGGAATGGATTCTGGATGAGAACACCACCGGCGCCGACATCCGCCGACGCAGCCGGGGGCTGACGGCGGAAATGGCGGCGGCGGTGTGCAAGCTCATGAGCAACCTGGACCTCATCTACGCCGCCCGGAAGATCACCGTCACCGCCCACTGCAATACCACCATCGGTCTGCCGGGAACCCTGAGCTGCCGCCTGCAGCCCAACCACACCACCGACGACCCCGAGGGCATCACCGCCTCCGTCCTGGAAGGGCTGAGCTTCGGGGCGGGAGACGCGGTGATCGGGCTGAACCCGGTGACGGACTCCCCGGAGCAGGCGGGGAAAATCCTCCGCCGGTTCCAGGAGATCAAGGAGCACTGGGCCATTCCGACGCAGATCTGCGTATTGGCCCATGTGACGGCCCAGATGAAGGCCGTAGAGGCGGGCGCGCCCTGCGATCTGATCTTCCAGTCCATTGCCGGCAGCCAGAAGGGCAACGAGGCCTTCGGCTTCAACGCCCAGACCATTGCCGACGCCCAGGCGCTGATGCTCCAAAAGGGCACGGCGGAAGGGCCAAACGTGCTGTATTTTGAGACCGGCCAGGGCTCGGAGCTCTCCAGCGACGCCCACTTTGACACGGACCAGGTGACCATGGAGGCAAGGTGCTACGGCTTTGCCCGGCATTTCTCCCCCTTCCTGGTGAACACCGTAGTGGGCTTCATCGGGCCGGAATACCTGTACGATGCCCGGCAGGTCACCCGGGCGGGGCTGGAGGACCACTTTATGGGCAAGCTCTTAGGGGTCAGCATGGGCTGCGACTGCTGCTACACCAACCACATGAAGGCGGACCAGAACGACATTGAAAACCTGGCCTCCCTGCTGACCATGGCGGGCTGCAACTACTTTATGGGCATTCCCCACGGGGATGACATCATGCTCTCCTACCAGACCACCGGCTTCCGGGACACCGCCGCCCTGCGGGAGATCACCGGCAAAACCGCCATCCCGGAATTCCAGCGGTGGCTGGAAAAGATGGGCTTCTGGGAGAACGGCCATCTGACGAAAAAGGCCGGCGACGGGTCGGTCCTGTTGTACTAACTAAAAAGTCTTCCCCTTGGGGAAGGTGGCAGGGCGAAGCCCTGACGGATGAGGGACGGGACGCAGAACCAATCAGAAGAAATCTATGCAATTATGTTCCAGCAATTAGAAACAAAGCTGCTTGAGCTGAGGTGATACCGGTCCCGCTTGCCGCCCCTCATCAGTCACGGCCCAAGGGGCCGCGACAGCTTCCCCCAGGGGAAGCCTTGAAAGGAGAATCCTATGGAGCTTGATATTGATTTGACCGCCCGGCAGGAGGCCCGGGAGCTGGCCCGGCAGGCCGGGGCGGCCCAGGAACGTCTGAACAAACTGGACCAAGGGGCGCTGGACGCCATCGTTGCCGCCATGGCCGCCGCCTTTGAACCGGAGTGCGCCGCCCTGGCCAAAATGGCCGTGGAGGAGACGGGCTTCGGCAACACCCAGGACAAAACCGAGAAGAATCTCTTCGCCTGCAAAACCGTGCTTTCCGCCATCGCGCCCATGAAAACCAAGGGCATTCTGCGGGAAATTCCGGAAAAGCGGCTGTGGGAGATCTGCGTGCCCATGGGGGTCATCGCCGCCATTGTGCCCAGCACCAACCCCACCTCCACCGTGTGCTACAAGGCCCTCATTGCAATAAAGGCCGGCTGCGCCATTGTCTTTTCGCCCCACCCAAAGGCAGCCAAATGCACCCGGGCGGCGGCGGAGCTTCTGGCCCGGGCGGCAGAAGCAGCCGGAGCCCCGGCAGGGGCCGTCGGCTGCCTGACGGCGAGCCAGATGGCGGGAACCCAGGAGCTCATGGGGGCACCGGAGGTGAAGCTCATTCTCGCCACCGGCGGCCCCGGCATGGTCCGCTCCGCCTATTCCTCCGGCAAGCCCGCCATCGGGGTGGGGTCGGGCAACGGCCCGGCCTATATCCACACCTCGGCGGATGTGCCCGGGGCCATTGCCGCCATTGTCCGGTCCAAGACCTTTGACAACGGCACGGTCTGCGCCTCGGAGCAGAGCATCATTGTGGAAAAGAGCATGGAGTCTGCCGTTCTGGAAGAGGCCGGGCGGCAGGGCATTTACCTGATGCCCACGGAGGAGGCCGGGCGGCTTGCCAGGCTGCTGTTCAAGCCCACAGGCGGGCTGAACCCGGAAATTGTGGGCAAAAGCGCCATTTATCTGGCGGAAAAGGCGGGTTTCTCCGTGCCCAAGGACACCAAGGTCCTTATGGCCCGGGAGCAGGAGGCGGGGCCGACCCGGCCCTATTCCATGGAAAAGCTCTGCCCCGTGCTGGCCTTTTTCGTTCTGGACAGCGAGGACGCGGTGCTTCAGAAGGCCGTGGAGGTGCTGCGCCATGAGGGCAGCGGCCACACCTTCGCCATCCACGCCCGGGACGAGGGGGTTATCCGGCGGTTTGCTCTGGAAATTCCGGTGTCCCGGTTCCTGGTCAACGCCCCGGCGGCTCTGGGAGGCATTGGGGCCGCCACGGGCCTGTTCCCCGCCCTGACATTGGGCTGCGGCGCCGTTGGCGGCAGCAGCACCTCCAACAATATTTCGCCTATGGACCTGATCAACCTCCGCCGGGTAGCCTGGGGAACGGAAGCCATGCAGCAAAAGCAGGAGCACGACAGTGCGCTGGTAGAAATGCTGACGCAGAAGATTTTGGAAAGGCTGGGGTAAAAAGCTTCCCCTCCGGGGGAGCTGGCTCGCCGCAGGCGAGACTGAGGAGGGGCGTTTCGGGCGAGAGCGGCAGATATCATGCGCAATTTACGCACAACTCTCGCGCGAGAGGCCCCTCTTCCACCACCGCCTATGGCGGCGGTCCCCCTTCCCCGTAGGGGAAGGTTTTTTGGGGAGGAACGCTCTATCAAAGGAGGAATCACCATGGATTTAGACCGGCTGACAGATACGATCCTCAGTCAGCTGTTTGTGGAGCTGGAGGCCTCCGGGCGGCATGTGCATGTCACCCGGGAGCAGGCCATGGCCCTGTTCGGCCATGCCTTAACGCCGGAGCGGCCCCTGAGCCAGCCCGGGCAGTTCCTGTCCCGGGAGCGGGTGACGGTGAAGGGGCCAAAAGGAGAATTCCAAAATGTGGCCGTGCTGGGGCCGGAGCGAAAGGCGGGGCAGGTGGAAATTTCCCTGACGGACTGCCGCCAGCTGGGGCTCTCCGCCCCGGTGCGCCTCTCCGGCGACATTGGGGGCACCCCCGGGGCGCTGCTGCTTGGCCCCCGGGGCACGGTACAGCTGCGCGAGGGGGTCATCGTGGCCCGGCGGCATGTACACCTGACCCCCGAGGCGGCGGAGCGCTTTGGAGTAGCCCACGGCCAAACCGTCCGGCTGCGCACCTTTACGGACCGGCCCCTGATTTTTGAGGACGTGGCCGTCCGGGTAAGCCCTGACTTTGCCCCCTATGCCCACCTGGACTTCGACGAGGCCAACGCCTGCGGCTTCCGCAAGGGGGATCTGGGGAGGCTCGAGCCATGCGGGCGCTGCTGATCGGCCGGGAGCCCGCCGCCGCCCTGGGCTGGAGCTATGTGACGGAACCGCCCTATGACGCGGTGGTCATCGGCTCGCTGAGCCTTGGCTCGCTTCTGCGGTTTCGGGAGGAGGCGGTGCTGGAGGCCCTGGCCCAGGGGAAAAGCGTCTACCTCTACACCCCGGGGCTGCCGGAAAGCCCCAAGAACCGGGCACTGTCCGCCTCTCTAACTGCCGCCCAGCGGGAGCTGAAAAACTGGGGCGTTCTGTTCACGGACGGAGGCCGCAAGCGCCTCATCACCGCCGAGGAGGCCCGGCTGCTTCTGGCCCAGGGCAAGCGCCCGGGGCAGGACGCGGTTTTAACGCCTCTGGCAAAGGAAATTATGGAGGGAAAGCATTGAAAATCGGATCTGTTGTAGGCTCCATCTGGGCCACGCGGAAGGCCGCCTGCCTGCAAGGGCAGACCTTTCTGGTGGTCCGGTCCGGAGCGGAAGAGCTGGTGGCAGCGGACCAGGTAGGGGCAGGCCCCGGGGACCAGGTGCTGCTTGCCACGGGAACCGTGGCCTCCCGGTATTGCATGGACGCCCCGGTGGACGCCGCCGTGGTGGCGATTTTAGACAGTAAGGAGCGGAAAGCCTGAATGTCCTTCCACGAGATTCTCATTGGAATCATGGCGGTTTTCGCCCTGCTTGGGGGTATTGACCGAATACTCGGCAGCCGGTTTGGCCTTGGCCCCCGGTTTGAAGAGGGGATTCTCGCCATGGGCACCCTGGGGCTTGCCATGATCGGCATCGTGTGCCTGGCCCCGGTGCTGGCAAGGCTTTTGCGGCCCATCGTCGTGCCGGTTTACGGATTTCTCGGGGCAGACCCCGCCATGTTCGCCGGAACCCTTCTGGCCTGCGACATGGGCGGCGCTTCCCTGGCCCGGGAGCTGGCTTTGAGCCCGGAGGCTGCGGGACTGGGAGGCATCCTCACCGGCTCCATGCTGGGGGCCACCGTGGTCTTCACCATCCCCGTGGCCATGGGCCTGCTGCGGCAGGAGGACCGGCCCGCCATGGCCAAGGGAATCCTGTGCGGCATCGTTGCCATTCCCCTGGGCATTCTGGCGGGAGGCCTGACGGCGGGGTTTTCCGCCGCCATGGTGCTGCGCAACCTCATCCCCATTGTGCTCATCGCAGCGCTCATTGCCCTTGGGCTCTGGCGGGCGGAGAAGGCCATGGTCACGGCCTTTACGGTGTTCGGCAAGGTCGTGGTTGCCATTGTCACTGTAGGACTGGCCGCCGCCATTGTGGAGGGCCTGACAGGGTTTGTCCTCATCCCCGGCCTGGCCCCCATCTCCGAGGGCTTCGAGACCGTGGGGGCCATTGCCATTGTACTGGCCGGGGCCTTCCCTTTGGTGTATGTCATCACCCGGCTTTTAAAAAGGCCCCTGCTGTCCCTGGGAAAGCTGCTGGGCATCAACGACACGGCAGCAGCCGGGCTGGTGGCAACACTGGCCAACTCCATTGCCGCCTTTGAGACGGTGAAGGACATGGACGACCGGGGCAAGGTGGTAAACATCGCCTTCGCCGTCCCCGCCGCCTTCGTCTTCGGCGACCACCTGGGCTTCACCGCCGGGTTTGCCCCGGAGCTTCTGGGCGCCATGATCGTGGGCAAGCTGGTGGGCGGGGTAGCCGCAGTAGGGGTTGCGCTGTGGATGACGAAAAAGGCTTCCCCTACGGGGGAGCTGGCAGGGCGTTAGCCCTGACTGAGGAGGGGCGTCCTGAGCGAGAGCGGTTGGCAAATATGCTATATACCTACAACTCACTTCCGTAAGGCCCCTCTTCCACCGCTGCGGCGGTCCCCCTTCCCCGTAGGGGAAGGTTGGGAAAAATGTCTTGACAAATCTTCTTATTACGGGCTATAATGGGAAATCATACCGGCGATGAAGAGAAGAGTACGCTGCGGATGCGTTCAGAGAGCCCTTGGGCGGTGAAAAAGGGTGCGCGGAGGCGGCGGAACATGGTCTTGGAGCCGAGGGGTCGATAGGTAGGCCTCTCCGGGTGCGCCCGTTACCGCGTCAACGAGGCAGATTTTTCTGCAAATCAAGGTGGTACCGCGTCAATTCTTGTCGCCCTTGGGTTTTGCCAAGGGCGATTTTTCGATTTTAAGGAGGTTTTTCTATGTGTAATGCCTGCAAAGGAAAGTTCTACATTACCACACCCATTTACTATCCGTCCGCCAAGCTCCATATCGGCCACACCTACTGCACCGTGGCCACCGATGCCATGGCCCGCTACAAGCGGCTCCAGGGCTACGACGTTATGTTCCTCACCGGCACCGATGAGCACGGCCAGAAGATCGAGGACAAGGCCAAGGAGGCCGGCGTCACCCCACAGCAGTTTGTGGACAACATCGTGGAAGGCCCCGGCGGCGTGCTGGACCTGTGGAAGCTGATGAACATTTCCTACGACCGCTTCATCCGCACCACCGACGACTATCACGTGGCCGCCATCCAGAAGATCTTCAAGAAGATGCATGACAACGGCGACATCTACAAGGGCACCTACAAGGGCAAATACTGCAAGCCCTGCGAAAGCTTCTGGACCGAAAGCCAGCTGGTGGACGGCAAGTGCCCCGACTGCGGCCGGGAGGTACAGGACGCGGAGGAGGAAGCCTATTTCTTCCGGCTCAGCAAATACGCCGACCGGGTGCAGGACCTGCTGGAGAACACCGACTTCCTGGAGCCCCGGAGCCGGGTCAACGAGATGGTAAACAACTTCATCAAGCCCGGCCTGGAGGACCTGTGCGTCTCCCGGACCAGCTTCACCTGGGGCGTGCCCGTGGACTTCGACCCGGGCCACGTGGTCTACGTGTGGATCGATGCCCTCTTTAACTACATGACCGCCCTGGGCTTTGAGAATGACCGCTATCACGATCTGGAGAAGTTCTGGCCTGCGGATGTGCACTTCGTGGGCAAGGAGATCGTCCGGTTCCACTCCATCATCTGGCCCGCCATGCTCATGAGCTTAGGTTTGCCCCTGCCCAAGAAGGTCTTCGGCCACGGCTGGCTGCTGCTGGACGGCGGCAAGATGAGTAAGTCCAAGGGCAATGTGGTTGACCCCTATGTGCTGGCCCAGCGCTTCGGCGTGGATGCTCTGCGGTTCTTCCTGCTGCGGACCTTCCCCTTCGGCTCTGACGGCAACTTCTCCAACGAGGCTTTGATTTCCACCATCAATGTGGATTTGGCCAACGACCTGGGCAACCTGGTAAGCCGGACCGTTGCCATGGCCCAGAAGTATTTTGGGGAACACCTGCCCGCCCAGCAGGCGGAGGACGGGGAAAAGGACGCGGAGCTCCTTGCCATGGCCTCCTCTCTGCGGGATAAGTACGAAGAGCAGATGGAGAAGTACGCCTTCCAGAACGCCCTGAATGAAATCTTCAAGGTCATCTCCCGGGCCAACAAGTATATTGACGAGAACGCCCCCTGGGTGCTTGCCAAGGACGAGGCCCAGAAGCCCCGGCTGGCAAGCGTGCTCTACAACCTGCTGGAGACCGTCCGCATCTGCGCTGGGCTTCTGCAGCCCTTCATGCCCGACACCGCCGCCGAGATCGGCAAGCGGCTGGGCGGCGCGGACCTGAGCTGGGACAGCCTGAATGCCTTCGGCACCCTGCCCCGGGAGGCCGCCACCCTGGCCGGTCCCGCTCTGTTCCCCAGAATCGACATGGAAAAGGAGCTGGCCGAGCTGGAAGCGCTGAACAAGCCCGCCCTGCCCCCCCTGGAAATCGAGCCCTACACCCAGGAAAGCGTGGACTTTGACACCTTCTGCAAAAACGAGCTCCGGGCCGTGAAGGTCAAGGCCTGCACAAACGTCAAGAAGAGCGACAAGCTCCTGCAATTCACCCTGGATGACGGCACCGGCACGGACCGTCAGATCCTCTCCGGCATTGCCAAATACTACAAGCCCGAGGAGCTGGTGGGCAAGACCCTGGTGGCCATCACCAACCTGCCTCCCCGGAAAATGATGGGTAGGCTTTCTGCCGGTATGCTGCTCAGCGCCGTCCACAAGGAGAACGGCGAGGAGAAGCTGAACCTGGTCATGCTCTCCGACGCCATCCCCGCCGGCGCAAAGCTGTGCTGACGCTGTTCGCTGAATAAAAAAGTCTGCCTCGGAAGGTCAGGTTCCTTTCGAGGCAGACTTTTTTCGGCTTGTCAGAATTTTCAGAAAGCCGCAAGTGAAATACGCAAGAATTGCGTATTTTTAAAAAAATTTTTACGCAATTCTTGCGTGTTTTCAAATTTCAAAATACGCAGTTTCAAAGTGAAATGCCGCTCAATACTCAATTCCCTTTCGCGCCCGCACCCCTTGATCAAAGGGGTGCTTTTCTTTGCGCATCTCGGTAACGTAGTCCGCAAGGTCTACAAGCGTCTGGGCAGGGTTCCGGCCGGTCAGGACGATTTCCTTTTCGCCTCCCCAGGCTTTCAGATAGGCAGCCACCGGCTCCATGGGGACGATCCCCCGGTTCAGGGCGGAAATGACCTCGTCCAGCACCAGCAGGTCCGCAGCTTTCCCCCGTTCCAGCAATTCCAGAAGGTAGGCCGTATAGTCTCTGCGGGCCTGGTCCTTTTCCGTATCCGTCATGTGGACATAGCGGCCCTGCACCGTCTGGCAGTGGATGGCTGTCACCCCGGGGACGGTTTTCAGGATCTTGATCTCCCCGGAGCTGCCGTTTTTGAAAAACTGGCCGATGAGCACCTGTTTGCCCGCCCCTGCCATGCGCAGGGCCAGGCCCATGGCCGCCGTGGTCTTGCCCTTGCCGTCGCCGCAATAGATATGGACCATGGTTACACCTGCCGATTCAGGACCTTGTAGACAAAGTCCATGTCCATGCCCCTGCGGACCGCATCGGCCAGAATGTCGTACTGCTGCTGCTTGTAGGCATCCAGATCGAAGGTCTCCGCCTCCTCCGGGTTCAGGCCCTTCCGGCGGCACAGGTCCGCAACAATGGCCTGGGCAATGCCGCCCTCGTCAAAAATGCCGTGGATATAGCTGCCGTAGACATTTTCCCCTACGGAAATGGGGGGGATAGGCGTTTCGCTGCGGCCCATGTGGATTTCGTAGCCCTTATAGCCCAGGCCGGAGAGGCTGTGCAGGGGGCCTGCCACCGTGGGCAGCACCCCCTCGGTCTGCCGCTGGACCTTGTCCCCCCGGAAGACCGTATCCATGGGAAGCAGGCCCATGCCCTTTACCTGGGTAATGCCCGCCGCCTCCACCTGGTCCGGGTCAGAGACGGTGGTGCCCAGCATCTGGAAGCCGCCGCAGATACCGAAGACAATGGCGCCCCGGTCGTGGCAGTGGAGAATGGCCGCCTCCAGGCCGCTCTGCCGCAGCCACAAAAGGTCTGCGATGGTGCTCTTGGTGCCGGGAATCAGGATCAGGTCCGGCTCTTTTAAGTCGTCCGGCCGCTCGATGTAGCGCACGGACACATTGGGGAACCGCTCCAGAGGGCTCACATCCGTGAAGTTGGAGATGCGGGGGAGCTTGATCACCGCAATGTCGATGGCTTTCCGGCTGCTTTCCCGGGTGAAGCGGGTGGACAGGCTGTCCTCATCGTCAATGTCCACATGGGTATAGGGGATGACCCCCGCCACGGGCACGCCGCAGATTTTTTCCAGGATATCAATGCCCGGCTGTAAAATAGCCCGGTCTCCCCGGAACTTATTGACAATGGTGCCCTTGATGCGCTTGCGCTCCTGCTCCTCCAGCAGGGCGATGGTGCCATAGAGCTGGGCGAACACGCCGCCCCGGTCGATATCGCCTACCAGCAGCACCGGGGCATCCACCAGCTCGGCCATGCCCATATTCACAATGTCCTGCTGCTTCAAATTGATTTCCGCAGGGCTTCCCGCGCCCTCGATGACGATGATGTCGTTTTCCGCCGCCAGGCCGTTGTAGGCCTCCATAATCTGGGGGATGAACTCCCGCTTCCGGCGGTAATACTCCATGGCCCGCATATTGCCCATGGCCACGCCGTTCACGATCACCTGGCTGCCCACATCGGTGGTGGGCTTTAAGAGAATGGGGTTCATGCGCACATCGGGCTTCACCCCCGCCGCCTCTGCCTGGACCACCTGTGCCCGGCCCATCTCGCCGCCGGCCTCGGTGATAAAGGAATTCAGGGCCATATTTTGGCTCTTGAAGGGCGCCACCCGGTAGCCGTCCTGTTTGAAAATCCGGCAAAGTCCCGCCGCCAGCAAGCTCTTGCCCGCATTGGACATGGTGCCCTGGATCATAATATTTTTTGCCATGTGTGTTCCTCCCAATATAACAGTTGACAGTTAACAATTGACAGTTGACAGTTCAGAAATTTCCTTTGGAAATGAATTCATTATTTTTAATCGTCCCGAAGGGACACCATAACTGTCAACTGTACACTGTCAACTGTCAACTCGTATTTTCTCAAATTTCCCGCAAGGCATCCAGAAGCTGCCTGTTTTCCTCCGGCAGCTTCACGGCTACCCGGTACCAGCCCTGCCCCAGGCCGATGTAATTGGCGCAGGCGCGAATCTGGATGCCCATTTCCAGCAGGGGCTCCCGGAGCTCCCGGTCCGCATGGAACAGAATGTAGTTGGTCCGGGAGGGGATGACGTCAAAGCCCAGATCTTTCAGCCCCGCCGCCAGGATGGGGCGCTGGGTGTGAATGCAATCATTGGCCTTTTTCAAAAAATCCACCTGAGAAAGGGCCGCAACCCCCGCATTCTGGGCGGGGACGGACACATTCCAGGGCTGCACCTGCCTACCCATGGTTTTCAGCAGATTCTCATTGCCCGTAAGGCAGTAGCCAAGCCGCAGACCCGCCATGCCATAGCTCTTGGTAAAGGCCTTCAGCAGGAGCAGATTTTCCGTGCTGCCCAAAAAGGGCTTCATGCTGAAAGCCTCTCCCCCCTGGGTCAGGTCCAGGAAGCACTCATCAATGAAGAGAAAAATACCTCTCCGGCGGCAGATGTCCAGAATTTTTTCCATCAGGGGCCGCCCGATCACCTGGCCTGTGGGATTATTGGGGTTGCAGAGCATGAGCATTTCCCCGTCGAAGCCCTCAAGCACGCGCAGGAATGCTTCCGTCAAGGCGAAGTTGTCCTGCCGGTTCAGCAGATAGTGCGCTGTTTCCGTGCCGAAGACCTTCAGGGCCGTTTCGTACTCGCTGAAGCAGGGAGACAGGACCATGGCCTTTTTCGGCCGCAGGGCCATGCAGCAGGAAAAAATCAGCTCCGCCGCGCCATTGCCGCAGAAAACCTGCTTTTCGGGGACCTTTTCAAAATCCGCAATGGCAGAAACCAGTCTGCGGCAATAGGGATCTGGGTAGCAGCGCAGGGCCTCTGCGCTCCCCGCTACCGCGTCCTTCACGGCCTGGGGCGTTCCGTAGGGGTTGATATTGGCGGAAAAATCCAGACCGATTTTCCGGGCGTACACTTCCCCGCCGTGGGGGTTGGGGGTTTCGTAGAGCATGTTGCGTTCCTCGAATCTGGTAGAATAAATAAGGCCCGATGTGTTATGAGTTGACAGTTGACAGTGTACAGTTGACAGTTATGGCGTCCCTTCGGGACGGTCTGAAAAATACTTTGATTCATTTCCGCAGGAAATTCCTTAACTGTCAACTGTCAACTGTCAATTGTCAACTGATATTATACTATTTGCGCTGCCAGGCACAGCAATAGCATGATCCCCGTAGTTCCATACATGAGCTTGCAGCTCAGAGGAATGTCCTCCGGGGTGATCTCCCGCAGGGCGTCGCCGATGTACTTTTTCTTGTGCAGAACGCCGTGATACCAGGCGTCCCCGGCCAGACGAAGGCCCAGAAGCCCGGCGCAGACGGATTCGGTCTGGGCGGAATTGGGGCTTGCGTGGTTGTAGCGGTCCCGCTTGAAAATTTTCCAGCCGTTTTTGAAATTCAGCTTCAAAATGCCGCCTGCCAGCAGCATGACAAGGCCGCTGAGCCGGGCGGGGATGTAATTGAACACATCGTCCAGCTTTGCCGGGATGCAGCCGATGTTCTTATAGGGCATCTCCACATAGCCCAGCATGGAATCCATGGTGTTGACCGCCTTATAGGCGAAGGCCAGGGGCGCGCCCCCCAGGGCAAAATAGAGCATGGGGGCGATCACGCCGTCGGAGCAGTTCTCCGCCACGGTCTCCACCGCCGCCCGGGCCACGGCCTTGTCATCCAGCGCCTGGGTGTCCCGGCCCACGATCATGGAGACGGCGTAGCGGGCATCTTCAATCGTTCCGGTTTTCAGGGCGGTATAGACCTTCATGCTTTCGGTTTTCAGGCTCTTGGCCGCCAGGACCTGCCAGCACATCACGGAGCTGACCGCCAGCCGCAGCCAGGGGCTGACCAGGCCGCAGAGATACAGCAGCCCCAAAGGCACCCAGAAGCTCACTGCCACGGTGAGCACCCACAGAATTCCCCCGGCGGTCATCTCCCCTGCCCGGGTTTTGGGAAACAGCTTCCGCAGGCCCTTTTCCAGGGCCGAGATCAGCTTGCCGATGAGCACCACCGGATGGGGAATGCTGTGCGGGTCTCCCACCAGGCAGTCCAGGAGAAAGCCCAGCAGGAGGGAGAGAAAAATTTCGTTTCGCATATGTTGTCCTTTGTTATATGGAATCTGAAAAAGCTTCCCCTTCGGGGGAGCTGGCTCGCGTCAGCGAGACTGAGGAGGGGCGTTATGGGCGAGAGCAGTAGGTAATCCCCGCACAAGCTGCAAAGCGAATTGCAAACCGCTCTCGCTCGCAACGCCCCTCTTCCACCACCGCCTGCGGCGGCGGTCCCCCTTCCCCGTGGGGGAAGGTTTCTTTACTTCCCGTCAAATGTAAACAGATAGATGGGATTTTGGCCCTGCATCATGGAATAGGGGCCTACCTTGCGGGCCTGGGCTGCGGTGAGGGTGAGGATCTCGGCGGGGTGCAATTTACTCAGCCGGGTCAGCTCAGCCACGGTTTCCAGGGCCACCGCCGCAGACACAATGCGGCAATGGGGGTTCCTGTCCCAGCAGGCATTCAAAATGGCCTCCATATTGCCGGAGCTGCCGCCGATGAAGGCGTGCGTAGGAGCCGGCAGGTCAAGGCAGGCTTCGGGGGCCAGGCCGGAAACCGCCGTCAGATTGGCAGCATGGAGCCGCCTGGCATTCTCCTGCAGCAGCGCCAGCGCCTCCGGCTTTTTCTCCACGGCATAGGTGTGGCCCAGGTCCGCCTGGAGGGCCATCTCAATGGATACGCTTCCCGTGCCCGCACCAATGTCCCAGCAGACGGCGTTTCTTGTCAGCGCCAGCTTGGACAGAGCCACGGACCGCACCTCGCCCTTGGTCATGGGCACCACGGTACCGTCGGCATGGCTGCCCCGCTGGAAGGCGCTGTCCGGCAGACCGTGGGTCACGGTGCCGAATCCGCCGCCGGTGAGCAGGGCCACGCTGAGCTTGTCGAAGTCCTTCCCGGCCAGCTCCGCAGCGGTGCCCCGGGTGATTTTCTCCTCCGGATAGCCCAGGCGCTCCCCAACGGCCACGGAAATCTCTCCCAGCCCCGCATCCAGCAGGCTGGCGCAGAGCTTCTTCATGCCGTCCTGGCCGCCCACCAGGGCAAACACCTTGGGGTGCCGCAGCACGGCGGCGGCAGCGTCTCCGTCCCTGCCGTGGAGGCTCAGGCAGAACACATCCTCATAGGATACCCCCAGTCTGGCGCAGAGGCACTGCAAGCTGGAAAGCCCCGGCTCCAGGTGCACCTTGCAATCCGTCAGCAGAGGCAGCAGCTTTTTCGTGCCGCTGTAGAAGCCCACGTCCCCCGCCATGACCACCGCAAAGCGGCCGCACTCCGGATGGGCGGCAATGGCGTCCCGGATGGCCTCCGGGGCAATGGCGGAAATTTTCAGCTGTCCGGGGGCGGCCACTGCCTCCAGCATCCGGTCCGCGCCGATGAGGCAGTCCGCCTGGGCAATGGCCCGGGCGGCGGCGACGGTCTCATGGTCCCGGTCCCCGGGGCCGATGCCCACCACCGTGACCTGGGGGGTCATGCGGAAATCAAACCGCTGCTGCAGCAATCGCACGGCCTCGCCGAAGCTGACCCCCGGGGCGCTCTCCGGTCGGCCGATGACCAGCAGGGTCACCCCCGCCTTTTGGGCGGCGGAGACCTTTTCAAAGAAGCCGCCCTTGCTGCCGGTCTGCTTGGTCACGAGAACCTGGGCATTGCAGGCGTGGAGCATGGCGACGTTCAGCTCCTCCGGGAACGGCCCCTGGACCGCATAGATATGGGCGGCGGGCAGCCCCGTCTCCCGGCAGGCGGCCACACTGGCCTCCACCGGCAGCACCCGGGCATAGACCCGCTGGGCGTAGTCCGGCAGAGCCGCATAAGCAGCCAATTCCTTGCTGCCGGTGGTCAGCAGGATGTTGCCCGGCAGGGTTTTCAGCATTTCCACAGCCTGGGCGGTGGAATCCGCAAAGAGGCACCCTTCCGGCAGGCCGCCGTCCCGCAGCAGCCGCAGATAGGAGGTGCCGGTTTTCTCACAGGCAGAGCGGATATTTTCCGTTACAATGGGGGCATAGGGATGGGTGGCATCGATGACGCAGTCAAACTGCCGCTGCCGGAACAGCTCCTCCATCTGACTCTCATCCAACCGCTGGGCGGATACCTCCACCCCGGGGATCTCTTCCAGCAGCTCGCCGCCGTATTCCGTGGCCGCGCAGGCCAGGATCTCCGCCTGCCCCGCCAGGCGCTCCACCAGCTGCCGCCCGTCCGCCGTTCCGGCGAATACACAGAGCTTATACATCCCGGTAGCCTCTGGGAGTCACCAAATTTCCATCGATGACCTTTGTCATGGCGTTGCCCACGAACACGGTGCAGAACATGTCCGCGTCAAAGTCCCGCAGCTCCTTGAGCGTGAGAACGGTCTTGCTCTGCCCCTGCCTTCCGATGTTGCGGACCACGCCGCAGGGCCGGTCCTCGGGCAGGGTTTTCAGCAGCACATCACAGGCCTTGGCCAGATGGTCAGGCCTTCCATGGCTCTTGGGGTTGTAAAGCACAATGGACAGGTCCGCTTTGGCGGCACAGTCCAGCCGGGTGACGATTTTTTCCCAGGGGGTCAGCCGGTCGGACAGGCTGATGACCGCAAAGTCGTGGGTCAGGGGTGCTCCCAGCACCGCGCCGCCGGAGCAGGCGGCGGTGAGCCCGGGGACCACCTCCACCTCTACGCCGGAATTCTCCCCCAGCAGCTCATAGATGAGGGCCGCCATGCCGTAGATGCCGCTGTCGCCGGAGCAGATCATGGAGACGGTCTTGCCATTCCGGGCCTCCTCAATGGCCATACGGCAGCGCTCTGCCTCCTGGGTCATGGCAGTGGACAGGTATTGCTTGTCCGGATACCGGTCCTTCACCAGGTCCACATACACGGGATAGCCAACGATCACCTGGCTCTCCTGCAGCGCCCGGTCTGCCCGGACGGTCATATTCTCATAATTTCCCGGGCCAATGCCCACAATATACAGTTTCAAAAGGATACCTCCCATTCTTTTTCGGAAATTGCAACGGTCACGCCGTTTTCGGCGGTTTTCGGAACGGTGATTCTCCCGCCCTCTGCCGCTGCGGCACGCTCGCAGACATTGTCCACGCCGGTGACGGAGCTGACAAAGGCCGAGGGGGTGAACTGCCCGGGAACGGCCTTTAATTCCCCGGCGGAATAGAATTTCACGGGAATGCCCCGGTGACCGCAGAAGGCCAACAGCCCGGGCTCCCCAGCTTTTAAGTCAATGGAGGCCGCCCCCCGGATGGCCGCCCGGGAAAGGCCTTTTTCCGCCAGCACCCTGGAAACCAGGGCCTCTATGGCCTCCTCCGGGGTGTTCTTCCGGCAGCCCAGGCCCAGGGTCAGCACCTTTGGGGTCAAAACCAGGGTCTTTTCAAAGGGGGTTTTTTTATGAATCCCCACGTAAATCCCCAGTGGCCCGCCGCTGCCCTTTACAAGCCCGGCAGGGAGCTTTTCCGGCAGGGGGCAGTCGGCGCAGATGGGCACGTCCCCTTCCAGTATGGCGGCGGACACGGCCTTGGCCAGGGCCATGCTGCCGATGTGCAGCCCCTGCCCCTTTGCCCAGGCATCCACGGAGAACTTGCCCTCCACATCCGTGGCCGTGGTGACAACGGGCTGGGCGCCGATGGCGGCAGCCAGAGAAACTGTCAATGCGTTGGCCCCGCCGATGTGGCCGGAGAGCAGGGAAATGACGTAGGTTCCCCCCTCGTCAATGACGAGAACCCCCGGGTCTGTCTTCTTGTCCTTCACCCAGGGGGCAATGCCCCGGACGGCCATGCCGGTGCTGCCGATAAATACCAGCTGATCGCACCAGGAGAACAAGTCCCCCACCGCCTCCGTCAAGGGCGGACGGTAGACTTCAAAATCCGATTCCCCGAATTTCTCCATGGTCATCATCCGGCACTCCGCCGGAGAAAGGGCCTGCTTTACCCTTCTTGCCAGACAGCATCCCCGGCGGGTAAAGGCCAGAATGCTCAGTCGCATTTCGTTGCCGCCTCGTGGAAGGGCCGCTCATAGCTGGGGTCATAGAGGAAGGACTTCTGGTACTTCTCGCCCATGCAGTCGCCCACAATGATCAGGCTGGTACGGGTCAGGTCGTTCTCCGTCACGGTCTTGTGCAGGGTATCCACGGTGCAGTGGTAGATGCGCTCATCGGGCCAGCTGGCCTTGAACACCACCGCCACGGGGGTAGATCCCGGGTAGCCGCCCTCCAAAAGCTCCTTTTGCAGCTCTTCCGTAAGCCGGGTGCTGAGGTACAGGCACATGGTGGCCCGGTGGGCTGCCAGAGAGCGGATGCTCTCCTTTTCGGGGACCTTGGTCCGGCCGGTCTGCCGGGTGATGATGACGGTCTGGCTCACATCCGGCAATGTAAACTCCTGCTTCAAAGAGGCCGCAGCCCCGCAGAAGGCGCTGACGCCGGGGGTCACATCGTATTCGATGCCCCTGGGAATCAGCTCGTCAAACTGCTCCCGGACCGCGCCGTAGATGCTGCTGTCGCCGGTATGGAGCCGGACGGTGGTCTTGCCCTCGGCCTCTGCCTTGACGATGACGGCGGTGGTCTCCTCCAGGGTCATCTTGGCGCTGTTGTGAATCTCGCAGCCTTCCTTACAATAGTTCAGCAGCTCCGGATTTACCAGAGAACCGGCGTAGATCACCACGTCCGCCTCGCTCAGGAGCTTTGCCCCCCGCACCGTAATCAGATCCGCCGCGCCGCACCCGGCACCGACAAAATGTACCATATATGTTACCTCCTATATATTTTGAGAAATTGCCTTCCCCTGGGGGAAGGTGGCCCGCCGTAGGCGGGTCGGATGAGGGGCGGAACGCAGAACCAGTAAGTAGAAATCTCTGCAGTTATGTTCTATCAAGTAAGAATAGAATTGCTTTGGCTGGCTCTGCATTGGTTCTGCCTGCCGCCCCTCATCAGTCAGGGCTTCGCCCTGCCAGCTTCCCCCAGGGGAAGCCTTTGTCGCAAAATCCGTCCCGCCAGTTCCTCCGCGTTTTCCGTCCTGCCCAGCAGCCCGTACTCCTTGGAGAACATGGCGCAGCCGATTTCCATATCTCCGGCGCGATATTGCAAATGAAAGCGGATGCGCTCCATGAGCCGCAGCAGGACCTTTTCCTTTCGGTCCCCCAGCAGGCGCAGGCAGTCGTCGCAGCTGACGCACTCCAGCATGGCCCGGATGGTTTCTGCGTCCACCCCCTCGGCCCCGGCCATGGCGGAGAGGATCTCCGTGCGGCAGTCGCCGTACTTCGAGTGGGTGTTCATCATGCCGCCCCCCAGCTTCACCAGCTTGCCGATGTGGCCGATGAGCAGCGCGCCCTTAAAATCCAGCTCCTTGCAGATATCCAGAGAAACGCCAATAAAATTGGACACCTGCACGGCGGTCTTGGGGTCGATTTTCAGGCTGTCCCGGATGAAATCCGAGCCGTAGTTGCCGGGGGTCAGCAGCACGTAGTCCCCCTGGGTTCGCTTCTGCCGCAGCTCCACCCGGATGGTATCCACCAGGGCCTGCTCGCTCATGGGCTCCACAATGCCGGTGGTGCCGAGAATCGAGATGCCGCCCACGATCCCCAGCCGGGGGTTGAAGGTTTTCTTCGCCAGCTCCTCTCCCAGGGGAACGGAAATTTCCACGGTGAAGCCCCCGGGGTAGTCCAGCTCCCGGGCGATTTCCAGCAGGTTTTCCCGGATCATGGCCCTGGGCACGGAGTTGATGGCCGCATTGCCCACGCTCTGGTCTAAGCCCGGCTTGGTCACCCGGCCCACGCCGAAGCCCCCGTCAATGTCCACCCCCGGGGACGCTTTCAAAGCGACCCTGGCAAAAATCAGCGCACCGGCGGTGACGTCCGGGTCATCCCCCGCGTCCTTGGCAATGGCACAGGACACAAAATCCGCTCCCCGGGTGATTTCCTCCACATGCAGCGTCAGATCGATCCCTTTGGGGGTGTGCAGGCCGATGGTTTTCTTCTCCCGGCCCGTCAGCAGCATCCAGCCCGCCGCCTTGGCGGCTGCGGCGGCACAGGAGCCGGTGGTGTAGCCCAGGCGCAGCTGCTTGCCGTCCTTTACAACAAACTGTTCCATTATCTTGTGATCTGGTAGAGCATGGCGTTGCAGATGGCGGCGGCCACATTGCTGCCGCCCTTCCGGCCCCGGGCCACGATATAGGGGGCAAGGGCCGATTCAATGATCTCCTCCTTGCTCTCCACCACGTTCACAAAGCCCACGGGCACGCCGATGATCAGCGCCGGGTGCAGCTTGCCCGCCTCCATCAGCTCCTTGATGGCAATCAGGGCCGTGGGGGCGTTGCCGATGGCAAAGATGCAGGGCTTTAAAAGCTTTGCCGCCTTTTCCATGGAGACAATGGCTCGGGTAATGCCCCGTTCCTTGGCCTCTGCGGCCACATCCGGGTCGGACATGAAGCAGTGCACCTCTCCGCCCAGCTTACCCAGGACGGTCTTGTTGATCCCGGCCCTGGCCATCTGGGTATCGGTGACGATATCGCAGCCCCCCCGCAGGGCGGCAATGCCCTTGGCCACGGCCCCTTCGGAGAAGGTCAGGTTTTTGGCATAGTCGAAGTCGGCAGAGGTATGGATCACCCGCTTGACAACCAATTCATTCTCCGGGGCAATGGGCGTATCCCCCAAAAGCTCCGTGATGATCTCAAAGCTGCGCTTTTCGATGTCCATAGGTTTGATAATTTCCAGCATTTTTATTTCTCCTTTTAGGGAAAATTTGCGATTTATTACGTTTTAACAGAAGCCCTGTCGAAGCTTTCGGCTGGGTGCCTCCGGCGGGGAGCTTCTTGTCCCGCCAAGAAGCTCCGCAAGAATGCGGCTTAAGAGGGCGCTGTCGGCAAAGCCGATGAATCAAGGTGCGATTGCCACCGGCAATCGTTTATTAGATTCGCTGCGCGACGCACCGCCCCTCTTAAGAATCTTCCCGGCCTCAAAACCAACTTAGTTTGTGCTGGGGCACTTCCGGCGCGGAAAATGCGCCTATCTGGGCGCTACGAAACTGCGTGATCTGGCGTACCCATTGGGTTGGCCTTCTCAAGGGCGCGTTTCGTGAGAACCCTGAAAATCTGTAGCAGGCGATTGCCACCGGCAATCGTTTCCAAAAACCGAAGTGGTCCTCTATTCCGCGCCAGTGCGTACACTGGCATGGAATGAGTTGAATGCGGGGATTCTTCCGTAGAAAGCGCCGAAACCCTGCTTCTCTAAACGAAAAGCGGGCCGGAAGAATTCTTAAGGAGGGCGGCTTGGTTTGCGGGAGCAAACCTTTCAGCGCCTCCTTAAGCCGCATTCTTTTCCCCTTTCTTGGCGGGACAAGAAAGGGGCCCCCGGAGGGATACCCAGCCGAAAGTCCCGACAGGGCTTCAGGCAGAAGCTCCCCGCCGGAGGCACCCTGCCGAAAGCTTTGACAGGGCTTCCGTCATATCCTCTCCGGCCTTTCAGGGGAGCCTTTTCTGCACATCTCCAAAAATCTTGCTGCCATCTGGGGGTGTGCATAGAAATGAAAATGGGGGAAGCCTGCATAGAGATTTTCTGTGGCAATGCCGCAGGGCCAGGCTCTTCCGTCGGCCTTTTGGGCCAGGAAGTCTTCCCCGTTGCAGGTGGTATCGTAATAGTGGAATTCATGGGCAGGGAGCTGTTCCCCGGCGGCGCAGAGGAGATTGTCCTTTTGGGCCGTCAAGGTCACATAGCCAAAGCGGGAGAGCTTGCCCGTATTGTGTCCCGTGCCGGGCAGAAAGCCCACCATGGGTCTGCCCTCCAGCTCCTTCTGCAGGTACAGGAAACCGCCGCATTCGGCGATGCAGGGCAGTCCCGCTTCCAGGGCCTGGCGGATGCTGTCCTTCATGGATTGGTTCTCGGAAAGACTTTCCGCATAGAGCTCCGGATAGCCGCCGCCTAAATAAAGGCCCCGGATGTTCTCCGGCAGGGCCGCATCCGCAATGGGGGAAAAGGGCACAAGCTCTGCCCCCAGGCTGCGCAGCAGGTCCAGATTGTCCTCATAATAGAAGCAGAAGGCATTGTCCCTCGCCACGGCAATGCGCAGGGCCGGTCCCTCTTCCGGCAGCGCCACCGGCTCCCAGCTGAGCTCCGGTGCAGAGGCCGCCAGAGCGCACAGCGCCGGGATATCCACACTTTTTTCGATCTGATCGGCTAGGGCTTCCAGCTTTTCCTGCAAATCCGTCATTTCCTGGGCGGTGATCAGGCCCAAATGGCGGCTTTCCAGGGTGCAGTCCTTCATCACCGGCAGATAGCCCAGGGGAAGCACCGCCCCGCCGAATTGGTCCGCAATCGCCTGCTTCATCCGGGGGTACAGCATAGCAGAGCACCGGTTCAGAATCACGCCCCGGATGTGGCTCTTCGGGTGCAGATTCAAAAAGCCCCCAATCACCGCCAGCACCGAATGGGCCGCCCCCCGGGCATCCACCACCAGCACCGCCGGAGTATCCGAGGCCATGGCCACGGCGTAGGAGCTGGCCCGGGTAGTCATGCCAACGCCGTCGTAATAGCCCATAACGCCCTCGATGACGGAAAGGCTGCCGCCGTTCTTCGCCAGGGCGAAACGCAGGGTGTTTTCGTCAAAAAATTGCAGGTCCAGGTTTCTGCAGGGCACCCCCAGGGCAGAGGCGTGGAACATGGGGTCGATGTAGTCCGGGCCGCACTTGAAGGCCCGCAGGTCCTTTTCCCGCCGTTTCAGCGCCGTCAGCAGGCCGGAGACGAAGGTGGTCTTTCCGCAGCCGCTGTTGGTTCCCGCAATTAAAATCCGGGGTAGTTCTTTTTTCATAGCATCACCACAAAAGCCGCAGCGGCCATGGGGACCGCCGCGGCTGATTTCGCAAAAAAAGCGGGGGAGAGCGACTCTCCCCCGCATAACACGCAGGGATACTTTGGCGGGCAATCTGTTAAAAATGGTAAGGGGGGAAACCACATATACAGCACCAAAGGATCGAAAAGGCTGCGGCAGTTCCGAAAACTGCCGCAGCCGTCTTTCTGCGCCAAAAGCTGCCGCAGCCCCGTACTTGCAGGACCGGACACACAAACCGTTTCAGCAGGTATCCTGGCTCACGCATCCTCAGCTCTCGGCAAACGTCTTCTCGGAAACATCCAATGACCGGTTTTCACCTCATGCCGGAACCTCCGCGCTCACAGTGGCGGTACCGCTCGGGAGTTGCACCCGATTCCCTATTCTCTTCCAAGGCCCAACCGGCCCGGAAGCACTGAAACCGCTATTTACTTTCCCGTTTATTTTACCACAGCCGATAGGCAATGTCAACAAGCAACCGAGCAGAAAAACCGGGCTGCTCAGGAAAAATGCCGTTTTTATGCTCTCAGCTCCTCCAACCGCTTCCGAAGAAGCCGGAACTGGGCCTGGTCCTCCTCGCCGGGGACGCCCTTGCTGCCCATATCCGCCTCTTGCAGGCTGAGAAGTCTGCTCACCGTGTCCCAGCCGAGATTTGCCGCCAGTTCCGGCAGCTGCTCCGGCTCAAGCCTGGTCATGTGCAGCCGAATGAGGGTCACGACCTCTTCCCGCAGGGCTTCCGGCGCGCCCAGGCGGTGCAGAACGGTATCCGCCATGTCCGCGCCCACGGCCGCGTGATTTTTGAAATGGCCCCGGCCTGTCTCATCCCGGGCAAAGGTTGGGACCTTGCCCACATCGTGCAGCAGCGCCGCCCAGCGCACCGTCAGGTCCGGGGGGACATTGCCCACCACATGGGCAATGTGGGTAAACAGATCGTATTTATGGTGGGGCGAATGCTGGTCGAAGCCCAGTGTGGGCTTCAGCTCCGGGATGATTTTCACGAGCACAGGTCCCATATCGATCACGTCCTCCGCAGTCAGCCTCGGCAGGGCCGCACTGAGCCGGGTATAGGCCTGTGTGTTCAGCATGGGGCCTCCTCACCGGAGAGCAGCATCAGCAGCACGCCGCAGGCCATCAGGGTATAGAAGGGCAGCGGCTGCTTGCCAACCCCCGCCACAAGGCCGAAGTAGCCCGCCAGCAGACCAAAACGCAGCTGCCAAAGGCTGTTTTTCGCCATGCCCAGCCCCCGGGCCGCCTGCTGATAGGTAAACACGGCAAAGCACAGGCTTGCCAGCAGGGAGAAGATATAGTCCATCATCTGGGGCTCCCGGCTCCAGGTCTGGTAGGCCGCCACCAGGCGCACCACCAGCACCAGGCTTGCAAAGGCCCAGAGCATGGGCACGGGGCTCTGCCCCTTCCACTTGCGCCACCCGGCGGCAGCCAGGGCAGCGGCCACCAGAGGGGCGGCGATTTTCAGCACCGTCCGCAGGCCCGCGAAGCCGTTGACCAGGTCCTCCCCGGCAAACAGCATCCCAATGGCCAGAAACCAGCAGCCCGTGGGGATAACCCAAGGCTTGGGCGTCTGCTTCACCGGCTTGGCCGTCAGCGCAAGGACCGCCGCCCCGGCGGTAAGCACCCACAGCGCAATTTCCAGGCCATGTCCGCCCACCAGAAGCCCCCGGCTGTCCACACCCACCGTGTACAGCAGCCGCCGGACCAGATAGCCCACAAAGCCCAGGGCAAAAACACCGTATCCGAATTTGTCCCTTTTCATGAATAGCTCCTTTCAGGGCTCCCCTGAAAGGGGAGCTGGCTCGGCGCAGCCGAGACTGAGGGGTTCTACCGCCGAACCCCTCCGGCCCTGACGGGCCACCTCCCCTTGCAGGGGAGGCTTACTTTATCATCGCAATTGCGCCGACAACGGCGGCCAGAATGGGCTGGTGGAGCAGATAGATGAGCAGGCTCTTTCTGCCCAACCACTGCAAGGCCTTTGCCGGCGGATTCTCTCTGGGCAGCAGGCTTTTCTTTTCGGCATAGAGCGCCCTGCCCAGCACCGCACCCAGCAGAAAATAGCCCAGGTTCGGAAACAGGGGGAAATAGTCCGAGGAGGCAAAGCCATAGGGGGCAAAACCCAGGACGGTCAGCCAGGGGAAGGAAAACCCGACCGTCCGCAGCCACAGCCCCAGGACGATCATGGCAAGGGCCACAATGGTCAACAGGGCGCTGTTGGCCCGCCGGAACAGAGGCCAGAGCATCATGCAGCAGCCCAGGCACTGCAAAACGCCGAAGTAAATAATGATATCTTTCCCGGCAAAGCCCAGAAGATACATGCCCACCGTGGCTCCCGTGCACAAAAAGCCGCAGCAGAACACCAGCAGCCCCCGCTTCACCGGGCGGCTGCCCAGGATTGCGCTGATGCCGGAGATCAGCAGGAAAACGGCGCCGTAATTGTTCTTGAACAGCTGATACCATCCGGGGTTCCAGTCCCAGAGACCATAGAGCTCCACCACATCATAGTGCAGGTGAATGAGCACCATGCCGATCAGCGCCAGCCCCCGGGCAGCGTCCAGCTCCCAGATGCGCTTTTTCATTTTGCCCCAACCTTGGCGTTGGCTTCCTCTTCCAGCACACGGTAGGCAACCTTGCCCACCAGGGTCTTGGGCAGCTCCTTGCGGAACTCGATCTCCCGGGGCATGGCGTACTTGGCAATGCGGCCGGAGCAGTATTCCAGGATTTCCTTTTTCAGCTCTTCCGTGGGCTCCACGCCGGGCATGGGCACCACATAGGCCTTGACCTTCTGAACCCGGTAGGGGTCTTTCACGCCGATGACGCAGCTCATGAGCACCTTTTCATTGGCATCAATGATATTCTCCAACTGAGAGGGATACACATTGTAGCCGGAGGTGATGATCATGCGCTTGATGCGCTGGCGGAAGTAGACGAAGCCGTCCTGGTCCATGTGGCCCAGGTCGCCGGTGTGCAGCCAGATGCGGCCATCGTAATGGCGGCGCAGGGTCTGGCGGGTCTCCTCGGGGTTATCCATATAGCCCAGCATGACCGTGGGGCCGGAGATGCAGATTTCGCCCTCGATGTTGGCCTCCGCCTCGTTGGTGGTGCCGGGCTCCACGATCTTATAGAAGGTATCAGGGAAGGGCACGCCGATGGAGCCCTGGCGGGCATAGTCCTTGGGGGTCAGGCAGGAGGCGGTGACGCACTCGGTGGTGCCGTAGCCCTCCCGGATCTGCTCGGAGCAGCCGTGGTCCTTCAGGAAGGCATCCACCTTCTTTTTCAGCTCGGGGCTCAGGCTGTCGCCGCCGGAGAAGATGCCCTTCAGGAAGCTCAGGTCTGCCCCCTCCAGATTGTCCGCCCGCAGCAGGGCCTCGAACAGGGTGGGCACGCCGGGAATCAGGTTGGGCTTCTGCTTCACCAGGGTCTCAGCATAGGTCTTCACATTAAACTGGGGGATGAGGATGCAGGTTGCGCCGTTGATCAGAGGCAGGTGAATGCCGATGCCCAGGCCGAAGCCATGGAATACGGGCATCACGGAGAGCATCTTCATATTGGAGATCTCCTCCAGGGTAAAGCCGGAGGCGGCAGAGGTCTGCAATGCCAGGGCGTTGAAGTTCAGGTTGGAGAGCATGATGCCCTTGGTGGTGCCGGTGGTGCCGCCGGAATAGAGGATGGCGCCGCACTCGTCATAGCGGTTGGAAATGGGAGGCAGGGTCACGCCCTTGCCGGCCCGGACCATGTCGTACCACAGTGTATAGCCGGTCTTCGGCAGCTTCTTCACCGCCCGGGCGGCCTTGGTCATGGGGTAGAGCACATTCAGGGGGATGGGCAGCTCATCGGCGACCTTGGCAATGAGGATGGTGGTGGGGTTTTTCAGCTGGGGCTGAATGGAGACCACCTTTTCATAGAACTGGTCCAGGGTCAGGATGGCCTTGCTCTGGGAGAAGTTCAGATAGAAGGCGATCTCCTGGGCGGCGGACAGGGGGTGAATCATATTGGGAATGGCCCCGATCCGGTTCAGGGCATAGAAGCAGTCCAGGGCCTGGGGGGTATTGGCCATGCAGATGGTCACCTTGTCGCCCTTGCGGATGCCCATTTTGTACAGGCCCTTGGCCGCGGCGTGGATGCGCTTCATGAACTCCGTATAGGAGGTCTTCTTGCCCATGAAGATATAGGCCGTGTGATCCGGATACTTTTTGGCGGCAGCGGCCACCATTTCATACATGGTCTTGTGGGGATACTCCAGAGAAGCCGGGGTATTGCCATAATATTTCAACCAGGGTGCGGATGCGGATAAACCCATTGTATGTAGTTCCTTTCTGTTTTGCATAGATAGGCCCAGTATATCATGTTTCCCGTTGGATTTCTACCCTTTGGAGGAAAAAATCTACCGCAAAGAGACCCCCGCCGGAGGATTTCTCCTTGTAAACCCAGACAAATGGGAGTATAATGATTGGAATCAAAGGGATAAAAAGCTTCCCCTCCGGGGGAGCTGGCAGGGCGTTAGCCCTGACTGAGGAGGGGCGTTCTGGGCGAGAGCTGCAAAGAAATACGTACAGCTCACTCTCTTAAGGCCCCTCTTCCGTAAATTATGGTATAGCTGCCACTGGCAGCTATACCAGATTCAATTCGCTGCGCGACGCACCGCCGCTGCGGCGGTCCCCCTTCCCCGCAGGGGAAGGTTAAATAACGTCCTTTCAGGAGGAATTCACCATGCTTTTAGGTTCCATGACCGTTCTTGCCGCAATTTTCGCGGTGCTCACCTGCGCCCTGGGGCACTTTTCCGGGGCTGCCATTGTCTTCGGCACCCTGGGGTGCTTTGTGGGGTACTGGCTTGGCCTGTTTGCAATCGCCTTTGCGGTGCTATGGGTCTCCTGCGCCACGGTGGACATTTCCAAGCCCCAGGAGCAGGATTCCAAATACTTCCGCCGCCTGATAAAGCTCTATATTCCGGCGGTCGAGTCCTTGCTGCGGATGGACGTTCAGCTGGAGGGCGCGGAGCAGCTGCCCAAGGACGGTCGATTCCTGCTCATCTGCAACCACCTGAACATCCTAGACCCCGTGCTGCTGCTGGGCTGCTTTCCGGAAGCCCAGCTGGCCTTCATCTCCAAGCAGGAGAATGCGGATATGTTCCTCATCGGCAAGATCATGCACAGGCTGATGTGCCAGTTGATCAACCGGGAGAATGACCGGGAGGCCCTGAAAACCATCCTCAAGTGCATCCAGATGATCCGGGAGGATCAGGTCAGCGTTGCCGTCTTCCCCGAGGGCTACACCAGCCGGGACGGCAAGCTCCACCACTTCCGCTCCGGCGTCTTCAAGATCGCCACCAAGACCCAGGTGCCCATTGTCATGTGCACCGTAAAGAACACCCAGAATATCTTCCATAACGTCAAGCGTCTGAAAAAGACCGTTGTCCCCCTGCATGTGGTAGGCGTCATCCAGCCCGAAAGCTACCCCGGCCGCACCGCCGTAGACATCGCCCAGGAGGCCTACGACAAAATGCTCGCCGACCTGGGGCCGGAGTTTGCGCTGCCGGAGGAGAACTGAGCCATTCTCCGCTATAGCATTTTCCCGGATATTTTCAACGCAGTATTTATAATCACAAACAGCCCCTGAGCGTCGGATAGATCGTTATCCGATGCCCAGGGGCTTTTCCGTCAAGTTTTATACATTCATGCTTTGTTTAGGGTTTCTTTGCCGCAACTGTGGATAGCGGATATTCTAATCCATCACTTTCGCATCGCCATTCCACTCTTGTGAACCCGAGTTTGACCACTTTATCGTCTCCCGATTTTGGATGAAAGAAACACAGGAGTCTGTATTCACAAATTGAAAATACGCATTGCAATTCTTCTCTGGCACACTGCCGTCATCATTGCGTTTAAAAACGACCAAAAGCTGGTACCCTTTTGGATCATTATCCCTGTTCCACTCCCTGTTTGCGTCTGCCAAAGCATCAGAGGCAGAATCACGCGCAATTGCCTCAGAAAGATCATAGCTATCAACATTTCCATGATACATCATGCCATAGTATTTCATCGTTTTATGCTCCTATTTCAATTGATAGATTGGTTTGTATAGCGTACTAATGAATTCTTCCCGGATTTTTTATATTCGTCCACTCCCGAACATTTAAGCGTCCGAAAGAATTCTTGTATTCTTCTCCTGCGCCCGGAGAAAACACCGTTCCGTCTGCCCTCACACCGATGTACGTGCCATAGTATCCATCAGGCGCACTCGTCAGCACAGCCATTCCTTCACAGCTTGGCAAACAATGTTCTCCCGTTCCATTTGCCCTCAATACGATGCACCTGTCCCAACTACAGCTAATATAAGCAGCATCCGTTATTCCTTCTACAGACCACTCATATTTTTCCGTGGCAACAACCGTTCCATCCCTTTTGATTCCTGCCGTTCCACTATAGCCTGTTGCGATATAAACAATATCTGTCCAGTCACGAATATCGTACGCTCCATCATACCGCTCTCCAGCCGTTACAACCGTTCCATCCACTCTTAGGCCTACTGTATGATAACCACTTGCCGCAATCGCCACAATATCTTCCCATCCAGAAACGTTACATTGCCCATCTTTATTGTAGCCTGTCGCTAAAACAGTACCATCCGACCTCAGTGCAACAGTATGATATTCTCCAGCAGAAATTGCAACAATATTTCGCCATTTATTCACATTGCATTGTCCTTTATCATTATTTCCACACGCCACAACCGTCCCATCAGACCTTAATCCAACGGTGAATTCACCACCAGCCGAGACTGCCACAACATCCGACCAGAGATTGACTCCACATTGCCCTTCATAGCGCGTGGAACTCCAGCTATAATCTTTATAATTATAATCAAAATCGGTTGCAACCACAGTCCCATCGTTTTTCAGTCCAACTGTGTGATAGTCTCCAATCGATATAACGTCACGCTGCGTAATGCTATCCCACAGTGCAAAGCTTCGCGCTTTTGCATCCGAGTAGCTTCCGGCTTTTCCGAACTCAATCGCTGCTTTGGCGTTTTCACCGTTCTGAAGATATTCCTCTGCCTGATGATAGTGTCCAGAGGGAACAACAATTTTCGTGTTAATGCAAATGGCAATTGCCAAAATTACCGCAATCACAGTGCCAATCGCGGCAGTCTTTCGGAATCTCCTTTGTCTCTCCGCCGCGTCCTGCTTTTCCTGTTTCGTCCGTTCTTCCGCCGCCTGACGCTCCTTTGCGCCCCTTTCTTCCTTCTTTTTCCGCAAATCGTCCATGTCAATTGCCCGCAGGTCAGCGTGTACCTTATGGCATACATGGCAGCTTGCTTCCTCTTGATGATTGATTGCACCGCAAATGCAATGCCACAAATCCTTCTCTTCCAGCGGCAGATTTTCACAGCCGTTGCCATATTCTAGACGGAATTGCTTTGCGAGTTCATCATCGCCCAGAAAATCAATCGCAGTCGGCTTTGCCAACACCGACCAAGGCTGATTATTTCCGTGCCAGATGGAATTATCTGTAAAAATCATCTCCGTAACGATGACATCGAAAGACCGTGTTGCCGGGTTTGGCAAAGGAATTGCCGTCTTCTGCCCAAAGTCCACATCCCGTCTGACCTGTAAATCCAGATATTGATAGCTGACGGAATCCCCCAGAGTTAGGCCCGCTGTGTCCAACGGTCTTATAGAAACCGTTGCTGCTTTGATTGCCTTATTGGAGATGCTGCGCAGCTTGAGCTGCGCAAGCACGTTCCCCGTCTGATTGTCTTTCAACAATGCCCCCGCTACAATGATAGCAGGCGCACGGGCAGTATAAAGATTTTCGGGCAGGGTAAACAATTTTGTGTACCGTTCACTCATAACGTGAATCTCCCTTACAGTTCCGGAAGTTCGTCAGGCAGCACCGTATTTTCTTTCTTGCCAGTGTTCTGCTTAATTTCATGAAGCAAGTCGATCATCTCACCAAAGGCATACAGCAGGAAGCTGGCTACCAGAACAACGGCGAACCAGATGAATGCAATCATGCCCCCTACGTCGTCCTTGATGGAAAGTGCAGAAATTGCGCCGCCTATGGCATTGAGATAGGCATATACCTGGATAATTCTGGCTACGATGTTATTGGATTTAAACGGATTCATAATTTTCCCTCTTTCTTCTCTTTACAGACCCTTTTTGTGTTTCCGACCTGCGTCCGGCTGCTTTCAAAATGTGTGCTTCCTTCTGCGTTGTCTCCCCCATTATACCCCATAGCATCAACTAATACAATATGCAAAACATACAATATTGGTTGATTCTTTTTTGTACAACTATCACCGATACTATATGTCGAGGTGATAGTATTGCATACACGAATTCGACAAGCAAGAGAAAATATGGGCTACACCAGGGAAACATTTGCGGAAAAGCTGGATGTCAGCGTTTCCTATCTTGCAGAGCTGGAACGGGGCAGAACCGGAATTTCTGTAAAAATGCTGATTAAGGTCTGCAATGTTTTGGGGTTATCCGCAGACTATGTGCTGTTCGGTACGGAACGCGCTGCGGATGCAGACAGACTGGATGCCATCCACCGAATTGACAGCAAATATCTTCCCCTGCTGGACAAGGTGATCGGAGAGTTACTGTCACTGAGCGAGGAATGAATTGACACCTTAAACCAATATCACCTGTCAGAATACCAACCAATCAATTAGGAAAACGGCACATTCTTTCAGCTTGTGAAAGAGTGTGCCGTTCTTGAAAACCATATAGAATTATATTCTGTTCACTTTGCTTTCCGCATTCAGGGGGTCAACCCTAACATCCGGGTAGGGATTCACAATGGCCGTGCGGTAGGTGTGGTAGATGACCATGCCGGGCTTGCCGCCGGGGGTCTTCTTCACCTGCTTCACCGTGGTCACGTCCACGGGAATGTTCTGGCCGCCGCCGGTTTCGGCATAGTAGGCGGCCAGCTGGGCGGCCTGGGTGACAGTGTCGTCCGGGGGCTTCTGCCCGCCGCAGGAGATGATGACATGGCTGCCGTGGACCTTGGAGGCATGGCACCAGACATCGTCCTTCCGGGCCAGCTTGAAGGTCAGCTCGTCATTTTGCCGGTTGTTCCGGCCTACGTAAATGGGGAAGCCGTCGGTGCTTTCAAAGCGCATGGGCGGCAGCTTGCTCTGCTTCATCTTCTTTTTGGCCCCGTCCATGCGGACGTAGCCCCCGGCATAGAGCTCCTGACGGATCTCCTCCAGCTCGGCCTCACTCTGCGCCCGGCCCAGCTCCTCCAGGACGCTCTCCAGGTAGCTGCATTCCTCGGTCCCCAGCTCCAGCTGATGGGTCAGCTCCTTCTGGGCGTTTTTCATGCGGGTGTAGTCCTTGTAGAACTTGGCCGCGTTCTGCTGGGGGGAGAGAATGGGGCTCAGAGGGATTTCCACATCGCCCATGTTCTCATCATAGAAGTCCTGGCAGAGAATCTTCGTCTGGCCCTTCTGGATGCGGTGCAGGTTGGCCGTAAGGATATCCCCCAGCTGCCGCAGGCGCTCCCGGTCATAGGTGGCCGTCAGCTCCTTTTCCTGCAAAGCCATTTTCCGGCGCAGCCGCTGAACCTGATTGGCAACGGACTTGCGCAGGGATTGGCTCTTCTGGCGCATGGCATCCTTCCGGTCCCGGAGGGTATAAAACCGGTCCAGCAGGCCGCTGAAGGATTCCGCCCGGGCGCAGTCCCCGTACTCCCGGATGGGGCAGAAGGCGAACTGCTTGAGTGTTCCGTCCGGGGCGGCATAGTACCAGGGGGCGGGATGGCGCAGGTGCTCCTCAAAGAAGAGGTACAGCTTCTCCCCTGCCCTGTCCGCATCCAGGGCGCTGACCCGGGCATCCGTGTCTCCGGCGGCAAACAGAGCCGCCTCCCGGGTGACCAAGGGGGACAGGCCGCCCAGAGCGTCCATAAGCCGCTGGGAGAGGACATCCGCCCCCTCAGCGGTCAGCAAGTTAACATAATCTTCCTGCGTCATTTCCGCCGGGTTCCGCTTTTCAATGGGGCTGGGGTTCTGGTAGCTCAGCCCCGGCAGGGCGGGGCGGCTGCTCTCGTCCAGGCCGATGCGGCGCAGGCAGTCCAGGATTCTGCCCTCCGGCCCCAGCAGATACACATTGCAGGTCCGGCCCATAAGCTCCGCCACCAGCTTTTTCTGAATGGGATAGCCCATCTCATCGGTGCAGTCGAAGCGGAACACCGCGCAGCGCTCCATGGGGGTCTGGGAAATTTCCGACAGGCGGGCGCCCAGAAGGTGCTTGCGCAGGAACATGCAGAACATGGGCGGCTCCGGAGGATTCTCCGGAGAGGCCGCCGTCAGGTGCAGCCGGGGGGCGGTGGGGTTGGCGGCAAGCAGCAGCTTTTCCCGGCTCTTCTGGCCCCGCAGCTGGAAAATCAGCGTGTCCCGGCTGGGCTGGTAGATCTTCTCCACCTTGGCGCCATCGCAGCGCTCCCGGACTTCTCCCAGCACGGCAGTCAGGTAAAACGCATCAAAGGCCATGGTCTTCTCCTTCCATGACGGCCCGGAACAGCTCGTTGATCCTGCCGGTCTTTCCCGCTAAGTACAGCGCCCCAAACAGAGCCTCCAAGCCTGTGGCCTTGGCATACTGGGCCGGGGTGGCCCCCTTGGGTACGGCATGGACATGGGCATTCTTGCCCCGGCGGTAATAGGAAAGCTCCTCTTCATTCAGAAGGGGCAAAAGCTTATCTACGAATTCCGCCTGGGCCGGGGCATTGACCAGGGCAACGGTCTTTTTGTGCAGGTCCAGCACGGTTTTATAGCCCTGCTCGCACAGGTAGCTGCGGCACAGCAGCTCAAAAACCCCGTCGCCGATGTGGGCCAGGCCCAGATTGGAGATGGCGTCGATCCGGCCCTTGTCCAGATTCATTTCAAAATAGTTTTCCAAAAGTTCTTTCCTCGATTCAATAAAAACTGGGCGCACAGCCCGGTGAACAGTCCTGTGATCAGGCTGATGGCAATGAGAATGGGCAGGTAGGCCAGCAGCGCCGGCGTCCCGCTGATGCAGACCGCCATGGCCATTTGCCCCACGGAGTGGGCCGCAGCCCCGGCGCAGCCCGCCACCCAGAGCTGATTTTCCTTCAGCACCCGCCGCAGCAGGATGGTGACCAGAATTGCCAGGCCGCCGCCGGCTGCGGAATAGAAAATGGTGCTGAAATTGCCAGCAAACACCGCCCCCAGGAAAATCCGCGCTGCAAGCACCAGGCAGCCCTCCCCCGGCCCCAGGAGAAACACGGTGAACACGGTGACAATATTGGCAAGCCCCAGCTTCACCCCCGGGATGGGCACCGGCGCGGGGATCTGGGCCTCCAGCATAAAAATGGTCAGCGCAATGGCCGTCAGAAGCGCCAGAAGCACCAGCCTGCGGGTTTTCATAGGGCACCTTCCTTTCGGCTTCCCTTGGGGGAAGCTGTCGCGGCCCTTTGGGCCGTGACTGATGAGGGGCGGCATGGGGAACCGACAACGAGAAATCTTCACAATGAAGCTTCTGTAAACAGGACTTTTATGCTTAAGGGTTTTCATATCGGTTCTGCCTGCCGCCCCTCATCCGTCAGGGCTTCGCCCTGACACCTTCCCCCAGGGGAAGGCTTTTTTATAGCATACCATTTTTTCCTCCCGCTGTAAAGTCCACCTTCTTCCGCTGGTTTTTTTCATGGGGACGTGGTATGATAGGCGCAGAAATACAGAAGGAGCTTTTTTATGGACGATCTGGACTTTATGCAGGAGGCCCTCGCGCTGGCAAAGCAGGCCTCAGAGCAGGGCGAGGTGCCCGTGGGCTGCGTCATCACCCGGGGAGAGGAAATCGTTGGCAGAGGCTATAACCGCCGGGAAACGGATAAATCCGCCCTGGCCCACGCGGAAATTCAGGCCATTGACGAGGCCTGCAAGCGATTGGGCGGCTGGCGGCTGTGGGAATGCACCCTCTATGTGACCCTGGAGCCCTGCGCCATGTGCGCCGGAGCGATTTTAAGCGCCCGGATTCCAAGGGTGGTCTATGGGGCCAGTGATCAAAAATTCGGGGCCTGCAAATCCGTGTGCAGCCTGTTTGACATGAATTTCAACCACCACCCCCAGGTGGTCTCCAGCGTAATGGAGGAGGAATCCGCCGCACTGCTGCGCAGCTTTTTTCAGAATCTGCGCGTAGAGCTGCGGTCCAGGCCGAAGTGGAGGAAACCGGGGGAATGCGGAGCAAAGGCTTCCCCCACGGGGAAGCTGGCAGGGCGAAGCCCTGACTGAAGAGGGGCGCTGCGGGCGAGAGCAGCACATAAAACCGCGCAGAAGTTCCTTACATCTCCTTTGCGTAAGGCCCCTCTTCCATAAATTATGGTATAGCTGCCACTGCAGCTATGGGCGATTCAATTCGCTGCGCGACGCACCGCCCGTAGGGGAAGGTTAGGAGCCCCCTCCCACATTGTTATAAGGAGGTCTTCGGATTGCGGAAAAACAGTGCGGCCCACCGGCTGGGGCTCACCTGCATTGCCCTGTGTCTGCTTCTGCGGTTTCATGGCACGCTGGAAGCGGTCCTGGCCGCGCCGGAAACCGGAGAATTCCTGCTGTACCTGGAAACCGGGCAGCGGGCGATTCGTTCTGAGCAAGCGAAGACCGCCGTTCCCGCCTACGCCCCGGAGTCTCCCGCAATTGCCGGGGCCCTGCCGCCGGAGGCGCTGCCCCTGCCCGCCACCGCCCCCACGGAAGCACCGGAGCCAACCCCGCCGGTATTCACCGCCCAGGACGGGGCCAACATCTCGCTCTACAATACCGCCGGAGTCGACCTTGACCCCGAGACGGCCATTCTGCAAGCCCCGGCGTGGCCGGAAGCCGACGGCCCGAAGGTTCTGATCTACAGCTCTCACGCCACGGAAAGCTACCAAAAGAACGGCGAAAACTACACAGAAACCGCTGCCTACCGAACACTGGACAGCGGTTTTAATATGCTCAGCCTGGGTGCCGCCCTGGAAGATGCCCTAAAGGCGCGGGGCATCCCCGTACTCCGGGACGAAGCGCTCCACGACTACCCATCCTATAACGATTCCTATATCAGCTCCCGCAAAAGCGCCCAGGCATATCTCGATGAATACCCCTCTTTGTGCCTGGTGCTGGACCTGCACCGGGACGCCTCCTCCGGAAAGCAGCAGCTGCGGCCTCTGGCCCAGACGGCGGGCGGCGCCGCCGCCAAAATCATGCTGGTGGTTGGTACGGACCGGGGGAACCGGATTCACCCCAACTGGCGGAAAAACTTCTCCCTGGCTCTGCGGCTGCAAACCCTCTTAGAGCGGGTCTCTCCCGGCATCACCCGGCCCCTCAATTTACGCACCCAGCGGTTCAACCAGGACCTGAGCCCCGGGGCTCTGCTCATTGAGATCGGCGGAGCGGGAAACACCCATCAGGAGGCCCTGGCCTCCACGGACATTCTGGCCCAGGCCATTGAAGCATTGCTACAGTAGATTCCACCAGGTCAGGCTGTGAGCCTCATACACCGCCCGAACCCGCCTTGCCAGCTCCCGGCAGCAGGCAGAGAACTCCACAGCGTCCTCGCCGTAGGCCGGAAGCCTTGCAAACAGGCTGTCCATATCCTCCATGGGCTGGTGGTCCGCAAAGGCCGCCGTTAATCGCCATGCCTTGCGCCAGCCCCGCTGGGCCGTTTCCTGGTGGAGCAGGGCGGTGTCCCAGTCCTCCCGGGCTGCAGCTTGGGCCGCCTGGGTCAGCTCCCCGGTGATGGGGGCCTGCAGGGCGGCCACTGCCCACTGGACGCCCAGTCCCGCCGCCAGCAGCAGGGCCAAAATCACGCAGCCAATGATGCCTCTTGTCATAGCCGCTCCTTCCGCACAAACACCACTTTCCCGCTGCCGTCTACGATCAGCAGCAGGGTATCCTCCAGCACCGCCTCATGGGTGGCCAAAGTCTGTTCCACCCAGGGAAGATCCTTCCCCGCCTTTTGCAGGTTCTCCGGGAACAGCCGCCCATCCTCCGCCACCACAATGGGCAGCGAATTCTCCTTCACCCGAACCCCCGCATCCTTGGCACTGGCAGGGGCGAACTGCGCATAGGGAAAGACGGAGAGATTGCCGTCCGTCTCCAAAATGGCATACTGGACCTGGGTAATGTCCAGGATGTCCTTCTCCCGGAGCTTGCCGAAGAGCTCGTCCAGGGTCACCCGGGTCAGCCGCAGATTGCCTTGCAGCAGCCGCCCATCATCAATGAGCAGCACGGGCTTGCCGCAGAACAGCCGCCGCAAAGGGCCGCTGCACAGCATGAGCCAGGACAGCACCAGCTCCACCCCCAGCACCGTCAAGATTGGGATCAGACCCGTCAGCAGGGGGATGCCCGCATCCTGCATAGGGATGGCCGCCAGATTGGCCACCAGCATGGTCACCACAAATTCCGCCGGCTCCATCTCCCCGATCTGCCGCTTGCCCATGAGCCGAATGACCAGAATGAGGATAAGATAGAGAATGACGGTGCGGATGTAAGAGAGAATCATAGGTTGGCTCCTTTCCGAGAATCATACAAGCAAGGCTCCCCTGAAAGGGGAGCTGTCAGCGCAGCTGACTGAGGGGTTTCGGCTTGGCCCGTGGCCAAGCCTCGCCGCAGGCAAAATACCGGGTTTGTTCTTTATCGGAGCGAATATTCCGCTTTCAGCGGAGGCTTTTCGAGGAAAAGCCAAACCCCTCAGTCTCGGCTAATGCCGAGCCAGCTCCCCTTTCAGGGGAGCCTTTTCCGAAGCTGACGCCGAGACTGCTCCCGCTGTGCATTAAGAGTCTGTAGGCCGCAAACGGTCAACATCCTCTATACCTTTCAGGGGAGCCGCCATTGACTTTCCCGCTCTCCCAAATCATTCCCCCAAAATGGGGCGCTTATTCTTGCTTTTCTTTGTTACACTTGCGGTTTTTGAAAACAAATGCGTTTTTTCCTTGATTTCATCCGCCCGCTTGGGTATAATGGGTGCAAACTCCGAAAATACAACTGGGGGACAAACACATGAAAAACAGTGAAAAAACACTCGATATGATCGTAAACCTCTGCAAAAACAGAGGCTACGTCTATGCCGGCTCCGAAATCTACGGCGGCTTGGCCAACGCCTGGGACTACGGTCCCCTGGGCGTGGAATTCAAGAACAACGTGAAGAAGGCGTGGATGAAGAAATTCGTCCAGGAATCCGACTACAATGTGGGTCTGGATGCCGCCATTCTCATGAACCCCACCACCTGGGTCACCACCGGCCACGTGGGCAACTTCTCCGATCCTCTGGTGGACTGCAAGGGCTGCGGCTCCCGGCAGCGGGCGGACAAGCTGATCGAGGCCTGCGAGGCAGGCAAGGAAGTCAACGTGGACGCCATGAGCTTTGAGGAAATGGACAAGTTCGTGGCCGAGCACGAGGAAGTGGTCTGCCCCAACTGCGGCAAGCACAACTTCACCCCCATCCGCAAATTCAACCTGATGTTCAAGACCCAGATCGGCGTCACCGAGGACTCCTCCTCCACCGTCTATCTGCGGCCCGAAACCGCCCAGGGCATTTTCGTAAACTTCGCCAACATCCAGCGCACCACCCGGAAGAAGCTGCCCTTCGGCGTGTGCCAGGTGGGCAAGGCTTTCCGGAACGAGATCACCCCGGGCAACTTCACCTTCCGTACCCGGGAATTTGAGCAGATGGAGTGCGAGTTCTTCTGCCAGCCCGGTACGGACCTGGAGTGGTTCGCCTACTGGAAGGACTTCTGCAAGAACTGGCTGATCTCCCTGGGCATCAAGGAGGATTCCCTGCGGCTGCGGGATCACGAACCCGCAGAGCTGGCCTTCTATTCCCGGGCTACTACCGACATCGAGTACCAGTTCCCCTTCGGCAACGGCTGGGGGGAGCTGTGGGGCATTGCGGACCGGACCAATTACGACCTGGGCCGCCACCAGGAGGCCTCCGGCAAGAGCCTGGAATACTTCGACCAGGAAAAGGGCGAGCACTATATCCCCTATGTCATCGAGCCCAGCCTGGGCTGCGACCGGGTGGCACTGGCCTTCCTGTGCGAAGCCTACGACGAGGAGGTCGTGGGTCAGGACAAGAAGGGCAACCCGGATATCCGCACCGTGCTGCACCTGCACCCCGCTCTGGCCCCCTTCAAGGCTGCCATCCTGCCCCTGAGCAAGAAGCTGAGCCCCAAGGCCGAAGAGATCTACCATATGCTGCAAAAGGACTTCATGGTGGACTTTGACGACGCCGGTTCCATCGGCAAGCGCTACCGCCGGGAAGACGAGATCGGCACCCCCCTGTGCGTCACCGTGGACTTCCAGACCGTGGGCGACGAGAACACCCCCGCCGACAACTGCGTCACCGTCCGCGACCGCGACACCATGGAACAGGTGCGAATCCCCGTCAGCGAGCTGAAGGATTACATCGCCAAGAAGTGCGAATTCTAAGTTAAAAGGCAAAAAGCATGGGGCTGTTAGAAAACGCTCTGTCATTGCGAACCAGCGCGCACGCTGGTGTGGCAATCCCCCGGATTTTCAAACATCTTGGCCGTAAAACCAAGCTGTTTCCATCCAACCGGGGGGCTGCCACACCAGTGACGTCGGTCACTGGTTCGCAGCGACATACTTTTCTAACAGCCCCATTTTTCTATCTATAAGTACGTCTCAGTACCCCAGCTGCCGGTCCACTACGGTTCCGTCCACGGCGTTCAGAGTCAGCATGGGCTGGAACTCATAGTTCATGCCTTTTTCATGATAGCCATAGGCATTGGGTTCGGCATCATACCAGTCCGAAGTGCCCCAGAAATCCCACACGGGGACAATGGTGCCCTGCAAGGAGCCCTTGTCCCTTATGCGCATGAGAGACAGGGAAACCTTTGTGATGTCCACGTCCATCCGGGTCTCAAAGCCGTTGTATTGATCCAATTGGGTAAGCGGCGTTCCCTTCGGGCCGACGATCACCTCCGGCAGCATGGTGTCGGCAATGGCGGCGATCTCTTCAAAGGGAAGCAGTGCGCTTTGCGCCTGCTGCACCACCGGCTGGGTGCTGGGAGCCGTCCAGGCAAAGCAAAGAACACCATCCTTGCCCACATCCAGCAGAATATTTTCCAAATACCAGGACACCGTGTCCGGATTTTCCGAATCCTTGCAGGCGTAATCCCAGTATTGGTAGTCCTGATATACCGCCCCATCGTGGGTTTGGGTTGTATCCTGCCGAACACCGGGCACAGGGAAGCCGTTTACGGTAGGCGCATAATAGAGCCGCCAGATGCCATTGTCTCCCGGCAGCTCCACATTCCATTGCTGTGCGTCGGTCAAAACAAAATTTTGAAGCCCCAGCGCCTGCATCAGCGCATTTCCCAGGGCAATGGATTCTTCCTTGGATGCGTCGGGAAGCGGGATGGTATAATCCCGATACTTGTAGTCTGAGCGCTCGATATAAGCCGACGTCCAGCCGTAATCTGTGTCATTGCGAATAGAAACTTCCCACTTCGTCCCGTCCACTGTTGCAGTTCCTAAAATACTGTTGGGGTCGTCGGAATCGGAAAAACCGTGGAGAATGGGCTTCTCCTCCGGGGCTTTCGCAATTTCTGCGGTGTACCACGCATTCAGCTCTTTTCTCCGTGCTTCCAGGGATGCCGGATCGCTGGGCTTTCCGGGGTCTGATGTCCAATCCGGGGAATTGATGTAGTCCAGGTGCCCTTGCAGCTCCTGTTTGGTTTGAACGTGGGAATACAGCGGCTCCCCCTTGAGGAAGACCTTCAACAGGTTGTCCACATCCTCCTGAGTAAACTCCCGGGGCTCCACCGTGGCCGTGGGCAACGCCGTTCCCAGCTCTGCCACCACCTGGGCATCCGCGTGGATGGTCAGCTTGCCCTCCTGGCCTGTCCAGTCCCCGGTGAATTTTTCGGGGAAGGTGTAGGCGCTTTCCTGGGGCTGGGCGCTCTTCTCCAGGAGCATGGCCTGGTTGACGCTGGTCTCCGCCGGGGTGTTTGTCTGGGCCGCACCGCAGCCGGACAGCAGGGTCACCGCCAAGGCGGCGGACAACATGCGCATGGTTTTCTTTTTCATAAAGGCACATCCTTTCTTGTTCTTGGGATGATCCCAGCATACCATAGTCCCCGGGAAAAGAGGTTACCGGCACATTACCGTTTGATTACGGCTTCGGCAGCCGGATTTTTGCCGCCGTCCCCTGCCCCGGTCTGCTGGTCAGCTCCAGGGTGCCGCCGTGGGCGGCGGCGATCTCCTTTACCAGGGCCAGTCCCAGGCCGAAGCCTCCGGACTGCTTGCTGCGGGAGGGGTCTCCCATGTAAAAGGGGTCCGTGACCCGGGCCAGGTCCTTTTCCGGAATTCCCCGGCCATGGTCCGTCACCGTGAAGCCGGTGCTGTCCGCCAGAATCTCAATGCAGTCCCCGGGCTTGGATGCCTTGGCCCCGTTCTCCACCAGGTTCACCAGGGCGCTGCAAAGCAGATCTTTGTCCAGGAAAAGCGTTTCCTCCCGGTACTGGATTTTCAGGGCTACCCCGTATTTTGCGCAGACCTCCCCGGTGAGCAGGCGCACCTGCTCCAAAAGGGCGGGCACGGAGACTTCCGCCAATTTTGCGTTTTTTTGCAGGGACAGCAGCGTCAGCAGCTTCTTCACCATGGTTTCCAGCCAGTGGAGCTGAGAATCCATGCTGTTCAGCAGGGCCGCCTGCTTTTCTTCCGGGAGGTAGACGGTTTGCAGGGTGTTTACGTTCAGCAGCAGGGAGGTCAAGGGCGTTTTCAACTCATGGCTCACGGCCCCGATGAACAGCTTCTGCCGGGCGTTCTGCTCCTGCAAGGCAGCCACATGGTTTTCCACCGCCCCGGCCATGCGGTTGAAGTTCTCCGCCAGAAGGCCCAGCTCATCCCGGGCGCGAACAGGAATCCGCTGGCTGTAGCTGCCCCCTGCAATGCACTCCGTGGCCCGGGTCAATTCCGACAGGGGCCCCAGCGCCCGGGAGATGACCAGGCGAACGGCCCCCAGGCCAACCAGGCCAATGCCCGCCGCCAGCAGGGCAAACCGCCCACCCAACTGCCAGAGCCGGGCATGAATATCATCTGCATCCCGGACCAGGTAAATGCCGCACCGGGTCTGCTGAATATCCACGGTCTTTCCCAGAATCAGAAAATGCCTTCCCTGCACCTGGGCCCGGACGGACTGCACCCCAGTGCCGGACAGATCCAGATAGCTTTCCGGGTGGATGGGCGTGGCAGCATACAGGCATTTCTCCTCCACCAGCAGGGCGCTGCCGGGAACGCCGCAGCTGCGGAAGGCATAGATCAGCTGCGCCCGCTGAGCTGCCGCTGTTGATTCCCCGGAAAGGGCCCGAAAAGCCGGTGCATCAAAATTGGAAAGCAGATCTTCCAGAGTTTCTTTGGAATTTTGCAGGAGGCTGCCATAGGCCTGCTCCCGCACCTGCCAGAGCATAGCCGCCGACAGGCAGACCGCAACCCCCAGCAGGAGGGCCGCGCAGAGGGCCGTCAACTTTGTTTTCAGCATCAGCGTTCCTCCAAGCGGTAGCCCGCCTTGGAAATGGTTCGTATTTCCTCGGACAGCCCCAGCTTTTTCCGCAGATTCGCAATGCGAACATCCACCGTGCGGATATCCCCAAAATAATCCTCTCCCCAGATCTCATTCAAGATCCGGTCCCGGGATACGGTGCGGTTCTTGTTCTTCATGAGCACCGCCAGCACATCGAATTCCAGGGGCGGCAGGTAGATTTCTTCCCCTGCTCTGGTCAGGCGGCGGTTGGCCCTGTCCAGGGTCAGGTCCCGGAAGTGGTAGACCTCGTTCAGCTTTCCGCTGCGCTTCAGCACCTTCTCCATCCGCACCATCAGGGCCAGCATATCAAAGGGCTTGGCGATATAGTCCTCCGCCCCGCCCCGGAGGCCCTGGACCTCGTGCTGCGCATCCGCCATGGCCGTCAGGCAGATCACCGGAATGCCCCACTCCCGCAGCTTGGGCAGCAGAGCAAAACCGTCCATGCCGGGAAGCATCATATCCAGCAACGCCAGATCGTAGTCGTGATCTTTCGCCAATGCATCGCAGGCCGAAAGACCGTTGTCAAAGCCGGTCACGTTATAATCCGCGCATTCCAGATTCAGCTTCAGCGTTTGCGCAATGGCGGCATCGTCCTCGATGAGCAAAATTCGGTTTCCCATAGCATTCCCTCCTTCCTTCTTTGATTATAGCACAAAGGGAAGAAAGTGTGTTTACCGAAATATTATTGTTGGAAATGTCCGGAAGGCAAAAAAACCGCCTCGCGAAAGCGAAGCGGTTTATTTCATGTTGGCTTTACCTATCTT
>ERZ824600.834-NODE-834-length-43682-cov-4.024136_pt1 | contig 43682 bp, 53 predicted proteins | sample MGYA00519933_ERZ824600 | MGnify/ENA primary metagenome ERZ824600 (study PRJEB31778, sample SAMEA3449178) | human gut metagenome | biome: human gut; feature: human-associated habitat; material: faeces | place: United Kingdom | collected 2010/2012 ... | reverse complement strand
AAGAAGCATTCAGAGTGTCTTTCAATGCATTTTCAATGTCCTCCGAAGAATACCCTAGTATTTTTAACCGGTTAATCTGCCAGTCTGCTGTGCTGGTGATTTCGCCCGTCTTCTTAATTCTCCGAACAATATCCTGCATGATCCTGACTTCAAGATCTGCGTATCTTGCCGCAATCTTGCTGGCGATCTTTTCCTTGTATTCATTTCTCATATCACTCCATCACCTGATTTTGCTCGGGAAGTTTTGCTTTCGCTGTTTCCTCGTCCTCGTTATACCATTTCATTCTGTATTCAACCAGGCTCATGGCTCCCATGCTCACATCCTGACGATCCTGCTGGCGTTCTGACTCTTCGTCTGTCAGAATGGAATCCTTGAATTTACAATTAAATTCAAGTCCTGTGGTGTAAACTCCATTGTAAAAAGCCAGTGCTGTCACAAAATCTTTTAAACAGCCTTCAAGATTTTCCTGGATTGCTTTCACCCGGTTATATTTACGTGTTTTTGATACAAGCACCTCTGTAGCTGTCTTTTCCACGTCCTGCACGTCCGACAAGTCTCCATATGCAAGACCAACCGTGAACTCAATCTCTCTCTTGTATTCCTCCAGTCCTCTTCTGAATGCTTCATCCCTCATTGCCGGAGAATATTCTTTGTATAATTCCCTGTCTTTTCCATCCTCCAGGTTGAGACCTTTGTATAATCGCTTTTTCAATTTTGGCAGATAGCTTTTGCCGTTCTGACTTCGCAACGCCCTTTGATCAACATGGACTGCTCTTTCACCGGAGTCATACTCCCAGTCAAGCCTTGCTCCTTGAATATCAGCTTTCCTGATCCGACCTTTTGCTGATTCGTAAACTGATACACCGCACGCTGATCCGTCAATATGATTTTCAATCGGATTTTGATAATATCCAAAATCCATCTGTTTCATACCTTTATATATAATCGGACCAGGCTGGAGCATTTCCCACTCCTTCACCTCTTGCAAGCTGCACATTCTTCCGATATCATTCAGGCTTTCCGAATGGTAGCATTTATTTTCGATCGTCAGGTGTCCATCTGTAAAATAATGCCTCTCAACCCTCGTGTAATAGTCATTCTCTCCGATCGTCTTAACCGAAAGAAATGCAATGTCATTTGGCTTACCATCATCATCAAAACAAATCGGGATCATTTTATCAGCAGTAATATACTCTGCTTTTCCATTTCCGATCGGTCGGAGTACCAATGCCCCTAATGCCAACCCTGACTGCAGCTTTTTATTTAAATCTTTCAGGCTTCTCGACAGAATTTCATTGACTTTATCATTGTTCAGTATTTGTGCATCCAGTTCTACCAAAACCGCATCCGCGAACTCCCGGCAGATTCCCTCTTCAAGCTTTAAAGATTCTACCGAATCATCGCACCACTCTGCCAATCCGTTCAGCATACTTTTCCATTCGTTGATGGCATCAATCATATTCTGTGACAGTGCCACATCTCTGCCTATCACATTTTTCAAAGTCGTATGACTAAACATATCCATTACCCTCCGCCACAATCTTTTAAGTCCGTCAAACATCCTCTGCCTCCTGTATCAGCTCCCGCATATCCCGTTCAATCGTATATTCGAATGCATCCAAACTGTCAATATCTGTACTTCCATCATCCAGGCGTTCATCCTTCCCTTTTGCTTCTTTGTTCCATACGGCATCAGAAAACGCTGTTTCGAGCGATTTACAATTTTTTGTCAGCCAAAAACGCCCCGCCCCCATGAGCTTAACAGTACATCTGATCCGGTCAATGATTGTAACTTTTTTCGCTTTTCTTACAATGATCCAGGGGAATCTTTTCTCCACTGCATTTCGGATAGAATTTCCGAGAACCGTCTCAGCATTGTCATAATACACTGATTCGACATTGCAGTATTCTACATAATCCCCATGCTTGACAATCACACCATATTGATCAATAACCGCTTGGACAAAGTCACAGAAAAACCGATCAAGCATATTACTGTCGATATCTTCATTTTCATCTTTTGCCATGATCCGCTTGGACATCAATCCGATCACGTCTTTGTAATCATCTGTATATCCTCTTGCCACAAAAGAATGACCGGACTGATTTCCCCCGAAATCAAGTCCGATCTCTATTGACACAATATCTCTTTTCCTGAACTGCTTCTGCTCCATTTCATCCGTCAGTTCCTCAACAACTTCACAATGGAAAGATTCGGGATCATCAGCGAAACGTTTATAGATTGCTCCCTCTGCCCGTTTCCACAATCCAAGAATTAAGCGATCATAATAAATAGTTCCCTCATACTCCTTGCAGAGCTGTTCCACAAACTCTGCAGGAAGATACGGATTGTCAAAAATCGTATAGTGCTGTTCGTATATATCTAATTCAGGATTATCAAGAAACTCTTTCAGCCAGTGTGTTGGATGTTCCGGGTTGCATGATCCATCAAAACATGAATAAGATTTGTCAAGCCTGGATTTCAGCATCTGAAAAACTTCCTTGTTCCATTTGGCGATCTCGTCTCCATAGCAATACTTGATAGAAGCACCCTGAATTTTTGCTACCTGACTTACTTTTTCAGCACCCAGGCAGTACACTTCTTCGCCACATATCCTTGCTACGTTTTGGCTGTTAATCTGACCGATCAACTTATCTGTATAAATTTCTCGCATTGGTTGCAGCACATTTCGTTCGATAGAACTCTTCGACACCCCCAGGATGACATTGAGTCCTGCCTTGCCTGCTCTTTCACGGATACGGAAAGGAATCACAAACGCTGTATCTACATAAGATTTCCCGGAACGTACCGCCCCTGATTTAATATTCCATCTGTGGGTTGCATTTACAATGTACTCATTCTGCTTCCTGCTTAACTGCACTGTCCCGCACCTCTTTTAATATCTGATCTAGGCGATCAAGAGCCTCATCAGTCTCATTCTCGCCCGTAATAGAGCCTTTTCTAGCTTTGTTCAGTTCAATTTTTGATTTCTGTTCTTCAAGATCTTCCTCTGACCTTTCGGTCTGTCCGACCACTTTCATGATAGCCTGATAGGCTTTCACATCTCCCATCATGGCTTGCTGGATCATCGCCATCGTGATCACATCCTCATAAGTGGTATCCTCTCCACTGTCGGCACGGATCACATCCGACAATCCCTCAACGTTGACCTGCATGGTCAGCAGCCTGTTCATAGTGTCACGGAGAGCCGCTTTCCTACGTCTCGCTTCACCTGACTTTTTCCCGCCTTTTCTTCCCAGTTCTCTCGCTTCCCTCTCGCTTCGCACTGGCTTTAAGTTGTATTCATTCGCCACTTCACCACCTTCAATTCTGACTTATTTTTAATGGACCATGCAGGACTCGAACCTGCGACATACCGGTTATGAGCCGGTTACTCTAACCTGCTGAACTAATGGTCCTAATTTTGGTATTAGAAAAGCACCCCGGAGGGTGCCTGTTAATCAATCTATAATTGCTTATATAAATAAATAGTACTTGCTATAAGAATAATATTTATAATTAATACATATGGGAATCTAAATATGCTCCTAATCCCCCAATTTTTTACTACATACCATTTCTCTGCTTTCCAATTTTTTCTTCCCACTTTTTTCAATGCTTTTTGATAATCCCTGTAGCATTTACTTGTTGCTGTTCCATTACACCAAATCCCATAGCAGCCATTACCAATATCTTCAACGCTATATCTATTACATGATGCACTATTCACTGTCATGCCAATATTTTTATCTACTAGCTTAGAAATTGTATATAACAAGAAAAAAATAATATTAAACATAATAAAGCCTATCATGGTTAAACACAGCAAAGGAATCGTTATGTCATCCTTATCTTTTAACTCGCATATCCCTTTTACTACTCCAGCCATTCCAGTTATTCCGCCAAAAAACACAAATATAATTGCAGAAAATAAACCAACTACGGTAATTATATTTGCATTCAAAGATCCTGATACTTCTTCAACTTTTCTTTGGAAATTATATGTTATAGAATTAAAATTATCTATTACATCTTTCCTTATTTGTTCATTACTATGTTGCATGTTTGAAGCGTTATTTTTTAATCTTTCTTCTTCCAATGCAATATGATCATACAGCTTCTCTAGCTTTAATATTATTTCTTCTCTGTTCAGTGTTGTTGATATATCACTTATAGCTTTTTCACATTCTTCACTTTCACAAGCCAAGAATCTCAACATCTCATCAATATTATTTAACATATAACTTATTATATCGTCGCTTTTCATCATTTTTTCATTTACAAATCTCGAAATGATGTGATACTGATGTCTTCCATTTTCTTTATAACATTCTATAATTCTAATTAAATTTTTTCTGTACTCCTCATTACTAGATCCATATTCGTCTGAACAAAATATTTCTAATAACTTTTCTGTATCCTTTGTATTGTTGTACTGCAATTTTTATACCCCATATATTTTCTCTCGTTGCGTTTTGTAATATTTACGGATTTCTTCACATTTAATTTCTTGGTTTAATTTTGTATTCTTCCATGGATCTTCTTCATGAGTTTTTCTTACTAATTCAAATGGATTATTTACTTTCGAGTATGAATCAACAACTTTATTAATTATCTTTTTTGTAATAAGATCTATTTCTTTTGATAATTCATAAACAATTCTCATTGTTTTTTCGTCAAATTTCATCGCTTTATTTTCTTCTTGATTTGGAATATTTTCTCTACCATATTTTCTGTAATATTGATATGCTTCAACAACCACCGGACCAAATTCCCAAGCCATAATAGGGGCATCAAAACATTTCTCTCCTGTTTCTACTAACACTGCTGCTTGTGAATAATATAATAGTTTTTGTAGTTTCAAATTGCTCACCGGGCTGTCAATTTTATTTGAATATCCAATAATATATGTTGATATATCAATTACACCGTATTTCATCATCGGTACCCTTCCCTTCTTTTCTACATAATACTATTATATTCACGAAATTGCAATAATTTCACCCAACAGAAAAACACCCACACATTATTGTGCAGGTGCCTTACGGGTTTATAAGTATAGGAGTCGAGCCGTCGGTTTTCCGCCTTGGCTCATTATAATTAAATCATATGTTGATACTGAACTTCAATGAACTCAAACAAATTATTCCGGTATTTTCAAATGTTGCAGTGCTTTCCCGTGCAATTTATGCACCCATCTATCCGTACAACCCATCAATTCTGCGATTTCCCACCACCTGAGACCTTTTACATACCGGTAAAATAATACATCATTCTCATCCTCATTCTGTACCGTCTTGATCTGCTTTTCAACAGCAATATACGATTCAATACACTTTTCTTTTTCTTCTCCGAGCTTTTTCTCCAACAGTTCGATTCTTGCCAGTTCGTCAGAAAGATCTTTTTGATTTCCACTGCCATGCGGCATTCCTGAATAATCAGTAGCTTTCACAGACTTCGCAAGCTCTCTCAGCTCTGTCACCTCTCCATCTATCCTGTTGACCCGTCTCCTGTTGGTTCGGTATCCTCTCAGATATTCCTTTTTTCGCTCATTTTCATTTTTCACATTATTTTCTTCCAGTCTCTGCTCCACCAGCATCCACTCCCTTCCTCGTATCTACTCCCCACTTTTTCAGTGCATCCTCCACTGTATAATTCGGGTATGCCGGACGATGGAAGTCTGCACTGGCTTTCCGATCCGGTGGATGCTCTGCCATCCCGGCATAGTGTTCTTTCTGATTCTGCCGGATCTCCGCTAGACTCCAGCGTCTGTCTGTGCTTCGTTTCAAGGAATATCACTCCTTTTCTCTTTCCAACTGCTCCACAATCCTATGGATCGTCTTGCGTGTGCTCCATGCGTCGATTGCTTCTTCTATCGAGTTGTATCTCCTCTGGATTCTTCCAATGCATTTTGTATCGATACATCCTACAACATAATGCACCGTACCCATGTATTTTCCGTTAAAAACTAATCTTTTTGTTGCTCTTACTTCAGCTTTTCCACCGCAGAATGGACACGGAAGTAATTCAATCTCGCTCATCTTCTGGCTGTTGTAGTTCTTCACTTTGCTTAATGTCTGAATGATTTCACTCATACTATCCCTCCTAAATTTCAGTTTAGTCAATTGCAACGTCATACCATGTTCGCACCCACCTTGCCACATTAAGCCTAAATTCGTCATCTTCCAGCAGCTTTTTAACATGGTTATAACAATCAATCGGTCTATGCACAATATAATCATAATTTGATGTTGGAATGGTCTCTCCTTCTGTGAATACAGGGATGCTCATTCTATAAAATCTCTTTCTCCTGTCTTTTTCGTCATATTGTTCATATACCAAAACACCGTTTCGCAAACAGTATTCAGATATGTTTTTCTTTGTCATTTTCATTCTTATTCACCTCGTATCTGCCTCGCATTGCTTAGCACCGGATTTCACAATCTCAATACATTTACATATTCTTTGGTATTCATTAATGCCATGTGCTGGTGTTCCGTCAATCAGTTCCATGTCTTTGAAATCTTCCAACATATCAACAACCTTGTCCACGTCATAGGCTGTTGGCTGTTCTTTTAGCATATCTTCAATATCGGGAATACAAAACTCGTAGCCTCTCCCTAGATACTTTGCAATTTCACCACTCGTAATCTTGTCAGCATCAATTAATCTCATATTCTTCCACCACCTCCAGCTTCTTCAAATCATCGATAAGCCACGGCTTGTCATCTTCCCACTTAATCATTGGGAAGGCAACGTTCACATAACAACTTAAGGCACAGTATCTTCCGTTATTTCCACTCCAACAATCACCATTGTTCGATTTATATGGCTCTTTGCCGTATGCGTATAAGACATTAATTTTATCTCTTGCCATATATTTGAAATCTTCTACGAGACAATCTAAAAACGCTTTATCTTTCTTGCTAATCACTGGCTTTTCGGTGTACTCTGATTCTGCCCATTCTTTAAGCGTTGCCATGTTCTGACAACTAAGTGTGCATTCATCACATTCGATATCAGCACATCTTACTGGCTTTCCAGTTTCTTTACTAACTGCCAGAGCACATCCTTCACACACAATCTCCACAATCTCTTTTGCATACTTTTCTTTATTCTTCATCTTCATCACTCTCCTTCGTACGGCTCTGGTAGTGGCATCCAGGCAATAATTACTCTTGTTGAATACTTATAAATCCCTTCAAAAATACCATTTCCTACATATCTTAATTCTGTTACTGTGCCACTTGAAAATTGTGCTATTACATTCATTGCATTCTCCGGCAGCCTCTCACTACATGGAATCCACTTACCGAATCTCTCTTTCTCTGCAGCATCTTCATACATTGCCAATCTGTCCACCAGCTCCTGCTTCTTGTTCGGGGACCAGTATCCGGATTTCATACCGCTCTCTCTTTTATGTGTCAATCTCTGCATCTATTCTTCTCCTTTCTCCCAATACTCCACTACATACTCTTTCTTGCCTTTTGCATTCCCTGGAAAATCTCAGGGATATACTGCTATTTTTCTTTCTGTTCCAAACTCATTTCACTAAGTTTTTTCAATGCTTCCGGAATATTCATTCTTTCAATCGTATCCTTTGCAAGATTTTCTTTTAACTTCTGTTCCAATGACTTAACAAGAGTCTCTTCTACTTCTCTCTTTGCGTTTGCAATCATCTTTTCTACTTTGCCACCAAGTTCTTTTCCAAGATATCCATTTACTACCAAGTCAGCAGCCGATAATTTCCGATCACTGGAATAATTTGTAAGATGTCCGTTATTATCGTACCTCTTTTCTGTCATAAAGCGTTCAAATCTCTGCCCGACATATTCAGATATTGGTGTATATGTTACTTCGCTGCTCCACGAATCATTTTTTGTCGGAATCATAATTTTACTTATTTTTTCTTCACATACACTCGTAACAAACTTATCAACTGTTGCATTTATCGTGTCTTCTGCTTCAAGAATCTTTTCTGCAATTTTTTTATCAACTGCTTTCACAGCTTCAGTTGTTGCCTTTTCAAGCAATGCACTCTCTACTCCGTCAATAATCCTCTTTCTAAGTTCATCATCAATGGAATATGCTTCTTCATCCAACCAGTCCAGTTCTACTTCAATATTAAATTTTGCCATTGTAATTTATCCTTTCCCTTTAAATATTTTAACTCTTCCCAACCAACTGGGCTTCCAAAGAGTCCATGTCATATCTCCGCCGTTCAAAGTTGTTATTGTTCCTTACCGCCTTTTGTGGCGACCGGCTTTCCTCATACTGTCCTTCAAGCACTTTCGGGAAGTTGTTCGGCTTCACGAACCAGTCAAAGGTGATCTGCCATCTTCCGTCCGTCTTGCCCTGTAAAAACTCACTCTGCTTTACGTTCTCGATCGCTCGAAGCACTTCTGCTTCTCCGTATTCCCTGATCCGGGCAGTCAGGTTTTGCAATCTCTGTGATCCCCTGTTTAGTTTGCATACAGGCTTGATCCCATACCGTTCAAGATCGTTCCACGCCTCCATGATCTGCCGGATGTCACCGGGGCGATGGATAGATACGTTAGTATCTTTATATTCTTTCTTTCTTTCCTTCTTCCTTTCTTCTATTGTTGTCGCTTGCTTGTCGCTTGCTTGTCGGTTGCCTGTCACCTGCTTGTCAGCTTGCGTGTCGCTTTGCTGATATGCACAGTAGTTATTTACCGTAAATACGCTATATTTACTATGTCGGTTGATTGTCACCTCGCCTGTCTTTTCAAGGTGATTTATCGCTGTCCGTACCTCTCTAACTGAAAGGTTTGTTTCGTCAGATAACTTAGACAATGAAGACACAAAAGACCCTCTTTTTATCTCTTCTCCTCTGAAATTTCCGTCTTTCCAGTTAGCCCTCAGGAGCATATGGACGAATAATCTACAGGTGTTGATATCGCCATACCAGTCCCAGTCAAGCAACGATCTGTTGATTTTTATGTAATCACCTTTCATACATCTTCATCCATTCTTTCAGCGGCATTGTAACCAGCCACTCTCTTCTATTCTTCCGGTGCATCACAACAGGTATTTCGACCTCTCTCGCATCGTTCCTAGACTGTTCTACAGCCGCATAGAGGTTCAATTTCTCAACCCTCTTGCACTCGATATGGACACCAGGAAGACCCACCACATCAGCATCGCCATTGGATCCACAGAACTGCTGTCCTCTGCGGCAGCCATAGCCGTATTTCTTAAGCAGATTCGCAAGTTCTCTCTCCCCTTCTTTCCCCTTCCTGTTCGAGTTCATTTGTATCCACCTCCACATTACAATTCCTAGCCATTTTCCTGGCTGCTTTCAACGCCCAGCCTATGCTTTTTAATCTGCTCTCTTCCTGCTGGATATACTGCACAAGCATGATTCTTTCTTCAGGGAGATTCATGTCCGGGATAAAATATCCCTCGCCATCCTGGAGATTAAGAATCGCTATCTTCCGTCTTGCGTAATGGATCATATCTCTTATTGCCCTGTCTTTGATCCCGGTCTGATCCATCAGTTCTCTTCTTGTTACGGCATTATCATGTCCTGTCGGAATGTAATCCAAAATATCAAATTTAATCAATTTGCAAAATTTACCCATCCGTAAATCTTTCTCCTTTCCCTCCCCGGATAAACCGGGGAGATCATCAATCATGGCTTACAAAGGGTACTGTGACATACTGCCGTAAACCATAGGAGTTTTATATCAAGCCAAACGGCTTAATACCTACAACCACGATTTCCCGAATATGGAACGGAACTCTTCCCTGCTGCCGATGTTCTCCTCAAAATATCTCTGAGCCATCTGTTTTAATTCCAAGTCCAACCCGTGGTTCGGGTTCTCGTGCACGCTCCCCCTACCAAATTCATGGAGATACGGGGCAAGGGGAATTACAAAACCGTATCTCTCTGAAAGTTTTCTACGTGATCCATAAAAAATATGGTGAATATGTGGATAAGTTGCTCCTGTGAGGTAGCAATGTTCCATATCTTCTGTGAACACGCTTTTCAATCTCTTAGCCAATATCCACACCATACCTTTCTTTTAGGATTCTTTTTTCATCCGGGGATGCAATCTCTGCATCCGGGATTCCTGCCTCTTTGCAGCTCGTCACAAGTCCATCAATCAGTCTTGCCATCTCTGCCGTGTCATACGTATGCGAGCCTCTCAGGAGCTTATATGTACGGTACATTACACCGTCCACGCCTTCCCTGACTTGTGAAGTTGGCTGCAGGTGATAGTCTGTCGCATTCAGCACTTTTCTCTCTGCTTCTTCCGTGTCAGGGATCGTCATATAGATCGCCTTGCCCTCAATGATCTCCGGCTGTCCGTAATGGATCAGCATCCGGTTATGCATCTCGGGATTCGATGTCTGCATGGCATTTGCGAGTTTTGTCAGAAGCACCCAGTAATACGCATTTGCATCCAGGCTTCTCTTTCTCCTGTATCGTTTGATTTCAAGACTTAACTTCTCACAGTCTTTCAATTCCTCATACGCCTGTGAAAAGTCTTGCTGTGGCTCGAATAGAATGGTCAGACGGCGTGTCACAAAGTCAATAATCGGTTCTTTCAGCCTACCAGTGAATCTCATTACTCATCACCATACCTTTGCTTTAATGCATTGAGCATCTTCGCTGCTTCTCCCTCTGTAAGTTCATCCCATTTCTTACCATTGCCAGCCACCCATGCATCACCATCAATCCCGTGGCTGGTGCATAACTGCTGAATTGTTTTAATTTTTACAGGCGATGCACGTTTCTGTAATGTATCGGGAATATATGGTTCGTTAGATGTTTCTTCCTTCAGCCAAAGATCAAATCCGAGTCCTGTATGGACAGCCACGCATTTGACAAATGCCCTGCACATACTATTCCACACTCTCTGCTGGCTCATGGAGTTGTCTTTCACCGGGTTAGCTCCGTTCATTACAGGGGTCTGCATATAATACACATTGTCGTCAATCACAACCTTGATCAGCGTCTCGTAACATCTGTTGGTATTTCCATTCTTATCCTTAAATTCAACATCTGTCCGCCTGAGGCTGCTACCTGTCACCGGATCCGGCACAGGCTCCCAATATACCTTACTCGCCCCATTCTTTCTCAAGAGATCAATACAGGTTGCCCAATTCAGATAATCAAGGCCATCTCTTTTTTTACAAAAAGGTCTGACGTCCATTTTCCTTAAAGTCTCATAATCTGCAAGTGGCATTACCCTTCTCCTTCCTCCTCAATCCAGTTACCTGAAAAAAACCATTCGACCAGCTCTTTTCTGAACTCCTGCCGGTCTTCTTCTGTTCCCTTCAGGCATCTTTCCAAAGCGTAATCATACGCTTTGTCTTCTGTTACCACCGTATCTTCTTCCGGTCCGATTCCTCTATATATCTTCATTCGTACGCCCCGATTATCGCTCTTATAGTTTCTCTATTTGAGAATGGTGTTGACCCTTCCTCGTCTTCGTGCTTCAGAAACGTGATTAATGCGTCCATCTTTCCTTCCATCAGGCACAGGCTCTTATATCTGTCTTCGTCAACGAAAATTTCTTTCTTTTCTGCCATTGCCATATCCTCCTCGATTTGTTATTATTATGTTGGTTAATTTCCTAAGTGCCTGAGAGGTTGCCGCCTCGCTATGGCACTCTTTTTATATATATGTCTGCCCGAAAGCCACACAGCAGACCATTAATGCAACCGAGAACCCGATTACGAACCAAAAGGCTTTCTCAACAGCCTTATCATATGTATCCGGCTGTCTTACCGGTTCTTTTGTCTGTTTTCTCTTTCTGATCTGAATTACCTCCAGTTTTTCCATGTTTCTCACCTCCTTTAAATGATGTGCAGATACCTCTGTGGCGTTCCATGCAGTATCTGATTTTTCTGCACTTCCTACACGGACTGTTCACTTGTCTCTCCCTCCATTTTTCTCACAAGCACCATTGCCTCCAGTGGATCATAAGCAGGAACGTATTTTCGTCCCGCTCCCTCCAAGTACTTGAAAAACCGGTTGTAATCTGCATACACCGCCTTATCAATAAATCTTTCGATCAATGCACTCTCCGGGTATCTCCCGGATTTGATTTCTCTCCGGATTCCCTCTTTCCTGTTCTTCACAGTTCCCATTGACTGACCGTACATATCACGGAAATAGGAAGTCTTGCCATACTGGTTGATGGGTTTCTTCTCTTCTTTGACTGCTTCTGCTATCAGAGGAAGGATTTCATAAATATGTTCCAATTCTGCAATGGCTTGTGCTTTAGTCATCTGCATTCTGTATCACCTCGCTCTTCCTTATCCATCGCTTCTCTTACTTTCAGCATCTCTGCATTGTTCCTGCTGCCTCAAGAGCAAGGTATTAGCATCCCTTGTCAACAGAATAATGTCCGGCAAATCAATTTGTTCTAAGATTTCTACTATGTGCTTGATTTCCTGCTTTTTTCTTTCTTTCAACTCTAACATCGTCTTCACCTCTTTTCTTTTATTGACTTCTTCTCTTTCTATCTCTATTCTGTAATTACAGACATCTATTAAATCTATTATTTACAAAAGAAGGGAGAACTTTATGAAAAATTTTCTTGCCACACTAACATTCTTGGGGAATATCTCATTATCCTCATCGGATATCATTCAAATCATCAGCATTTTCGCTTCTTTAATTATGAGTACTATTGCAATCATTATTTCTTTGAAAACACTTCAACAGAATTCAAAAATGATTAGGGATTCTTCAAGACCGTATGTTTCCATCTTTTTTCATCCGTTGTTTAATCTTGATTATTTAATATTAAAGAATTTCGGAAACTCCACTGCAAAAATTATTTCAATTAATACAAACGTGGATTTTCGTATATGTATAACCGATGACTCTCATTTACCATTTTCTCATGCTGCGGGTACGTACCTTCATCCCGGAGAAAGAATTCTTTCTCCAATTAATCACTTCTATAAATTATGTAAAAAATACGATTTTCTTATATTTGATATTGTCTATGAAGCATCTGGAATATGTTACCAAGAACACATGGAAATTAACCTAAGTTCATATGCCGATCATGCTTCTATGCGTCCAACCGTGAACCATGAAAATGCCCAACAGATAATTGCGAAAACCTTGCAGGATATCTCTGAAAATTTAATGTAATGGCTTTGCATAGATAATATCCTTTGCGACTTGCAGGATATCTTCAATAATTTCACAAGTAAAAGCATTTTCTGGCAACTCCTTCTCTATGGCCGCCAATGCTTTTTCTGCGGCCATTTTTCTTTTGCTATTTTCAAGGATTGTTCCACTGATCGAATACACTGTTCTTCCAATCTCATTCATTTGTATCACCTCTCCTTTCTGCTATAATGTTGATTGCGGACTGCAAATCGCCTCGCTCCAATGCAGTCCGCTGCTTTCTTAAGCAACTATTTGTTGCTTGTGAGATTATAATATATCACAAAATCAATATTGTCAACCTCTTTTTCGTTGTTTATGAGATATTTTATTGTTTATGAGATATTTTGTGTTGACGAAAAATGTAACGTTGTGTATAATGTAAATCAAGAAAGGCGGTGAGCATTGTTTGAAAGATCGTTTAAAAAAATTACGCAAAGAATTAGATTTAACACAACAAGCTTTTGCAGATAAAATAGGAATGAAGCAAAACACAATTGCTCAATATGAAATGGGTAGAACAACCCCTAGTGACGCAATTATATTTTCTATATGTAGAGAATTTGGAGTTAATGAGAAGTGGTTAAGATCTGGTGAGGGCGAAATGTTTGAGGAATTGACTGATCAGCAGAAAATTCTGAAATACACAGCATTACTGCTCAAAGATAAAGATTCGGCTGTAGCAGATGCTATTCAAACATTAATTGTTACTTATGAGCAACTGGATGATACAAGTAAAGCAGTATTGGAAAAGATTGCTAAGCAATATATTGATAACTTAAAAAAAGAGCCAGTAAGCACTGACTCTCCATGACTACTTCTCAATGTAACTTCGGATAAATACAAGTACTTCTCGTATTTTTTCCGGAGATTGTTTTCGAAGCAATTCAACAATGAAGTCGATATCTTGTTGTTTTGTACAATTATCTTTTTCCATATGTATGACCTCCGTTCTCGTGCAGAACGCTTGTTCGAAATTCCTTAATCAGATAATACTACATTTTCTGTGGTAAATCAATAGAAAAATCGAACACACGTTCCGTTTGTTTGTATCTACATTAATAGAACAATCGGGAACGGAAATACATACGGCATTTTAATCAATCGTCCCAATACTGGGACACTTATTTAAATTCGGACTCAAAAAGGTCAGTCATTCTGCATTTGAGACCGATTGCCAATTTTTCCAATGTATCAAGCCGGGGCGAAATCTCATTGTTTGCTATTCGCTGAATAGTTGATTTAGAAACCCCCGTTCTGCTGGAAAGTTGGCGAAGTGATACGTTTTTGCTATACATTATTTGCTCTAATAAAATTTTCATGCTATTAGTTTGCTCTGTTATTGCAAAAATATATCTGTAAAATTATGGTATATTCGGCTTTGCCGTTTATATATGGAATCTTGTGGTGGGAACTAAAGAGGAACGGGACAAAAGAGGAGGAAAAGTTTTATGAAAAAGATTTTGACATTCCTTTTAATTGGAATGCTTATGCTGTCCTGCACAGCTCTAACGGGATGTGGCAAAAAAGAAAGTTCAAAGACAGAATATACTATGGATGAGTTCGCTGATATGTATAACGAAACTCAATCGCTTTTTAAAAAAGAAGCTGAAAAAGCATACCTTACTGATGAGGAGCGTTATTCAGAAAAAGGACAACAGCTTTATAAAAAATGTTCCGAAAAGACTGGCTTGCCTTTTAACAAAGAACTTACTCTTCGTGGTGTAAAATATCAGGGATACGACTGTGTAAATCTGAAATCCAATGATGAAAAGACTTCCGTTGAATGTTTCTTTGCCCAGTCTGTTGATAATTTTTGGATATTGATACCTGATGGAACTACGATTTCAATCAAGGGAACTTTTTCACCGGAATCAGCCCCTGGGGCTTATGGGACGCTGTGTGATGTAAGACTTGTGTCTCCTGATATTGACATCAAATATGAACCTACGGACATTAAAGACGCATTAAAAGTAATCACTAATGAGCAAGGTTATGAGAGCGACATTATTATTGAAGGCGAAATTTCTGAAATCATGACCCGTGATGAAGTGGAAGAAATAGTGGGCGGGTATGTTGATATCTCTTCTGCATTGCATGACGATGCTGCACTGATAAAGGGCGAGGATGGGAGTATTATTATCTTTTATGACAAAACCTTTACTGGTGAACTGACTGCCGGGGATAAAATAGCTGTTCAGGGAGCGTTGCAAAATGGATTCGGATATGAAAATCCTGCTACAAAAAAATATTCCTGCCTAATAGGTGTGATGCCTGATGTTGATAATTGCTACAACTTTACAGCACATCAAGACGATGAATAATTAAAAAACCGCCCCTTCGCCAAAAGGAGCGGTACTGGAAGAAACACACGCCAATGTGCTTCTTTTGGTAACTCCGAAGAGATACACTAATGCCAATGAATATTGTATCATCTTCGGAGCAGTCACGCAAGCGGAACAACCGTTCTGTGCTGGCTGTTATTTTTATACTCAAAAACAGAAAGGAAGATGATTATGTGGGTAGAAGAAAGAAAAACCGGATTCAAATTTGTTGAACGCTACACCGACCCAATGACAGGAAAAGTCAAACGAGTCTCAATTTCCATGCCAAAGAATACTGCAAAGAATCGCAAGTTGGCAGCTGCTGCGCTCCAAGAGCGCATTGATCAGGAATTAAAGACAGCATCAACGCAGAAGAAAGACCTAACCTTGAAAGAACTCACAGAGCTATACAATACTGAACAGCTGAGGACAGTCAAGCAATCTACGTACATCAGGAACTGCGGAGCGTGTAAGTCTATTGCAAAGATTCTCGGACCATCTACCATTGTATCGAAGTTAAATGCGGGATATATCAGAGAACGTTTTCTCGCTACTGGCAGAGCTCCTGGAACGCTCAACGAATGGATAGTAAGGCTCAAGGCTCTGCTGAGATGGGGATACCGTAATGATTACATTGAAGATATCTCCTATCTCAACAAGATTGAACGGTTTAAAGATGTTTCTCACCGTAAGAAGATTGAAGACAAATTTCTTGAGTCCAGCGAAGTGGAATTGTTGCTTGATGAGATGAAAGTGGAAAAATGGAAAGTGCTAACAGAATTCCTCGTCCTGTCTGGTCTTCGATTCGGTGAAGCTGCTGCGCTTGAGAAATCGGATGTTGATTTGAGAAAGCGTGTGATCCATGTCACGAAAACCTATGATGTCAACAATGACATCGTAACAACCCCAAAGACGGACTTTTCTATCCGAGACGTATATATTCAAGACGAACTGGCAAAAGTCTGTAGAAAGGCACTGAGAATGGCTCAGAACGACAATGTGATACAGTTTAGCAACCTATTGTTCACTGGTACAGTTCGTGAGCACATTGACCACTTCGCTTACAACAAATACCTCAAGGAAAATTCCATGAAAACTATCGGTAGAAGCATCACACCACACACGCTAAGACATACACACGCAAGTCTGCTTATGGAACAGGGAATTGATATCGACAGCATCTCAAAAAGACTTGGACATAATGACAGTAAGGTCACAAGAGAAATTTATTTACACGTTACGCAGAAGTTGGAAAGCAAACGAAATGAGCAGTTGAAAGAATTGAAAATTTTATAGTCTGCCCCCTTTTTGCCCCCTTTTGGAATTTTCGCAAAAGAAAAACCCCGGAAACACCGCATTCACGGGCGATTCCGGGGAAAAGTTCAAAGCTGTCTAGGGGACTTGAACCCCCGACCTCCGCCTTACCAAGGCGACGCGCTACCGACTGCGCCAAGACAGCACATTGCGTCCAAAACCGAACGCAATCATAAATATACACTACTCTGAAAGAAAAGTCAAGAAAATCTCTTATAATTGTTATAATCATTTTCTTACATCTTATAATTTTTCCGAATCAAGGACAATCGTAAACGGTCCGTCATTCAGCAGACTCACTTTCATATCCGCACCAAACCGGCCGGTTTCTACCCATTCCACACTTTCTCTGCATTTTTTAATAATATATTCATACAGGGCATTCGCTTTTTCCGGAGAACCTGCCTCGATAAAACTTGGACGATTTCCTTTTTTACAGTTTGCATATAGTGTAAACTGCGACACAAGAAGCAGACTGCCTCCCACATCTTTCAACGCAAGATTCGTCTTTCCCTGCTCATCTTCAAAAATCCGCAGACCGGTCATCTTCTTTACCATCTTATCTGCGATTTCCTCCGTATCTGATTCTGCCACACCAATCAGAACCAGGTATCCTTTCTCTATCTGTCCAAGAAGTTCACCATCCACCCGGACAGCAGCCTCTGTGACTCTCTGTATTACAAATCTCATATCTTGCTCTCCTGCTTTTTATCTGTATTTACTGTCTTGATATATACAAGCACAATTCCCACAACTGTAAGCGGCACACAGAGGAAAATCAGAAGCCCCAGCATCCAGTCCGGCATAATACTTGATTCAATATCAATCAGTACAGTTCCGAAAAGATTATAGAGCAGATGCATCAGCATAGATGCAAATAGTGTTCCATAACGATACGCTACATATCCAAGTGCCAGTCCGAGAAGCCCTGCATAGATTCCCTGAACTAAATTTTGATGAAAAATGCCGAAGCAGACTGCCTGGATCACATTGGCGATCATCCAGTGCATTCCGGTTCTCCTCAGATATCCCATAATCAGTCCACGGAAGATCATTTCTTCCACCAGCGGAGGGAGAATCAGCGTGCTGACTACCCACATCAGCGAATACTCCGTAATTCCCGAACTATCAATCATTTCCGTATAAGTTTCCATTGCCTGTGGAAATAACTGGTTGATTACTGCCATCACCAGACTCGTCACATGCTGGATTGAAAATGTAAAAACCACGAGGATCAGACACCCTGTTATATCTAACTTTTTTATTTTCACGGACAGGGAATTTTCTGTACCTTTCTGATCCACAAATGCGAAATAATACCAAAGTCCAAAAATAGCCAGCGGAATCAGATAAACCAGTACAGAATAGAAATTCATATGATCCATCAGATAATCGTAGGTCATATTCACTCCATTTGCTCCCTGAATGATTCCTCCACCGATGGACGCAGATACAGCCAATACGACCGACATTCCATTAAATACTGCCATCGTTAATCCAAATACGAGTATTGCAAAAAAACAATTTTTCCCTTTATTCATTTGTATCTCCTCTGAAAGAGCTTATTCTGATTTGTCAAGCATCTTTTCTGCCTTTGCTTTGATCCTTTGCAGGGCATTATCAATTGACTTCGGACTTTTGCCCAGAAGCTCTGCGATCGTCTTATAATCCGTTCCCATTAAATGCAGATACAGCACATGGTTCTCCAAAGGACTCAAAGTATCTTTCAACTGTTCAATAAAAACTTCCGTAAATTTCTTCCCCAAATACAGCACTTCCGGGTCATTATCACGAACCGGCTCAATGGTATCGATCAGAGGGGTTCTTCTTTCCTCTCCTTCCTGACCACTGTCATCATACAGCGATACATATGAATTTAACGGTATGTGCTTTTTTCTTTTTGATGCCTCGATTGCGGAATACATCTGTCTTGACACACAAAGTTCCGCAAAACTCGCAAAAGAAGCTCCCTGATCCGGGTCATAATCCCGGACAGCTTTGATCAGTCCGATCATCCCTTCCTGGATCAGATCTTCGTTCTCCCCGCCAAACAAATACATCGCCCTGGCTTTTTTTCTTACCATTGCTTTATACTTCATCATCAGATGATCCATAATTTCCCGGTCTCCATTACGGAAATCCCTGATAAGCTGCTCATCCGTCACTTTATCATATTTTTCCATCGGTTCTTACTCAAATGCTCCTGCGTCTACTGTCCTTTTATGATTCTCTGCCTTACGATCTCATATGCAAGAACTCCTGCTGCCACCGATGCGTTCAGAGAATTGATCTGACCTTTCATCGGGATTCCTGCTACAAAATCACAGTTTTCTTTTACCAGTCTACTGACTCCCTCTCCTTCATTTCCGATCACCAGTCCGATCGGTCCTGTCAGGTTCAGATGATACATCGGCTCACCGTCCATATCCGCACAGACAAACCAAAGCCCCTTTTCTTTCAGTTCTTCCATCGTCTTAACCAGATTCGTCACTTTGGCAACCGGAGTATAATTCAATGCCCCTGCCGAAGTCTTTGCAACAATTGCCGTCAGCCCGACTGCCCGTCTTTTTGGAATGATCACTCCATGTGCTCCTGCAAGATTCGCCGTTCTGATAATTGCTCCAAGATTATGCGGATCTTCGATATTATCAAGGATCAGGATAAAAGGATCTTCTCCCCGTTCCTCTGCAAGTGCAAGCATATCATCAACCGTTGAATATTCATATGCTGCTGCATATGCCACAACTCCCTGATGCTTTCCGGTCTCCGAAATCTGCGACAGTCTCTCTTTTGTTACAAAATTCAACAGGGCATCATGCTTTTTTGCTTCTCTTACAATCGTTCTCACCGTACCATCCTGACATCCATCCAGTACAAATACTTTGTCGATCGGTTTCCCTGACCGGAATGCTTCCAGTACTGCATTTCTGCCTTCAATAACCAGCGTATGGGAATTATCCTGTCCCGTATGATTCTCTGCTTCATGATATCTGCTATTTTCCCGCATTCTTTGCTCCTTCATTTCTTTCTGTATCAAATTTTTCTTCCATGGCCTCCAGTCCGATCGTCACCAGTTCTGTCAGTCTTTCATATTCTTCACTCAGATAAAGATGCCCGATCAGAGCTTCAAAGCCGGTTGCTCTTCTATAGTCCGTGATCGACTGGTTTTTCGCCGGTGATACACTTCTTGCATTCCGCCCCCTCCGGTAAACTGCATGTTCCTCCTCATTCAGATGCTCCTGCATGAACCGCATCATATAGGACTGTGCCGATGCCTGGACATACCGGCTCGTCTCCTCATGAAGACGATGAACCGGCCGGTTTCCTCTTCCGACTACCATCGTCTTTACGATCAGATCAAAGACACAGTCCCCGACATATGCCAGAACCAGTGGTGAACACTGCTTCGGGTCGATCTGCTTCATCCCCGGAATTTTCCTGATAAATGGTTCCAATCCTATTCCTACGCTTTTTTCCATTGTACCCCTTCTCTTGTATCTTTTAAGATGATTCCCTTTGCCAGAAGTTCATCCCTGATCTCATCTGCTCTTGCGAAGTTCTTAGCTTTTCTTGCTGCCTGACGTTCTTCGATCAGTGCTTCAATATCAGCTGCAAGGATCTCATCTTCCTTATCCACAATAATTCCCAGAACATCCGTCAGTCTTACAAGACAGTCAAACAGGTTCTGCAGATATTCTTTGGAACTTGCTCCATCAGTTGTCGTATTCATATATTTTACAAATTCAAATACTGCTGAAATTGCATCTGCTGTATTAAAATCATCGTCCATTGCCTTCTCAAAGTTCTCGACATACACCGTCGATCCGGCAAGTTTTTCTCTCTCATCCTCACTCATATCTTCCATTTTTGCATTATTGATGAGGAATTTCAGGTTCTCTGCTGCTGTTGTGATCCTCTCCAGCCCATTTTTAGCAGCTTCCATCAGTTCTGCACTGAAGTTCAGAGGACTTCTATAATGTGCACTGAGCATAAAGAATCTCAGAACCTGCAGATCATATTTTTCAGAAATTTCTCTTACGGTAAAGAAATTTCCAAGAGATTTGGACATCTTGCGGTTGTCGATGTTCAGGAATCCATTATGCATCCAGTATTTTGCAAACTCTTTTCCATTTGCAGCTTCACTCTGTGCAATCTCATTCTCATGATGAGGAAAGATCAGATCTTCTCCACCGGCATGAATATCAATCTGCTCGCCCAGATATTTTTTAGACATCTCTGAGCATTCAATATGCCATCCCGGACGCCCCTCTCCCCATGGAGATTTCCATGCCGGCTCGCCCTCTTTCTTTGGTTTCCATAATACAAAATCCAGTGAATCTTCTTTTTCATCCTCACCGCTCACAAGCAATGCACGTCCACCGGACTGCAGATCATCCAGATTTTTATGGGACAGCTTGCCGTATTCTGCGAACTTTCTTGTACGGTAATAAACAGTTCCGTTCTTTTCATAGGCATAACCTTTTTCGATCAGAGTCTCGATCATGCTGATCATTCCACCAATTTCTTCTGTTGCAAGAGGATTCTTCGTTGCCGGCTGAATATTCATTCCTTCCATATCCTTCTTGCACTCTTCAATATATCTTTTGGAGATTTCTTCCGCAGTAACGCCTTCTTCATTTGCCTTTTTGATGATCTTATCATCTACATCTGTGAAATTTGATACAAAATTCACATCATAATTTTTATATTCAAAATATCTTCTTACTGTATCAAATACGATCATCGGTCTTGCATTTCCTATATGAATAAAATTGTAAACTGTAGGACCGCATACATACATTTTTACTTTTCCTTCTTCCAACGGCACAAATTCTTCTTTTCTCTTTGACATCGTATTATAAATCTTCATTTGCTGCGTCTTCCTTTCTTTTCTTCTCTAAGCATTTCATATATTCTACCATATCCTCCAACTGCTTGTGAAGTTGAATATTTTCCTGCTGGAGTTCACGGATATCATGCAGTACCGGATCCGGCAGATGGATCTGATCCATATCGCTTCGCGGAACTTTCTTATTATCCATCTTTACAATTCTGCCCGGCACACCGACCACGGTACAGTTCGGAGGAACTTCTTCAAGCACAACGGATCCTGCCCCGATCTTGGAATTTTCCCCGATCGTAAAAGAACCGATTACTTTCGCCCCTGCACTGACCATAACATTATCTTTTAAAGTAGGATGTCTCTTTCCCTGTTCTTTTCCTGTACCCCCAAGTGTTACGCCCTGATACAAAGTCACATTATCTCCGATGATCGTCGTTTCTCCGATGATCACACCACTTCCATGGTCAATAAAAAGCCCTTTTCCTATTGTTGCTCCCGGATGGATTTCAATCCCGGTCTTTCGTGCAGCCCTCTGGGAGATCCATCTTGCCCAGAAGAAATGCTTTTTCAGATACAGCTTATGTGCGATCCGATAATTCAGTATGACTTTAAAACTCGGATAAAGAAATACTTCCATATTCGATTTGATCGCAGGGTCACGCTCCCGTATAACCTGAATTTCATCTTTCACATACGATAATATGCTCATTTTCCTCTCTCCTAACACCTGATTTAAAAGATATAAAACTTTCCTGATAAAAATAAAAACTCCGTCTCAAAATAGAGACGAAGTCTTCTCCGCGGTTCCACTCTAATAAAAGAATCCTCTTCTTTCACTTGATACACTTAACGCGTGCCAACGTATCCCGCTACTTGCTCTTTCGCAGAATCAACTCCCGGGGGCACTTCACAATCTTCATAACTTAAGGATGCTTCCAGCCGATGACACCCACTCTCTGGCAGCCTGAACATAGCTACTCTTCCCGTTCCTGGTCTTTTTCTTACTCACTTACATGATGTCGGGGCAAAAGCTCCCGACTTTGATGCCTACGGATTGCTCCGTGCTACGCACTCCCACAATCCTACTCACTTACATTATCTTATTCAACTTTTCAGTTTTTGTCAACCGCATTATACAATCTCATTTAAGAAAACCCGGTTCAGTTTACAGATTTTCTCCAGTTCTGCCACCAGCCGCTCTGTTGCCATTACATCCGTCCGCTCTGCGATCTCTCTGATCGGTACAGTTCCAAATAAAAGCTGGGTCAGTGCATCGATCGGAAAAACTCCCTCGGAATCTTCCGTCTCACTCACACAAAGTTTATCTTCTCCCCAGTCACTTTTCATTCTCCATACACCACTGTTCTTCTGAAGCAAAGGATCGATCACCGCAAAGGAGCAGTCTACTTTCTCTTCCTCAGGAACTTTCATCGCAGACAGGAAAGTCGGCAGATGCGTAATCCGCGCCATGATGAGAGGCTTCTCTTCCGTCCTCACGCCATGGACATTTTCCCACAATTCCCGCATTTTCTCCGTACATCCCAGGATCTTCACCAGTTCCTTTTCTCTTCGCAGTTCTTCCACCGCCTCCAGGAATGCATCCTCTTTTTCCTGCAGGATAACCGGTTCAAGGATCTCAAGAATGTCCTCTCTTGCATAAAAGAAGACACCGACTAAATCTTTTTCTTCAAAGATCAGCCGTACTCCACCGGATTCGCTCTGCTGTTCCAGAATTTTGGTTTGATAATATACACTGTCCCTCACTGTGCAAACTGCCCATTTCGGGGACTCATTTTTTTCAAAAAACGCAGCGATCCTTTCTGCATCTCCCAGTCCGGCATCCCGTGTAACTCTTTCCTGTCTGCCCCTGTCTCTGCTTTCTTTTTCGCCGGTTTTTTTATCTCTTTTTATGGCAGAGAAAAAGTCAGAGTCCAGTTCCATCTGTTTCTGATGATATATATATCGAAAATCATACGGGCTGTAAATTGCTTCTGCTGCCGGCATAAGAAAAGTAAAAGGATGCTTTTTCTTATTTTCCTCTTCCAGTGCCGCGATCAGAAGCTGCCGCATATACCCTCTGCTCCGGTACTCCTTTTCCGTTGCAACTCCGACAATATATTCCGAATCAAAAACCGAATCTTCCAGTTTCATCCGGTATGGATTCTTTTGCAGCATGGAACGGATTGCTCCGTCCTCTTCAACTACATAGATCGCATTCTCTTTTGTCCTGATAAAATAATAATAATCTACAAATGTCTGACTGTCTTCCTTGAAAATCTTTTCCCACAAAAATCGGGTCTTTCCATGTTCTGCAGATTCCAGTTTACGGATTTCCATCCTCTTTTCCTCGTCTTTCTGATCTCACTGATTTTTCATTGCACAACAGCCACCACACCCCGCAGCCGGTGCTGCAACATCTATACTGCTATAATTGGTATATTTCTCGATTGCACAGATTGCCTGAGAAGAAATTCCCTCACCTGTTCCGGTAAAGCCCAGGCCCTCTTCTGTCGTTGCCTTGACATTGATCTGATCGGTTTCCACGCCAAGTGCCTTTGCAATATTTTCCCGCATCTGATCAATATATGGACGCATTTTCGGACGCTGGGCAATGATCGTCGCATCAATATTTTCAACCACATATCCATTTTCATCCAGTAATGCTGCTACATGTTCCAGTAATTTGATACTTGAAATGCCTTTATACTGCGGATCTGTATCTGGGAAATGCTTTCCGATATCTCCCAGTGCCGCTGCTCCCAGCAGTGCATCCATGATCGCATGCAGCAGAACATCTGCATCAGAATGTCCTAAAAGTCCCTTTTCATAAGGGATCTCAACTCCGCCAAGAATCAGTTTCCGGTCTTCTGTCAGTTTATGAACATCATATCCCATGCCTACCCGCATTTTATTTCACCTTGTCCCTTTCTGCCGGATTTTCTCCTTTACCGGCTTTTGCCTCGGTCTCCGCCTTTTCTTTATCTGCCTTTTTTTCAGCCGTCACTTTTTCCTTATCTGCCCTTTCCTTATCTGCTATTTTTTCTCCGGTGTTCACCTTGTTCTCTTTTTCTGCCTCTTTTCTTTCATTCCTGTCCGGTCCTGCCTCTACCATGACTGGTCCTTTTGATTCTTTCTTCGCATGGGATATTTCTGCCTCCTGCCATTTTATTTCATTTCCATCCGCTTCTGAAACTGAAAGCTCTTCTTCGACATTCTTCTCTTTTTTCATCTCAGCAAACACTTTTTTTGCCGCAAGAAATGCATAGACCGCTCCGACAATGACAAATATACCGCCGGCTACTCCCATAAATCCTGAATTAGCCGGATTCTTCTGAACAACTTCAATAAAAATATTCACTCCAAGATAGATCAGATATACTCCTAATACGATTCTGATCACATTTCCACCTTTTTTATTCATAATTGGTCTCCTTTTTTCTTGTGTTCTTCACTTTTTGTATCTTCATTTCCGGGAACCGCAGATACCCGTATGCATTGGTACTCCATCCTGCACTGCCCGGGATTTCAATCTTAAATGCTCTGGTAATATGATCCAGTATCCGTGGTTCTCCGCCCGCTGTCTTCTGATAAAACCCAATGCTGGCATAAAAGATTCCCTTCTCAAAGAGCTGTAATGGCATGCTCATTTCCATATCCTGCTCTCCTGTCGCAGGAAAATCTACCGGCTTTGACCAGAATGTTCCCAATCCCGAATCACTGTCCGTACGCAGCGTCAGACGGAACATGACATTTTTCAAAGGCTGCGTGGTCCTGACTCTGATCCTCAAATCCAGTGTTTCTTCCTTTGCAAAAACCGGAGTGATCTTTCCCTTCATGGTCAGATGCTCCATAAAGAGTCCCTGATTCCGCTGAAGGTTCAGAATGCGGGCGGCACGCTGCTTTTCTGCCAGATCCATGTCAGTCTCATTTTCTCCAACTGCATGATCCATATACACTGCGATGGCACCCTCTACTTCGCCGTCATAGATCACTTTTCCCTGATCCAGCACAATACATCTGTCGCACAGTCTCCGGATCGTATTCATATTATGGCTTACATATAAAACCGTTCTGTTCTCCTTTTGTGCAACTTCCCGCATCTTATCCAGACACTTTTTCTGAAATGCCATATCACCGACCGCCAGCACTTCATCCATGATCATGATCTCGCTGTCAAGATGTGCTGCCACAGAAAAAGCCAGCTTTACAAACATACCGGAAGAATATCGCTTGACCGGTGTATCAATGAACTCCCTTACCTCCGAAAACTCAATGATCTGTTCCATTTTGCTTCTGATCTCCGCTTTTGACATTCCAAGAATCGTTCCGTTCATGTAAATATTTTCTCTTCCGGTCATCTCTCCATTAAAACCGGTTCCGACTTCCAGCATGGAAGTCACTCTTCCATAGAGGTCAATCTCTCCTTCTGTCGGTGCCGTCACCTGTGCCAGCAGTTTCAGCAGGGTCGATTTTCCTGCACCGTTACTTCCAATGATTCCACACATTTCACCCTGACGGATCGTAAGATCAATCCCGTTCAATGCCATAAATTTTTGTCCGACCAGCCGTTCATCCTGCCCGATTTTTACATTTGGATCTTCTCTGCCCCGCTTTCTTGCAAACCAGGACTGAAGATCTGCCTGCAAAGTTCTTCCCCCGATATTCCCAAGACGATACTCCTTTTTCACCCCTGAAATTCGGATCGCCAGATTTTCCTTTTCCATTCCGTCCTCCTTTACACCGTATCCATAAATGTTCTTTCCACTTTATTAAATACGACTATTCCTCCCAGCATTACCAGTATTGTAAAAAGAAGTGAAACTCCGATACTCACCGGAAGAATATTTCCTTCCCCCAGTAAAATATAACGGAACATTTCCATCGGAGCAGTGACCGGGTTTAATAAGATTATTTTTTTCAGGATTCCTTCAGGTAAAATGCTCATTGGATAAACCACCGGTGTGCCATACATCCATAGTGACATTCCAAAGCCCACCATTACTGAAAGATCTCTGTATTTTGTCGTCACACTGGAGATCAGAATCCCGACTCCCATCCCCATGCAGCCAAGCCATAGTAAAAGTAAAAAAATCAGAAGAAGAGCTTCCCAGTGAGGACTGACAGCCCCTTTCCATATATAATATCCGAGCAGAATCACTACCAGCAGCATTTGGATTCCAAACCGGATCACACTACAGAGAACATTGGAAATCGGAACAGTCAGTCTCGGAAAATACACTTTTCCGAACAAACGTGCATTCGATGTAAACGTTGCCACATTTCCATTCAGACAGGAGGCAAAATAACTCCATACTGCATTTCCGCTCAGATAAAATAAAAGCTGCGGAATCCCGTCTGTTCCAAGTTTCGCAATATTTCCAAATACAACCATATACATAACACTGGTCAACAATGGATTGATAAAAAGCCATAACGGACCTAAGATCGTCTGCTTATAACTTACCGTAAAATTCTTCTGCGTAAATAAAAAGATCAGATCCCGATACTGCCATACTTCGTTCAACTTCAGGTCAAACCAGTTATGTCTTGCGGAGATGTGCTTATGATACTTTCTTTCGTACAAAATATTGTTCCTCCTGATTCTCTCATCTTTTCAAGTATACACCATCCGGTATCGCAAATACAACAGTGATCATTCGGGACGGATGCAGCTTATCAGGAGGCAACAAAAAAGAAGCCCCTCAGAGCTTCTCAAACCAAGTAGCGGGAACTGGATTTGAACCAGCGACACCACGGGTATGAACCGTGTGCTCTAGCCAACTGAGCTATCCCGCCATATTAAATTGATATGGGGCCTACAGGGCTCGAACCTGTGACCCTCTGCTTGTAAGGCAGATGCTCTCCCAGCTGAGCTAAGACCCCATATACCTGTATCTCTTGCGGTTCTGATTACTCTTTCCCGCAACCGACTTGCTTATTATACTATCATCTCATCGCAAATGTCAACACTTTTTTCAATTTTTTTAATTATCATCTCCGACTTTTGCCGTCCTTGCCTGACTTTTACGATCCTCAACTGCAGAATTTACAGAAAGACGGTTCTAAAAGCAGAAAAGTCCAGCAATCGCTGAACTTTTCTACAATCTGCAATATTTTACCGCAATTTTTATTTAAAATATTTTACACCTGATTCAAAAATCTTCAGATCCTGTTCTCCATAAATATTGATCGCAACATGATCCCCACGACGTTCTGAATGAGCCATCTTACCAAGTACACGTCCGTCCGGGCTTGTGATACCTTCAATCGCACGATAGGAACCATTAACATTCCACTCTTCATTCATGCTGATCTTACCTTCAGGATCACAGTACTGCGTTGCAACCTGTCCGTTAGCGAAAAGCCGGTCCAGCCATTCCTCACTTGCAACGAATCTTCCTTCTCCATGGGAAGCCGGATTCGTATAGACTCCGCCAAGCTCTGCTCCCTGCAGCCATGGGGACTTATTGGTTACAACTTTCGTATAAACCATCTTAGAAATATGACGGCCGATGGTATTGTATGTCAGGGTCGGTGAATCTTCCGTCTGACCTATGATCTTACCGTATGGTACAAGCCCCAGCTTGATCAGTGCCTGGAATCCATTACAAATTCCCAGTGCCAGTCCGTCTCTTTCATTCAACAATTTCTCTACCGCTTCTTTAATCTTTGCATTCTGGAATGCTGTTGCAAAGAATTTGGCAGAACCATCCGGTTCATCTCCTGCACTGAATCCACCCGGGAACATGATCATCTGTGCCTGTCCGATGGCTTTTTCAAATTCACCAACAGATCCTCTGATATCCTCTGCGTCCAGATTACGGAATACTTTCGTAATCACCTTTGCTCCTGCCCGCTCAAATGCACGTTTACTGTCGTACTCACAGTTCGTTCCCGGGAAAACAGGAATAAAGACAGTCGGTCGTCCGATCTTATGGCTGCAGATATGGATATCTGCTGTATTAAACAACTTTTCTTCTACTTTTTTATCAGAATCTGCTGCAGACTTTGTTGCAAATACTTTTTCAAGAGTACCTGTCCATGCCTGTTCTGCCTCTTTCAGACTGATCGTTACATCCCCATATGCCAGCACTGCTTCCTCAGTTACTGCTCCGATCTCTGTATAGCCGGCCACAAGGTTCTCCACTTCTCCCGCAGGTACCTCTGCAATGAGATCACCAAATGCCGGTGCGAACAGATCCTTTTTGTCCACCGTTGTCTCAAGCTGAACTCCCAATCCGTTACCAAATGCCATCTTACTTACAGCACTGGCAATTCCATGACGATCAAGTGCATAAGCGGAAACGATTCTTCCTTTCTGAATATCTTCATGGATCTTTCCATACTGCTCCATCACTTTCTCATAAACCGGAAGATCATTTTCATCTCTCTCAATCTTAAGCCATACAAGCTTATTTCCTGCTTTTTTCAGTTCAGGTGTGATGATATCCTGCTCCAGTGCCATATCGACTGCAAAAGATACCAGCGTCGGAGGAACATCAATATCCTGGAATGTTCCGGACATACTGTCCTTACCTCCGATTGACGGAAGACCAAATCCGATCTGTGCCGCATAGGCTCCGAGCAATGCAGCAAAAGGCTGGCTCCATCTCTTCGGATCTTCGGTCATTCTGCGGAAATACTCCTGGAATGTAAAACGGATCTTACTATAATCTCCACCGGCTGCCACGATCTTTGCAACTGATTCTGTCACCGCATAAACTGCTCCGTGATACGGACTCCAGCTTGACAGATACGGATCAAATCCATAACTCATCATGGATACGCTGTCCGTTGTACCATTCTGTACCGGAACTTTTGCCACCATCGCCTGCGTCTCTGTCATCTGATATTTTCCGCCATGAGGCATGAACACTGATCCGGCTCCGATGGAACCGTCAAACATTTCCACAAGACCCTTCTGAGAGCATACATTTAAATCAGAAAGAATATTCAGCCAGGTCTCTTTTACATCTTCTACTTCTTTTTTGATAAAAAGGCTGTCTTTTCTGGACGGTATCTCTACTTCTACGTCTGTCTCCTGATGTGCCCCGTTGGTATCAAGGAATGCACGGGAAAGGTTTACAATCTCTTTTCCTCTCCATACAAGAACCAGTCTCGGATCTTCCGTAACGACTGCTACAACCGTTGCCTCAAGATTTTCCTCTTTCGCATATGCCATAAACTCATCTACATCTTTCGGATCGACAACGACTGCCATTCTTTCCTGGGATTCGGAAATCGCGATCTCTGTTCCGTCCAGTCCTGCATATTTCTTTGGCACTTTATCCAGCTCTACCCGCAGTCCGTCTGCCAGTTCTCCGATGGCAACTGAAACTCCTCCGGCACCAAAGTCATTACACTTTTTAATCAGATGGCTGACTTCTTCTCTGCGGAACAGACGCTGGATCTTACGCTCTGTCGGTGCATTTCCCTTCTGCACTTCAGCTCCGCATGTCTCGATGGACTCCTCTGTATGAACCTTGGAAGAACCTGTTGCTCCTCCGCATCCGTCACGACCGGTACGACCACCCAGCAGGATAATGATATCGCCCGGATCAGAATTTTCACGGATCACTGCACGTCTCGGTGCTGCACCAAGCACTGCTCCGATCTCCATACGCTTTGCGACATAATTCGGATGGTAGATCTCTTTTACCAGTCCGGTTGCAAGACCGATCTGGTTTCCGTAAGAACTGTATCCATGTGCAGCCTCACGCACCAGCTTTTTCTGTGGAAGCTTTCCTTTCAGTGTCTCGTTCGCTGAAACCGTCGGGTCAGCCGCTCCCGTCACACGCATCGCCTGATATACATAAGTACGTCCTGACAGCGGATCACGGATTGCACCGCCAAGGCAGGTAGCTGCTCCACCAAACGGCTCGATCTCTGTCGGATGGTTGTGCGTCTCATTTTTAAAATTGATCAGCCATTCTTCCTCGACACCGTCTACCTTGATCGGTACAACGATACTGCACGCATTGATCTCATCGGACTCTTCCTGATCTGCAAGCTTTCCTTCTTTTTTTAGACGACGCATTGCCATCAGTGCCAGATCCATCAGGCATACAAACTTATCTTCTCTTCCTTTAAAGATCTCACTGTGATCTTTCAGATACTCTTTATATGTATCCTCGATGGCATCTCTGTAATCTCCGTCATCAAATTTTACATCTTTTAATTCTGTAGAAAATGTCGTATGACGGCAGTGATCTGACCAGTAAGTATCCAGTACACGGATCTCTGTCATCGTCGGATTCCGGTCTTCCTCTCCATGATAATACTTCTGGATATGCTGGAAATCTTTAAACGTCATCGCAAGACCAAGTGAATCATACAACTCTTTCAGTTCTGCCTCCGGCATATCTTTAAATCCGTCAAATACCTTTACATCTGCCGGTTCTTCAAATACCGTTACCAGTGTCTTCGGCTTCTCTGCAGCAGCTTCTCTTGAATCTACCGGATTGATGCAGTGATTCTTGATTGCTTCAAACTCTTCCTCTGATATATTTCCCTCGATCACATAAGTTACCGCTGTACGGATCACCGGTGTCTCATCTTCTTTGATAAATCTGATACACTGTTCTGCTGAATCTGCTCTCTGGTCAAACTGTCCCGGAAGAAATTCAACTGAAAAGCACCGATCTGTCTCATTCTTTGTAAAACTTTCTCTGTAAAGGATATCGACCGGAGGCTCTGCAAACACTCCGCCACATGCTTTTTCAAATGTCTCATCTGATATATTTTCTGCGTCATACCGGATCAGAACCCGTACCCCGGTCACATCTTTAATTCCGAGATAATGACGGATCTCATGTCCAAGCCCTTTCGCTGTTACGGCAAATTCCGGCTTTTTTTCCACATACACACGCTTTACATTACTCATATACAATCTCCTTTTCCTCTTATGTGCTTATTCCTTCACACCAAATTAGAATGAACCTGTTATGCTTATCGTATCATATAATTGCACATCCGTATAATTAATAAATTTAAACTTTATCATAAGCATTTCTAATCAGTTATCCATCCGGAAAGTTTCCACGGAACTTCTCATTGTTTCTTTTCTGCTTTTCACCCATAAAAATCCTCCTGTGATAACTGCACCTGCACCGAAAATCCACATGGACCACATTGCCATATCTGAAAAAAAGCCCTCCGGCAACATTCGGATCATATAGTCTTTTTCTGCATCAAACATCCACAGCCGGTTCGTAAAAACTTTTTCATGAAACCATGTAAACCAGTAATCAAAGTTCCGGCTGACCACAAATCCGGCCACAACGCCTGCCAGTAAAACCAGCCCCGCAATATTCCGGTACACTTTCCATAAGACCTTCCACAAAATTGTTTTTTCAGCACCTGTTTTTTCACAGAAGAAGCAGATCAGCAGAAATACAAAAGAAAAACTTGCGGTCACTCCTGCCATAAACCGGACTCTCTTGCTCCAGTCAAAAATCTGCTTTACATCCTTCATATGCAGCCGATCCTGCTCATTAAAAAAATCTCTCCATATTCCATCCACCGTAGTCTCTGCTTTCAGTTCTTCACGCTCTCCATTTAAATATGCCATCATCTCACGGGTTACATAAATTGTATCTCCCATTGTCATGTTCAATTCATCTAATACCCCGTATTTTTCATATTCCGCCCGGTACAGATCAACATCCGAATAAAGTACGAGTCGGACACTCGTGACCAGCCACACCGCTAAAAAAGAAACCGTCAGGATCAGTCCCAGGATCCGGCTTAAAATCAGACTTATTTTGCTTTTCACTTTTTCAGAAGATAAGACCCGTTTTTTCACAAATTTACTCCTTTTTGTTGTATTCTTTATGTATTTATCTTATAATACTATTATTACTTATTAGGAGGTCTAATAATATGATGGATATAAATTATGAACTATATAAGGTATTTTACCATGTTGCAACTACGCTGAATTTTTCAGAGGCGTCCAAGCAGCTTTTTATTTCTCAGTCTGCTGTAAGCCAGTCGATCAAGACACTGGAGCGGAAACTGGATCAGACACTCTTTATCAGAAGCACCAAAAAAGTCCAGCTTACCCCGGAAGGTGAGATCCTGCTCCGCCATATTGAACCGGCTATGAATCTGATCCAAAAAGGAGAGGCACAGCTTCTTGATGCAGCTTCTACCGGAGGTCAGATCCGTATTGGTGCGAGTGATACAATTTGCAGATACTTTCTTGTACCATACCTTGAAAAGTTTCACAAAATGTTCCCCAATGTACATATCAAAGTGATCAATCAGACTTCTCTGCATTGTACGGAACTGCTCAAGAACGGGCTGGTAGATCTCATTGTGGTCAATTATCCCAATGCCAGCCTGAATAATATTTCCGCATCCATGAAGATCAAGAATTTCCGTGATGTATTTATCGCAGGGAATAATTACGAAGAATTAAAAGAAAAAAAGATCTCTCTTTCAGACCTTCTTGCTTATCCGATCCTCATGCTGGATAAGAACAGTACCACCAATGAATTTCTCCACCGCCTGTTCCAGCAGCATCAGTTAGACCTTGTTCCTGAGATTGAGCTGACAAGCAACGATCTTCTGATCGACCTTGCACGCATCGGACTCGGAATTGCATTTATTCCTGATTACTGTATCTCCAAAGAATCTGACGGTATCTTCACCCTGGATATGAACGAAGAGATGCCGGAGCGTTCGCTGGTCATCGCATACAATGAGCAGCTCCCGCTTTCCAAGGCAACGCAGGAATTTCTGAGTTGCTTCCATCCGGTGGAAGAGTAATCCATTGGAAGAAGAATCCGGTGGAAGAATCAGTCTCATCCCCTCCTGCATCCGGTCTGCCCGGTTTCCCGGACACATTTTCCGGATCAGGTGGGATCTTTTTTCCAAAATTCTGTCAGCAGCTCTGTCACATTTTCCATCGTACATCTTCTACAGTCCGACCATTCTCGCGGAAACATTTTCCTATAATGCGGGCTTTGGAATCTTTCATCCATCAGAAGAATTACCCCTTTATCTTTTTCCGTACGGATCACACGCCCCGCTGACTGAAGTACTTTGTTCATTCCGGGATAGAGATAGGCATAGTCAAATCCCTCTGCTCCAAAATACTGCTTCAGGATCTCCCTTTCATTGCACACCTGCGGGATTCCTGTTCCCACGATCATGGCTCCGATCAGACGGTCCTGCGTCAGGTCGATCCCTTCCGAAAAAATACCGCCCATCACACAGAATGCCACCAACGTCCCGTCCTGCTCTTTTTCAAATTTTTTCAGAAATTCTTCCCGTTCTTCCTCATCCATATACTGCGACTGAAGCAGCACTTCACTTTTCTTCCCAAGCTCCAGGAATTTTTCATACACTGCCTCCATCAGCCGGTATGACGGGAAAAAGGCCATATAATTTCCCTCTCTGCTATCCAGTGTCTTTCCGATATATTGTGCGATCCTGCTGTACATCTCTTCACCACGGCTTGTATACTTTGTACTGACTCCATCTGTCAGCAGTACTCTCCGATTCTCTGCAGGGAAAGTCGATTCTGCATAGACTGCATAATCGTCCTGATCCACAGATAACAGAGATTTATAATATTGTATCGGCAACAGCGTAGCAGAAAAAAAGATCGTACTGTTTCCCTGTTCCAGGCAATTCTGAAGATTCTCTGCCGGGTTGACACAGAAAAGTTTCACCATAAATTTTCCATCCGACTGCATTTCGCTGTATATCACATAATTTTTATCCAGCAGATCATGGATATTCAGAAAACTTCGTAATGCAAAGAACAATTGAAGGATCTCTTCTTCCGTTTCATCCTGCCTTCCCTGCTCTCTCTGTTCTTCTAAATAACGTTCCATTTCAGTCAGAAGATTCATCGCCTTCAACGCAAGGACAGATACACTGTCCAGGATCTGATAATTTTCACACTCTCTTTTCAGTTCCAGAAGTGCCTTGTTCATGCTCTCCAGACTTCTCGTCAGCTTTTTATCTTTTCCTTTTACAATTTTTTTCACTTCAAGAACATCTTCCTTATACAGGCTTGCACTGTACATCTCGCGTCCACGTTCCACAAGGTTGTGAGCTTCGTCAACCAGGAACAGATAGTGATTATTTCCTCCGTCTGCGAAAAATCTTTTCAGATGTGCATTGGGATCAAATACATAATTATAATCACAGATAATTCCATCTGCCCACACCGAAAGATCCAATGCAAATTCAAAAGGACAGACCTGGAACTTTTCTGCCTGTTCCTCGATCTCCTTTCTCCCCATTCCACCGCCATTTTTCAAAAGGTCATAGACTGCATCATTAACCCGGTCAAAATGTCCTTTTGCATAGGGGCAGGCCTGCGGATTACACTCTGCTTTTTCACAAAAGCAGATTTTTTCTTTGGCTGTCAGAGTCACCGAACGGAACTTCAGCCCCTTTTCCTTTAAAATAAAAAAAGCCTGCTCGGCAACCGTCCTTGTGATCGTCCTTGCAGTCAGATAGAAAATCTTCTCGCCCAGACCTTCTCCCATCGCCCTGACAGCAGGATAGAGAACTGCCATCGTCTTTCCTGTCCCCGTCGGTGCCTGGATAAAAAGCTTTTTCTTTCTTGCGATCGTACGATATACAGATGCGGCAAGATTGAACTGTCCCTCCCTGTATGAAAATGGAAATTTCAGATTGCGGATCGTCTCATCCCGCATCTGCTCCCATTCAATCTGAAGCCTGGCCCATTTTTCATATCTATGCACCAGTTCTTCAAACCAGCTTTTCAGATCTTCCAGTGTATACTCTTCTTTAAACCGTCTTATTTCTTCAGTATCCAGATGACAATACGTCATCTGGATACTGATCTTTTCCAGTTCTTTTTCTTTTCCGTAAATATATGCATAGCATTTTGCCTGTGCCAGATGTACTCCTGCCGGTTTCTGAATCTGTTCCAGATTCCTCAGGACTCCCTTGATCTCATCCACCGTCACCTGCTGCAGCTTTCCGTCTGAAGTTTCATCTACAATAATCCCATCTGCTCTGCCTTCTACCCTCAGAGTAAATCCCTGACAGGGAACAGAAATCTTCAGCGATACTTCTGCCTGATATCCCAATCCCATACTTTTCTGGATCTTCCGGTGAAGCCGGCTTCCCATTAACATCGCATCCTTTTCCGCAGTCCCTGCCGTAATACGATTGTCAATGTCTCCTTCTTTTAAAATAAATTCCACGAGATTTCTGACCGAAATCCTGACAACTTTTTCTCCTGATTCCAATTAATCCACCTTTTCTGTCACATCCGGGCGTGCTACTTCTGCGATGGTCTTCGTAAGACCTGCAATGCCCTGCAGATCAGAAGGAATAATGATCTTTGTTGCCTTGCCGTCAGCCGCTTTCGCAAATGCCTCCAGACTCTTCAGTGTCAGCACTGCCTCATCTGCACCGGCTTCCTTGATATACTCGATACCTTCCGCAGTCGCTTTCTGCACAGTACGGATGGCTTCTGCCTGACCTTCTGCCTCTTTGATCCGCTTCTGCTTTTCAGCTTCCGCTTTCAGGATCGCTGCCTGCTTGGATGCCTCTGCCTCCAGAATCACCGACTCTTTCTCACCTTCTGCTACAAGGATCGTAGATTTCTTTTCACCTTCCGCACGGAGGATTGCTTCTCTTCGTTCACGCTCCGCCTTCATCTGCTTCTCCATGGCATCCTGAATTGCTTTCGGAGGCATAATATTTTTCAACTCTACACGGTTTACTTTAATTCCCCATTCATCTGTCGCAATATCCAGGATCGTACGCATCTTGGAGTTGATCGTCTCACGGGAAGTCAGTGTCTCATCCAGTTCCAGATCACCGATAATATTACGCAGCGTTGTTGCTGTCAGATTTTCGATCGCCGCAATCGGGCTTTCTACCCCGTATGCATACTTCTTCGGGTCAGTGATCTGATAGAATACGACGGTATCAATCTGCATCGTAACATTATCTTTTGTAATTACTGCCTGCGGTTCAAAGTCAACGACCTGTTCTTTCAGTGAGACTCTTCTCGCGACACGATCCAGGATCGGCATCTTAAAATGAAGTCCTACCCCCCAGGTTTCTTTATATCCTCCAAGTCTTTCAACTACATACGCATGTGCCTGTGGAACAATCTTGATATTGCTCACGATCAGTAAGATCGCAATTCCAAGTATGATCACCCAGACAATTAAAATAGCTAATCCCATGATTTCTTTTCCTCCTTAACCGGTCTTAAGATTAATTTTACACCGGAGATTGCCGTCACCGTTGCAAGACTGCCTGCTTCGATCTTCTGATCGTCTTTTTCTGATCTGGCAGTCCATTCCAGCCCGTTGGCAAATGCCGCACCGGTCTGTTCATAATTATCCACCTGCTCCGTTACCCTGACCGTCCTGCCGATCAGTTCATCACAATTTGTCTTTTCATGATGCCTGTTGATATATCTCGTTGCAAAAGGCCTCGTAAAAATCAGGAGCAGAACTGATACCACGATAAACGCAATACACTGCCATGCAACTGTTGCTCCGGCAAGAGCAACAAATAATGCGATCAACGCACCTCCGGCAAGCCAGATACTGGTCAGTCCGACTGTGGCAAGTTCTACAACAAGAAATAGGATCATCAGTCCAAGCCACAGAAAAACTTCTTTTTCCATATAACTCCTTTCCCTGCTTCTCTTTTGTATTCATAATATGAGCAGTCATGTTATTATTATCATAATCGTATTTTCTCTTTTATACAACTTATTTTTCTTTTAAGTTTCTAAAAAAAGTCGCGAAAAGAAAAAAAGAAGAAAACCGCCCCGGAAAGACATCTCAATCCCCCGGTTCGGTAATCTTCTTTCTGCAAAATCAATAACTTATTCGCACTCTCTGATCCTCTTTCTCAGTGGCAATACAAGTGCCGGAGATACAGACAGCTCGTCCAGTCCCATCTTAAGAAATTCTTCCGTAAGTTCAAGATCTGCACCAAGCTCTCCACAGATACCGATCCATTTTCCCTCTGCATGTGCATTGTCTGCCGCCATTTTGATCATGGCAAGCACTGCCGGATGATGCGGATCATAAAATGTATCCAGCTTCTGGTTCTGACGGTCGATCGCCAGTGTATACTGCGTCAGGTCATTCGTTCCCACACTGAAGAAATCCACTTCCTTCGCAAGTTCACGGCTTATCATCACTGCTGCCGGTGTCTCGATCATGACACCAAGCTCTACATCCTCTTTATAAGGGATGCCCTCTGCCTTCAATTCTGCCTGCACTTGTGCAATGATCTCTTTGATCTTCTTTACTTCACTTACAGAAATGATCATCGGGAACATAATAGACAGATTTCCATATACTGCTGCACGATAAAGGGCACGTAACTGAGTCTTGAAGATTTCCGGTCTTGTCAGACAGATACGAATTGCTCTGTATCCCAGTGCCGGGTTCTCTTCTTTGTCAAGATTAAAATAATCTACCTGCTTATCTGCTCCAATATCAAGTGTACGGATGATAACTTTCTTTCCTGCCATGCTTTCCGCAACCTGCTTGTATACTGCAAACTGCTGCTCCTCTGTAGGAAATGTGCTGTTCTCAAGATAAAGGAACTCACTTCTGAACAGACCGATTCCACCTGCATCATTTTTAAGTACTGCTCCAAGGTCGGAAACATTTCCAATGTTCGCATAAACATTGATCTTCTGACCGCTCCTGGTCACATTTTCCTTTCCCTTTAACTGATTCAGAAGCTCTTTCTGCTCCAGATCCTTTGCACGCTTCTCCTGCATTCTGGCAAGTGTCTCTTCATCTGGATCTACATAGAGGATTCCCGTAAATCCGTCAATCACTGCCATCTTTCCGTCATACTGAGATGAAAGAGTTTCTCCCAGACCGATCACTGCAGGGATATTCATGGTTCTCGCAAGGATGGCTGTATGGGAATTAGCTGAACCGTACATCGTCGCAAATCCAAGTACCTTACTCTTATCCAGCTGAACTGTCTCACTTGGAGCAAGATCATCTGCTGCAATGATACACGGCTCAGTCATCTCTTTTACTCCTGCACTGACTCCACAGAGAATATCCAGCACACGCTCCGATACATCTTTTACATCGGCTGCTCTTCCCTGCATATAAGCATCATCCATTGATGCGAACATCTGTGCAAAGTTATCCGCTGTCGTCGCAACGGCATACTCCGCATTTACTTCCTGAGAACGGATAATATTTTCAATTGATTCAAGATAATCCAGATCTTCAAGCATCATCTGATGGATCTCAAAGATCATGGCATTTGCTTCTCCCACATCTTCCAGAGCTTTCTCATAAAGCTCTTTTAACTGGTCAACTGCCTGACCTTTTGCGGCTTCAAAGCGTTTCCATTCTGCATCTGCATCACTGATATGCTCTCTTTTGATGACTTTTTCATTTCTCTTATAGAACATCAGTTTTCCAATGGAAACACCGCCAAACACGCTTTTCCCCTGAATTGTTATCATAATTATAAGTTCTCCTTGAAGAATGCCTCTAATTCTGCTGTTGCTGTCTCTTCGTCCTCTCCGTCTACCTTAATCGTAACTTCTTCGCCTGTCTTAACACCAAGCCCCATAACTCCGAAGATTCTCTTCGCATCAGCACTCTTCTCACCTTTTACGATCGTAACTGCTGACTTATATCCTGCTGCCTGCTTTACAAGGATTCCTGCAGGTCTTGCATGGATTCCTTCCGGGTCTGTTACCACATATTTAAATTCTTTCATAGTTATATCCTCCTTTTATTAAGACGTTGCGTTCATTATATAACACATCCCATCATTTTTCAATCAGCTTTCAGTGGTTTTTTCAACAAAACGATTCCTGCCATTCCCACAACTGCTCCGATCAGGATTGCTAAAAGGAACATCGGACCATGATCGATAATACCGATTACGAAAATTCCTCCGTGAGGTGCTCTTGAACCGCAGCCAAATGCCATGGAAAGGGCTCCTGCAATTGCTGAACCAACCACACATGGTGGGATGATTCTCAGCGGATCCGATGCAGCAAACGGAATCGCTCCTTCTGTGATAAAGGAAAGTCCCATAATGTAATTTGTCACGGTTGTCTGCTGTTCACTCTTTGTAAAACGGTTCTTAAAGAAAGTCGTTGCCAGAGCAATCGCGAGCGGAGGAACCATACCACCTGCCATAACTGCCGCCATCATATCGAACTGTCCGCTGGCAATTGACGCTGTGCCAAATACATAGGCTGCTTTATTGAATGGTCCTCCGAAATCGATTGCCATCATACCGCCAAGAACTGCTCCCAGTGTGATCTTACTGCCCTCTCCCATGTTCGTCAGGACATTATTAAGCCATGTATTGAATGCTCCCATCGGTGGATTTACAATAAAGATCATGATTGCTCCCATTGCTACGATCCCCAAAAACGGATACAGCAGAACCGGTTTTGTCCCCTCAAGTGCATGAGGAAGTTTTTCTAACAGTTTCTTGATCAGGACCATCAGATAACCTGCTACAAAACCCGCGATCAATGCTCCGAAAAATCCTGAAGAAACCCACTGATCTTCCGGCAGGAAAATACTTGTTCCTGCTTTTGCAAGCAGACCGCCTACAATACCGGGCATCAGTGCCGGTCTTTCCCCGATCGCCATTGCAATATATCCTGCAAGGATCGGGAACATCATTCCAAACGCTGTATTTCCGACTGTATTAAAAAACTTTGCAAGTGCAGTTCCATTTCCGAATACATCTGTTCCCGCATTTGCCCCGTCACAGATAAATGAAAGGGCGATCAGGATACCGCCACCGATAACGAACGGAAGCATATGGGATACTCCATTCATCAGTGCTTTATAAAGCTTTCTTCCAAGGCTCTCATCGCCTATGCCGGCGTTCTCTTCTCCTTTGCCATCATTATGATATACCTTTGCCCTGCCATTGATGATGTCTTCGATCAGTTCCTGTGGTTTATGGATTCCGTCTGCTACTTTCGTGACAATGACCGGCTTTCCGTCGAATCGTGCCATTCTGACTTCCTTGTCCGCTGCCACGATGATTCCGTCACAGGCAGCAATTTCTTCCGCTGTCAGGACATTTTTATCGCCACCCGAACCATTTGTCTCAACTTTGATCGTATAACCCAGCTCTTTTGCTGTATTTTCCAGACTCTCTGCCGCCATATATGTGTGGGCGATCCCGGTCGGGCATGCAGTCACTGCCAGAACACGATATCCACTGTCCGGTACATTCACTGCCTTCTCTTCCTCTGCTTCATTTTTCGCATTTTCTGCCCGATCCACAACTGCAAGGAATTCTTCTACTGTCTTTGCTTTCAGAAGATTCTGCTTAAAGGATTCATCCATTAAAAGCATGGAAAGTCTGCTCAGTACTTCAAGATGTACATTGTCTTCTGTATTCGGTGCAGCAATCAGAAATACCAGATCCACCGGCTGTCCGTCCAGTGCATCATAATCTACACCGGCAGGAATCACCATTGCTGCAAGCCCCGGTGCATTAACTGCATCGGTCTTTGCATGAGGGATTGCAATTCCTTCCCCGATTCCCGTCGTTCCTTCTTCCTCACGGGCAAAGACCCCTGCTTTATATTTTTCAACATCTGTCACATTACCGCCCTTTTCCATCAGGGCTACCATCTGTTTGATGGTCTCTTCTTTCGTCTGCGGTGTACCATTTAGTTCCACACTGCACGCCTTGAGCAAATCTGTAATCCTCATACTCATTTCCTCCTATATACCATACTCTTTTTCCGTACGTTCCAGTTTCTCTGTAATTTCTTCTCTGGTTGCAAGCCAGGATACAAAGGCTGTCGCACTTCCTGCTGCTGTCCCCAGTTCCAGTGCCTTTTCATAATCACCGGTATTCAGCCATCCTGCAAGGAATCCTGCTACCATGGAATCCCCTGCTCCAACAGAGTTGACCACCGTTCCTTTTGGTGGTTTTTTACTGCTTACAGTTCCGTCTTCCGTTACCAGGATCGCACCGTCCCCTGCCATCGATATGAGAACATTGACTGCTCCCATCTCCTGAAGTTTTTTTGCATACTCCACGATATCTGCTTCACTTTCCAGTACCTTGCCGAAGATCTCACCCAGTTCATGATTATTCGGCTTGATCAGGAACGGGTGATATTTCAGAACATTCACCAGCAGATCCTTTGTCGCATCCACCGCAATCCTGATCTCTTTTCCCTGAAGTCTTTCCATGATCCGTTCATACATATCCCCCGGAAGTGTATTCGGGATACTTCCGGCAAGTACAAGTACATCTCCTGCCGTCAGCTTATCCAGTTTCTGATAGAGTGCCTCAATCGCTGTATCTGTAATAACCGGTCCCTGTCCGTTGATCTCACTTTCCTCATTTGATTTCACTTTCACATTGATTCTGGTCAGCCCTTCTTCCAGCGGGATAAAATCCGTATAGCATCCGAATTCTTCCAGCATGGTTTCCATCTGCTCTCCGGTAAAACCGGCCTTGAATCCAAGAGCTTTGCTCTTGTGTCCCAGATTAGAAAGGATTACGGATACATTATTGCCCTTTCCACCCGGATAAATTTTTTCTGATGTTGTCCTGTTCACTTCCCCAAGTGTCAGGTCATCGACCTGAATTACATAATCAAGAGAAGGATTAAATGTTACTGTATAAATCATGCTTTCACCTCTACAATATTTTTTTCCTTTTTCAGATCCTTATCCGTAAGTTCTGTAGTGATTAATTTTGCCTGATCGAATTTTGCAAACGTAACCGGAGCGATTTGACCGATTTTACTTGAATCTGCTAGAATATAGCATGTTCTGCACCGTTCCATGGCAGCTTTTTTTATCATCGCTTCCGCAGGATCGGGCGTCGTAAACCCATGCTTTTTATCTACACCATTCGTTCCAAAAAATCCTTTTGTAAAATTATACTTTTTCAGATCCTCCACAGCCTGACTTCCGATCACCGCATCCGTTGCTCCTTTAAACATCCCTCCAACCAGATAGACAGTAATCCCTTTCTTTGTCAGGCTCTGTGCATGGGCAATCCCATTCGTCACAAATACCGCCCCACTGCCGGTCATGTATTTTAGCATCTGTGCAATACTGCTTCCCGAATCCAGATAAACAAAATCTTCTTTCTCGATCAAGGATGCCGCATACTTTCCGATCAGGGATTTTTCATCTACATTCTGTGTCATCCGCGATGTGATTTCTACATCTTTGGTTGTATAATCCATCTCCAAAGCCGTCGCCCCACCATGAACTTTCACCAGTAATCCCTTTTCCGCAAGTGCTGTCAGGTCTCTTCGGATCGTCGATTCTGAAGTTGCCAGTCTCTCCGTAAGTTCCTGCACTGTGACCGATTTTTCCTCTCCGAGCATTCTCAGAATCTCGGCAAACCGCTCTTCCGTAAGCATCTCTGCACCTCCTTCTTTCATTTCTCTGCCCTTATAATAAAATCATTTTCAGTCACAGTCAATCATTTTCAGTCATTTATTTTCACGAATAATCACTTTCGGCATTTCGCATAATTTTAGCACATTATTTTTGTGTAATTTTACAACCTCAATCAGATTTGCATTGACTTTTATTGTTAAATATGCTATTCTAAAACGGTATCGGGTTTTTGATTCCCGGTCTAACAACTTATTTTTTTATGGAGGGCAACAACAATGACAGGTACAGTAAAATGGTTTAACAACCAGAAGGGTTATGGATTCATCTCCGACTCTGAAGGAAATGACATCTTCGTTCACTATTCAGGACTGGTGATGGATGGATTCAAATCACTTGAAGAAGGTCAGGCTGTAGAGTTCGATGTAACAGAAGGAGCTAAAGGACCTCAGGCAACAAACGTAGTAAAACTTTAATCAAATATTCATTGTACCTTTTAATTATTATAGATAAGCTCAAATTTAAGATACCAGGGTCACAAGGTCTGACACCACGTGTACTCGCACACTAGTGGTAAAATGACCTTGTGACCCGCCCCAATATGAGCATAAAAGCGGGGCGTAAGCACTACGATATGCGAATGTTGGGTAGGATTGTGGGAGCACGTAGTGCGTAACAATCCGT
>ERZ824600.827-NODE-827-length-43802-cov-17.011475_pt1 | contig 43802 bp, 56 predicted proteins | sample MGYA00519933_ERZ824600 | MGnify/ENA primary metagenome ERZ824600 (study PRJEB31778, sample SAMEA3449178) | human gut metagenome | biome: human gut; feature: human-associated habitat; material: faeces | place: United Kingdom | collected 2010/2012 ... | reverse complement strand
GGGAATGCCATCAGAAAAACTTTCAGAATGTTCTCCATACTGTTTTCCTCCTACTCTTAACCAACCCAACGGCTCTTTACCGCACGGGTGTCGATATGTACCCAACCAGCAGGGCGACCGTTCTTCACGGGATAACGTCCAATGCCGCCGGTATCTTTCAGCAGAGTTTCGGCGTAGGCCGCAACCGTTTCTACGGCCACGCCCCGCACCCGAATATCTGCCGCCATGCCGTAGCAATGCTGGCTATACGTTGCGCCCTTGACCGCCTTGTTGTGGGCGGCAGTGCGATATGCGCTTGTGATCGTCACGGCCTTTCCGAAGTGATCCCGGATATTCTGCAACAGCTTCACAAGAGCATCATCAATAAAGATGGGATCAGTCCCATCCTTACAACGGAACTCTTTCACGGTAAAGTTTGCAGACAGTTTCTTGCCCCCATCCTTTGCCAGCGAATATGCGTTAATTGCCACTTTCTTTTTCTCCTTTCCGGCTCAATGCCTTACCACAGCCGCCCGCGCAGCACTCAGCGTACAGCACGGCAAACTCTCCGCGTTCTGCGGTCGTGTCTACTCCCGCCGCTTCCAGCTTACCGAGCAGCGTTTCGCACAGATCAGGCCACTTTCTTTCCATCGTTCTTTCCCTTCCAGAGCGTTTCCTCTGGGTCTGTCTTTCCGTACTTCCGTACAGCATCAAGATAAATCTGGTTCAGCCGCCACCGTAGACTCTCACTCTCCGTGTGTTCCAGCAGCCCCTTAATACTGGCAACACGGCGTTTGAACGCTTCTTCATCCATCTGCCCGGAAGCGTAAAGTTCTGATATTTTCTTGACCTCCCGTTTCAACCGGCCAACCGTGCTTTTGCGCAGCTTCATGTAGGCGGGCCAAATGCGCACACCAACAAACTCCACGCCCATCCGCACCGGTCGGATGCAGGTTTTATTGTTCAGGTCAAGCTCCAACTCTTCATGCAGGAATGTTTCGATCTTCGCTTTCCACTCGTGCAAGGTTTCCTTGTTCTCCCCAAGGATCACAATGTCGTCCATGTACCGGATGTAGTAGTGGATTTTCAGAACGTGTTTGCAATACTGGTCAAGTTCGTTCATGTAAATATTGGCGAAGAGTTGAGAAGTGAGATTGCCTATCGGCATCCCCACATCGTACAACCATTCCTCCGGCGGGGTATCTTGCGGGGCTTTGCCGCGGGGCAACCCGAACGGCTCTGCTCTGCTGTTTACCACGCTTCCGAGGAACTTCATCAACTTCGGGTCTTTGATACGCTTTGCCAAAATTTTCAGTAGCTTCGCATGGTTCACACGGTAAAAGAACTTGCTTATATCCAGTTTCAGGTAGTACCATCCCGGCCCCGGTTTCCGGTCTACTTGCCGCATCCAGTATTGTAACCGTGCTGCGGCCTTGTGGCTTCCCTTGCCTTTGCGACAGGCATAGGAGTCCTCAATAAATAGCCGGTCGTAAACCGGATTGAGGTATTGGTACAGTGACCATTGCACGATCCGGTCAGGGTATGGCAAGGCCATCACTAACCGCTTCTTCGGCACGGACACCCACAGTTTCCGGTATGGGCCGAGCGGACAGTCCACGGCGATCATCTGCTCTTGAATCTGAAACAGATTGTGTTCCAGATTTGCAGTAAACGCCAGCACTTCCGCCCGGTATCGTTTGCCCTTGCGGGCTGAGTGGTCAGCTTCTACGAGGTATTCAAACTCGCAGATCACATTCCACGCATTTTGAATCGTGTTTATTTCGTTTGGCATTTCTGCCCTCAATTCCACTGCGCCGCGCGTAGCGTTTCCGTTTTCGCGGCAATACATATTTTTTCCGGTCGTGCTGACCGGAACGGAAACGGATTCCTTTAGACCCACACACCGACTGCGACCCGTAGATCACAGCCCCCATATCCGGCGTGGAATCCCGCCGAACAAAAATGTTCTTGTGGTGTAAAGCGGAACGGCCCCCGTTGTTCGTCCACGAATTAGAGCGCGGATTGTTGAGGTTCAAGTTGAACACACCGGCACTCTCGCCATTGTTCCAGTTGCCGCCGCGGATCGAACACGCCGTAAATAACCCGTTCCCGTATGAAAACGGCAGGCTTTAGAGCGAAGCAATGTAGCCGCCCAACAGCCTGCCTATTTCATCGTTGAATTTCGCCCACGTTTCATACTGGTGCATCGTCAAGGGCGGCGGGTACTTGCCCCCGTGTAAATCCTTACTCGCCGCCAGCCGGACAAACTTTCTCAATACGGCCAGCTCCACGTCCATATTTTGCGTGGTGGTCTTTTGAAATATCGCCGGTCTATCTCAACGCTGTACCGGAGAATTGCCAACATACTTCTGCGAAGCTCATCGGCCAGCTCACGGTCTTTCCGAGGAAAGCTCATTGTGAGCGGGTAGCCATAGTCAACCATTTCTCCGATCTTCTCCGCCAAATGGAACGGTTCAGGCTTTTTCTTTTTGTCGCCCTGCTGGGGCGGCACTTCGGCTTCTGCGTTCGGCACAGTCAACACCTCCAAAAATCAGCGCGGCGGGCCGCTGGCCCACCGCGCCTTATGTTCTATTTTTGCTTTGGTCTGCGCTACCGCGCAGCCCGTCAGCTTATCAGGCTTCAGCGGGCAGCTTTACAAAAGCGGAACGGCCCCCGCTGTTCGCCCACGAATCAGAGCGCGGACTGCTGAGGTACAAGTAGAACACACCGGCACTCTCGCCAACGCCCCAGCCGCCGCCGCGGACCGGACACCGCTCGTCAGTGGCATTGTTCGCCCAGAAGTTGTCGTTGCCGTAGTTTGTATCAATGCCCTCACCAGTCAGGCCGGTGTCCGGCATCAGGGCAAGGGACATAAGGATCAGCTTTGCGGCATCGCCCACGCTGGATGCAGCAGTAGTATTCTTGAACAGCGCACCACGGCTCTCGTCCTTGGAATCGCTGATCGTAGTGTCCCACTCCCAGTGACCGCCGGTGTAGTTCAGCTTGATGGTTCCGGTGGTCGTGCCGTTGCCATCAGGAGCGACCAGAGAGCCGTCGCTGGCCTTGATTGCCCGCCATGCGCTGCTAGATGCGCCGTTGCTCACGCTGCTGTCGGCGGCGTTGTTGTTGGGGATGATCTGCAACTCGCCCTTGACCAGACGCAGACCGATGCACCACTCCCAAATATTACCGTTCATGTCCCAGATGCCATCCATGCGCCCGTTGTGGCTCCACGGCAGCGGGCCAGTGCCGGTGCGGACACGGGCAGTCTTGCCGTTGTCCTGCACACCGGGAACAGGGATTGCTTCGTAGTAGGTTTCGGAGCTGTCCTTGCCATAGTTGTTATTGCCTTTCGGCTCACAACCGTGCTTGTGACACCACAGTGCGACCGCCGCCCACTCTGCATTGCTGATCTCGTGCCAGCCCGCGCCCTTGGCGTTGGTCTGGGTCACGAACCAGTCAAGCGGATGGGACACGGTGGGATCTTCTGCGGGCAGGCTGTATGCGCGGCCAGTGTCGGTGCAGGTGCTCTGATACTTGCCAAACCAGAAGCCGTCAATCTCCTTGCCGTTCACGATGAACGCCGGGTGGGTTTCGGTGCTCTGGGTGGACAGCACATCGCACAGGCGGAACTTCGGGATAAACACATGGATGGACGGCATTTCCTTGTCGTCAAAGAGCAGGTCATTGGTGGGGAATGCAGTCTGCACCGCAAGGCGGGTAGCATCAAAGTTAGTTGCCATAGTCTTTTCCTCCCTTACAGAATGTCAAAATCTTCGATAGACCACAGGCGCAGGGTCACGTCGTCGGTGTTCAGCGGCTTGGCCTTGCGCTCGATGTGGGTCTTGTGGGTGGTATCTTCCGCCGTGGTGTCCTCTGCTGCTTCGGTTTCACCCTCCACAGCTTCGGTCATGGTAGCGTTTTCGGCTTCGCCCTCAACCTCCACGTCCTCATACTCGATTGCGGGGATTTCTACCTCTGCGACATAGAAGCGGCTGTCGCTGCCGTCGATCAGCAGATTGCCCTCGGCATCGCCGGTGATGGTCTTGGTCACAGGGTAGTCACGCTGGTACTTGGCAAGGTTCATGGTCAGAGTGCCGTCTGCGAAGTCCAGCTTCGTGCCGCGCAGCTCATACTCAACCTTTCTGCCCTCGTTCAGTTCGATAACATTCATCAGTTCATACCTCCCGTTACTCTCACAACGACCACGACGGTCTGAGCAGAGCCGTCATGTTTCAGCTTGAAACCGTTGGTCAGCTTACCGGACACGGTAATGTCCCCCAGCCGCCCGCCGGTGTAGCTCTTAACGTACACGTCCACGCCATAGTTGGCATTCTTTCGGGTCTTTGCCAGTCCCACGCTGACCTCGTTGATCCCGAACGGCCACTTGCTGCCGTTTTTCAGCGTCACCTCTTTGACTTCTGCCGCCACCTCCGGTTCCAGCGCAGACAAGCGGCTGTTCTGCTGCGTGTCGGTGTTCTTCATGCTGGCAATGTCCGTAGTGTGACTGCCGGTGGTCTTTTCCAGTGCGGCCAGCCGGGTGTCCTGCTGGCCGTTCAGGGTCTTGATGCTGGCAATGTCGGTGTCGTGGCTGTTGCTGGACGTTTCCAGCACACCCAGACGACGACCGAACCAGAGCAGCATAATGTGGATGATGTTCGCCGCCATGTTGGAATCAGAGATACCAACCTCCATACGGTTGAACTGATCCTGTTCCAGCAATGTACCCTGCTGGATAACCTTGCCGTCCTGATCCTCAACATGGTTGCGCCAAAAGATTCTCTTAAACATCAGCATTTTCTTCTATCCCTCCTTGCTCAGAAAGTCTTTTCCAGTTCTGCGTTTGCTTCCGCCAGCCGCAGCACTTCGGGTTCGACCTCGATCAGCGGGAACGTAAACCGCAGCAGACCGGCGTTGATGCTGTCGCGGGACAGGCTCACGCTCTGGCTCCCGGCCAGCACACCGTTGTTGTCGTAGACGCGCACACCGGTGATCGTGTCCTTTGCACCGGAACTCGGTGCATTGACATAGACCACCACGGCAGTCCCGGCAATCTCCTTGCTGTTGATCTCGCCGTCAACCCAAGTGCTCTTGTTGAGCTGGTACTGGAAGCGAGTGACCGCCCGCAGCAGTTCAGCGCGGCGGTTATTCAGAAAATTATCCGTAAAAAAAGCCATCCTCTTTCTCCTTTCTCTGCAAAAGAAAAAGCCCTTGCGGGCTGTTGCAGCTTGTTACAGGTAGGTCTTGCCGCAGACACGCAGCGTGATCTTGAACGCTTCGACTTTCACCTGACCGCCCGCCGTGGCCGCTGCGCTGGTTCCCAGCGTTGCCGCGCTCGGCTTTGTGCCGGTGGTCGAATCGCCCGCTTCTCCCGGACTTCCGGTGAATGCTTCCACTCTGGTTTCAGAGTAAAGCGGCATATTGGCGGTGTAGCCCTTTGTGCTGGTAACGGGCAGGTCGCCGGTCACGCCGCTACCGGTTTCCGCCGGGGTGATGGAGTAGCCATCCACCGCCGGTGTGGTTTGCAGCTCTTGTCCTGCGCTCCAACCTTTCGTCGCCACCTCCGGGATTGTGCCGGTGATTTTCGGGAACGCAAGGAACACTCCGGTGTTCGCCGCTGCGTCCAGCTCTGCGCCGGTCGAGTAGCCCAGTTGGGCGGGCTTCCAGTATGTTCCGCAGTACGGAATACCGCACTCCGGCACTTTGTAAGCCATGCACTCCACCGTCACGCCAACGCCGATGCTGTGCCGCACCATGTAGCTGATCTGTTCAAGGTGAGCAGACAGGCGTTTGGTGTAGCCCAGCAAGTCCTCCATTTCCCGGATGGTGTGATACTGCGCCGCCGCTTCCGTAATGTTGACGTTCAGCCGCCAGAAGCCCGGAGTGCCGCCGTAGTCGAACCACTCTTCTACCTCGGAATCAGGGTACACGGCACTTGCCTGTTCCCGGACGGCCTTGACCGTACCGGCGTACCGCTGAATCTCAATCGCCGTTCGGACGATTCTCCGCTTCGTTTCCACGTCGGCGGTGGAGTCGTACCACTCGATTTTGAGGTAAACGGCCATCTGATCCAGCACACCCTCGTCGCAGGTGTCCACTTCGGAGAACGTCATGCCGGTGTCGAGATATTCAAACATCCGGTCTTGCAATTCTCCGTAGACAGCGGACAGGACTTGCGCCCACGGCTGTTCTGCAACAATCCGCGGCAGGCCGTCCGTGATCCTTGCGTCCCGCAGGTTAATCATCCTCGATACCTCCGTAGATGATCGTCGGCGTTCCACTCAGTTTCGGAATCTGCACAACGGCTTTTCCCGAATCCATGCCGTTCTCGATCACCTTATCGACCGGCTGGCGCAGCTCCACTCGCTTCACGCCAGCGGCCCGTAGGCGGGCGATCAGCTCCATCGGGTTAATGTCCCGACCAATGGAACGCTGCCACTCCTGAAATTCCTCCACCGCTTTTGCCACGCTCTCCTGAACGATGCTTGCTCCTTTGGAATTTCCAGAGCCGATATAATAGGTGAAGTCGATGGAATATTCCACCTCTTCCGGTGCTTTGCAGATTACGCGGTCTGTCATAGGGCGGCGGGCTTCGTTCATCAGATACGTTTGCATTTCGCTCATATCCTTTTCGCTCGGCATCTTGCCGCCGGTCAGCATGAAGAAAATGTACACCGTGCAGGCCACGTCCCGCGGGCTGACAGCGATTGCGCTCTCTACGTCCGACCGAAACGACATAGCCCAGAACTCGTAAGCGTCCTTTGGGCCAGCGCAGGAGTAGGTCGTGGGAGAAAGCCAGATTCTACGGGTCAGGCTGTCGTCGCTCTCCACGTCTGCGCCGCCGCTGCTGGTGTCGGTGTTCTCCACCGCCGCCACATACGGAATGGCATCAACCAGTGTATCAACAACACCGGGCGGAATGTCGTTGCCGCCCGCGCCTACCACTTCGGCCTGTGCCAGCACATCCACATAGGTCTTGCCAATGTCGATCTGTGCATAGTCCATTGTGGCAAAATAAACCCCCGCGGCAGTTCTGACGCAGGTTCCTTGCGGGATCATGGCAACGGTTTTCTGAACGGCAGACAGCGTAAAGCGAACCGTCACCGTTGCATAGGTTGCCGGGGTGCGCTTTACGCCAAACGGCAAGCCCATGTTGTCCAGCTCTGCGCCGGTCGCTGTTTTCAGCAGCGCACAGCGGGTGCGCTTCTCCGCAATCTGAATCATCATGTAGTACAGCTCCGTCATGCTTTTCAGGGTAAGCATAATCGGGTCTGCTTTGTTCAGGGGCGGGGCCGTACCGTTCACGGCCTTATAGTTCCGGGTATAGATTTCCGTCACCAGATTGCTTACATCCTGCAACGTAAGGTTTCCGGTAACGCTGTACTCCGGTATATCGGCAAACTCGGCAATGTTAGACAATCTGTACCACCACCTTTGGCCGGATGCGTCCTTGCTGGCTGTGGCTCGTTTCATACTCCACTTCCAGCACTTCCGCCCGCGGCTCGTACTTCTTTGTTTTGCGAATGATCTCTGCCGTGAGCATCGCCTGTGCAGCTTCGGCGGGCAAACTCAAACATTCCATGTTCAAGCCAAACTCCCGGTCAAGGGCTTGTTCTCCCTCTTTGCTGCCATAGAGTGTCAGCAGACAGTTGTAAATATCCAGTTCTTCGGTTTTGCCAGACGGCTCAATCTCAACGTCGAAGCCGCCAAGCGTCATAGTTTCCATATCGTCGCTCACGGTGCGTATTCCTCCAACGTCAAAGTAACCTTACCGTCTTTCAGTCCCCAGAAACGATGCACCGCACCCCATCCCGTCGTCACCTTTGTCAACTTGAACGGATTCTGCGACATAGGTTTGTTGTTCAGGATGAAGTAGTCAATCGTTCCAGCTTCACAGTGCTTCATGAGTGCGTCAAAGATTTTGCGCGGGTTCACGCCCAGCTTTGAAACCAACTGGATTTCAAGCTGGTACGACTTCAAACCCGGCCCCGTGTACTCGCTCTTGTCTTTGCCGCCGATTACACTGTGCGTGGCCCAGTTGCTTGATGTACTTCCGGTGATATTGGCAGGTGTCAAGACACGCCAACTTGATACCGTAAATATCAGTCCCGCATAGCATCCAATGCTTCCCCATGCCATAGGATTACCCCCTTACGGTGTCGGAGTTCCGGTTTCGCCAGCAACAACATACGGGCCAGCCGTGGCCGCACCAGAATGAGTGTGCTTGTGGTTTACCAGAGAAATGCCGTTGATCTTGCAATCGCCGGAGCCACCAGAGATATTCACGGTCGATCCCTTGATGTTCACCGTCGTTCCGTTGAAGTTCAGCGTAATGCCCTTGATCTCAACCGTTCCGTTCTGACACACCTTTACGGTGGAACTTCCTACCTTGAAAGTCATGTCACCCTTGACGGTGTACTCCACGTTCTTCCCAACGGTTTCTTTCACATTGCCGTCGATGGTTTCCGTGTAGTCGCCGGTGTCGCCGTCGTACTGCTCAAATGCTTTTCCCTGCTCGTCGTTGTAGTCGTGCCGGTAGCGGCCTTTCTTGCCCTCGACGGGCTTGTTGTCCTCATTCCAGATCGTGCCGATGCACGTTCCCATTTCCTGACTGTCGGAGTTGTGGAGGACGCAGACCAGCTTGCCTACGACCGGCATCCGGTACATGGCATTGGAAACCATGCAGATTTCATCCGTGACCGAATCGGCGCGATCCTCGTATGTAACCTCAATGGTTCCGTCCTCGTAGTTCACCTTGGACACAGAGCCAATTCGGATAACGCTGCTCATGCTGTTACCCTCCCACTCTGCTTGCAGAAACTTTCGTCACCAGACCGGAAGATTTGTTCAGCGTGTGGCTCACGGTGTCCATGTAATACTTCCCGTTCAGTTTCCCTAGTCCCTTTATATTGATGCACATGGTCGAACACAGACTCAGGTTTCCCATCGTCGAAAAAGAAATGGTCGTGGCCGAATGGTTCTTGTTGTCGATGGCCGCTTGAAGCTGCCTTTTTGCGTCCGCTTCGCTGGACGCATACTGGTTCAGTTTCAGCATCCTGTCGGCAGTACCGATTGTGACCTTGATGTTGACTTTCTTTTTTTGGTTCGAGTAGGTGAACTCTCCGCCGGTGTACGTCCCGGAAAGCGTTGTGTTCCAGCTCAAAGAGTTAGGCACAATGTCCGCCGGGGTAAAGGTTGCTACTGCATCCTTTTTCTTGTACTGCTCACGATCAAAAATCCAGATTTTGCTCCGGTAGGTTTTGAGGATCAGGCCATAGGTGCTGCAAAGTTTTTGCAGGAACGAACTATCCGTGTCGTCCTGCTCTTTCAACGCAATGTCCACGTCCTCGGCATCCATGCTGCACCCCAGCCCGTACCGGTCGGCAATGGTCTGAGCGATGCGCTTGATGGAGGTCTTTTTCCAGACGCACTCTTGGTTTTTTTCGTGAAAGCTCGTTCCGTTCGGACGGGCCACCGCGCCGATGGTCAGCACACACGGCCCAGCGGAATAGCTGAGATCGTCCACCACCAGCGTCCCGCAGTCAAGCGGGGTGCTGTCACCCTGCACGATCCAGTTTTTCGTGCAGAGTGTCGGGTGTAGCACAGCTTCCTTATCCGGCAACCACGAGTTGATCCACTTATCATCCACCGCGTTTACCTTGATGGAAATGCTGTCGCTCGAATCTGCTCCCCGGTCGTTATAGGTGAAGCTCTCCACGTCCCCGGAAATATCCCCGGAAATATCGGTGTCGTTGTACTCCAATTTCAGGATCGTTTTTCTGGGCTGAATCGCAATCATATATATCACCACCTACCTTTTCCACGGCGGCAGGTTATCGTTTGCCGCCACCTCTTCTTCAATGTCCGGCGTGACTAACTCAACGCCGGAATCGAATCTGTAAATCTCGATGTACTCCCGGTTTGCGGCCATCAGCACATCGGCTTTCAGCTCGTCACCGTAGACGGATTTCGCAATGCCGTCCCAAGTGTCGCCGCTCTTTGTCGTGTACGCCATCAGGCCACCCCCTTACGAAGCATATTTGACACGGCCCTGTTCACGCTCTTCTTCACGCATTTCCTGTTTGAACTCTTCAAACAGCTTCCGCATTTCACGTTCAAGCTCTTCCATGTTTGTCCCGCTGCCGACAGTGATGTGCGGCGAAAAGACAAACTGGGAATCCTTGATGCTGCTGGAACTTCCGCCGTCACCGCCGCCCGCGGCGCGGTAGGCACTGGACGGCATATCCGGCAGGGTTTTCTCGGTGTCCCTCTGCGGCAGCATATAGAGCGGCGTTCCAGTGTCGGTCAAGACACCATCCTGCCAGCTCGACAGCACCGTGCCGCCGTTGTAGGTCTTGGCGGCTTCCGTTACGGCCTTTGTTACCGTGCTGTCGCTTCCCAGATACTTGTTCAGGATGATGGGTGCAACGTCGGCGGCGATACTGGTTGCCACCAGTTCCAAAGAGCCGTCCCCGGACATGGCGTTGTTCGCCACCGTCCACATCATCGACACCACATCACCGGTGGATTTGATGCCGTTGGAGCGCAGGGCGTAGTCGGCATAGGCTTTGGAGAAGTCGATCAAGTTGTCCAGCTTTTCCTTGCTTCCGTCTGTGAAGCCGCCGTTCGCAAAATACTGGACGTTCTGCACACCAGCTGCGCGGGTCGCGTCCTCACCAGACACGCCCAGCATACGGCCAGCCCGCACCCAGTTTTCCACGTTGCTGTCATGGACGCTGGGCTTGAAAGAAATAACAGCTTCCGTTCCAGCTTCACCGGCGATGCTCACTCCACGGGTAAAGCCGCCGTTGGCGAAAGCGGGCATTGCCACTTCCGACAGGTTGAAGCCGAATGTCTTACCGGCGAAGTTCTTCGCCACCGGGACATTTTCAAGCCACTGTGGAACCGTGAACGAGAAACTATTCAGGGCGCGAATGATACCGTTGACGACCGTAATCGTCACCGATACGATGCCCTTTATCAGCCCAACGATAGACTGAATCACAGGCTCGATCACCGGCAGCAGGCCGTGGATTACATCGACCACCAGCTTGATCGCATTTATCAGGGTCGTGCCGACCAGACTGATAATCATGCTTATCAGCGGTGACACCGCCGGGAACAAATCGTTTACCGCGAAGCTCAGCACATCCGCCAGCAGCGGCTTGATGTGGTTCACGCCGAGGTCTACAATTTGCCCGATCAGCCCCTTTACCGATTCGATAATTGGGATCACCGCACCGAACGTAGTCCCCAGATCGTCAATTCCGAGGATACTTTTCCCGCTCAAACTCTGCTGAATGTTTTGCAGGGTTTCCAACGAGAACGCACCGGCCAAGGTATCGTGGATGTTCCCTGCGATGCCCTGCACTTTCCCGGTGAATCCATCAAAGAGCGTCAAGCCTTTTTCGCCAAACACCTGTCCGATGATCTGGCGAATGTCCTCGAAGTGATCTCCCAACAGGCTGACCACCGCGATTACTCCACCCAGACCGGCGATTACCGGGCCGAATGTGGACATAAGGCCCGCAAAGATGTTGAAGCCGCCTTTCAGGACGGGCGATGCCACGGCCTTGCCCAGCCCGAACGCCTTGCCGCCGAAGTCTGCCACCGCCGGAGCTGCATTTTTAACAAATCCGGTTGCGCCAGACAGCACTTGTCCGGGGCGCGTCTGGTTGAAGATGTACCCCATCTGCGCAAGAGCAGCCTTTCCGCTCAATCCCTGCGTGCTGTTTGCCATTCGGTAGATGGTTCTTCCCAAACCAGTACCGTTTGCAAAGTTCATCTTTGAGAGGAAATTCACGCCAGCTTTTGCAGCATTTCCGGGCATCGCTCCAAATACAGCAGCCGTAGCCCCACCGAAGTTTTTTAGTCCTCCTGCAAGTTTCGCCACGTCGATACCGTTCGGGCCGATGATTCCCGTGAAAATCTGCTTGGTAACGCCACCGATGCCGGATGCGATTTTCGTCTTTCCGAAGTCAGACGCGGCAGACATAACGCCGTTGATATAAGGGAAGCTCTGCCGGATGGTCTGCCCGCGTTCCGATGCGCCCATAACGTCTCGAACAAAGTCGATTTTTGTTTTTCCATCGTTCTTTGTCAGGCCGGTAAAGTTTTTCAGTGTAGCCCACAGGCCAACACCCGCACCGTTCGCCTTAGTCGCAATATTTTTCATGAACGAGCTTTGCGGCTGCGGGCCAATAGACGGGGACTGGATGCCCGCCATCTGTGCGCCGTAGCTCATGCCGCTGGCGATGGTGCGGATGCCGTTGAAAATCTTCCCGCCGCCGGTAGCGGCCCCGCTCACTCCCTTTGTGACCCCGCTGACGACTTGAAGAATCTGCGGCGCAAACCGCATACCGGCCCACGCCGCGCCGATGCCGCCGAGCGTGGCGGCTACCTTGTCGCCATTGTTCAGCAGGTATTCGATTACTTCCTTTACCCGTGCCGTTATATCCGGCAGGGCTGCGCGGAAGTCGTTGATCTTCTCGATGCCGAACCCGGCAACGTCTTTCAGAATAGGTAGGAAGTTGTTTCCGACTTCGATGCGGACAGCCCGCCATGCGTTGCTCAACATCGTCAGTACAGATTCGGAGGTTTCGCATTTCAGCAAGAACTCCTTGTACATACTGCCGTTGTATTTAGAAGCATCGCCCACATCGTCCAGCGTCTTTATGAACAGGTCAAGGTTTCCGGTCAGCTTTGCACCGGATTCAATGGCCCATTGGCCGAGCAGCGTTTTCAGATAGCCAACCTGTTTGTCTTTCGGCTGGCTTCCAATGGCCGTGAACAGGCTCTTTATTGCTGCCGGTGCATCCGTCTGCATATCCTTTGCAAACTGTTCCGCAGTAAAGCCGAGCTGTTCAAATGCCGCCGCCTGTGCGTCGGTCGCCTTTGATCCCATCGAGAGGTTTGTGTACATCCGGCGAATAGACGTTGCAACCTTACCGGAGTCAACACCCATTGCCAGAAGTGCCGTAGACAGAGCCGCCGTACTTGCAACGTCCATACCGGCGATCTGGCCGAGAGAACCGGTGTCATTCACCGTCTGGGCGATTTCTGCGGCGGTCGTCGCATAATGCGCCCCCAGATAGTTGATCTGGTCAGCCAGCTCCATAACCTGATCGTGGTTTATGTCGAAAGCCACTTCCCACTTTGCGGCCCAGTCGCCCGCCTGATCTGCGGAAATGTCCATAGCCGTTCCCATTTCAGCAACATCACGCAGGAAGCCGTCACTTATCAGGTCGTCCATGCTCTTACCAGACTGACCGGCAGCAGCCGCAAGACGGGTCAGTTCTTCGGCGGTATACGGAATATCCGTGCTCAAATCAAGAATGTCTTTCGACATTTCTTCGTAGTTGCTACGAATGACTTTTCCGCTGTCGTCCGTCAGTCCGCTAACGTACTTCGTCACATCCAGCATTTCGCTTTCAAACGAAACCGATTCTTTCGTGGTATCGACCACGGCTGCGGCTATGCCACCGGCGGCGGCTACTGCACCTTTGGCGATATTCTCCGCGAACTTCGATGCGCCGTTTGCAATGCTCCCGATCTGCGTGTTCGCCAACTTCACCGCCTGCGCAAGTGAGTTGTCAACGTGACCGCCGATCAGGATGGAAAGCTCTAGTTCTTGATTTTTTGCCATTCCTCCGCAACCTCCCCGTGAATCTCCACCAGCTCACGCACAGGCAAGTTCAGGTAAAAATCTGCGCTTGTGTGCGTGACTGTGGCGAGAGCTATCGCCGCCTTTCTGATTGTTTTGTAGCCGCCCTTTAAGCGAAAAAATCCTTGTGGTTGACACCTGCGCGGAGCTGCACAGCTTCCGACAGGGGCAGGCCGAGGAAGAACGCAACATCCTTGCCGGTCGCCATAGAAGCGATCAGGCAGCAGTAGTAGTAGTTCAGGGTCTTTTCTGCTGCGCGAATGTTCTCTTCCTCCATGCGGTTCTCCGCCTGACGGACATTCATGCCGGTCATGTTGGCGACACCGGACAGATCAACGGAAGTGTAGGTTTCGCCCTTGTAGGTATAGGGCTTGCCGAACTTCATGACGTGGCTATGATCGTCCTTGTCGTCGCCGTCCTCTGCCGTCGCGCTGCGGAGGGATGCTTGTACGGTCTGGCGTACCTTTTTGCTTGCGCCGATGGGAAGCAGCTGGAAGAACTCAATGGGGAGCTTCGTTGCTGCTGCGGCCAGAGCGTCGGTGTATGCGGTGGCAGTTTCGGGGGTAATCATCGCGGCCAGCTCACCCTCGTTGTACAGCTTCTTGATGATAAGCACCGCGTCCTTGATGGTCAGGCCGTCCAGACCGGACAGGTCGATCTCGGTATACTCCTTGTCGTCGAACTTATAGGGACGGGCCAGCTCGATGATCTTCGGGTTCTTCTTGACCTCTGCGGTTTCGGTCTGCTCTGCGGCGGTAGAAATGTTCTTCTCCATGATGAAGTTTCCTTTCTGTCAGATACAAAAAATTGACCGCCCCGGTCTTTCGGGGCGGTCATTCGTTTCCTTTGGGATCAGATCAGGGCGGCAACATCCGCCAGCATATCCTCACCCTGCACGCGGTAGATACCGTTCAGTTTGTCGATGGCGATAATCTCTTCGCCGTCGTTCTCGATCATGAGGTACGTCAATTCGAGCTTGACCTTTGCTTCCATGCCCTCGCCCGCCTTGATCTTGCCGGGAGTGAACTCTTTGACACGACCGATCTCGACGATTCGCAGGCCCTTGTAGGCATAGCCAAGGCTCTTATCGACCGCCTGCTGCGCCACACGGAAAGTCAGATTGACCTGACGCTTCGGGGACAGCACGTTGACAAAACTCGAATACACGAGGTTGAAAGAAACCTCCTGCTCGATGCTCTCAAACTGGCCGATGTTCGGTGCGCTGATCTTGCCGAGGATGCCAGAACCGGAAACATCAATAGTTTCCGAGGTGATCTGCGGCAGGGTGATCTCCGGGGCCGTGCCGATGGCTTTCACGCCGTCAATGTAGACGTTGAAACTGTTGACAATTTCCGGGGTCAGGTTAGTATCCAGTGCCATAACTCATATCCTCCTTTCTCGTTTAACCGCCCAGCGCGTCAGAGATCGCGTTGGGGTCGAACTCCACCAGCTCTTCGATGTCCTCCGCCGGGTTGAACGGGGACAGGTACTTGTGGAACGTGATGCAGCCATTCAGCAGCGAGGTGGTCGGGTTCTCGCTCTCGATGTACTGAATCTCATGACGGGCGCAAATGCCGCGGGAAACAAAGCTGTTGCCGCGCACGTTCTCGCTGTCCACCAGAGCTTCGATAAGCCGTTTGTTCAGCGGATCATCGACTTTCTGGAAGTAGGTCTGAATGAACGTGTTATCGTCCCAGTTCATAAAGCGGCGGACGCTGAACCAGCGATCCTTGGGGTCGGTGTTGCCGGGGTAGCAGGCCGTATTGTTGCCCCACAGACGGAAGCCGCTCATGTTCAGCCACGTTGCCACGCCGAACGAGTTGACGACGTTTGCCTGCTCCTGATCCAGCAGCACTTCCGTGCCGTCTTTCAGGCAGGCGGCGGAGATTGCCAGCGTCTTATTGGACGGGCTGACATAGGGAATGTCGCCATTGGCTGCATCAGTCGCCACGGTCAGTGCAGCGGCCATAGCAGAACCGGCATAGACCACATCGCCCACCTTGGCGTACAGCCAGACCGGGTAGCAGTTCGCGCTCGTGATGGCCTGCTTCTCTTTCTGCTGCTTCACGCCGGTGTACATCTTTGCGCCGGTTGTGGAGCTGTCCACATCTACGATGCAGACGGCGCGGAAAACACCGTTGATGCCGGTGGTCTTGGCCTGCAAGCCAGCGGCAACCGTGGCGTTCTCCGACCAGCCGGGAGCCAGCAGGATGCCGGGGGTCATGTTCAGCGCGGGGTAAATCTGGCGAATTACCTCCATGCCGGTTTCCACGCCCTGTGCATTCACACCGCCCACAACATCGTCGGCTGTAACAGCGGTGGGGTCGATCTGCGTACCGCTCACGGTCAGGCTGGTCGCACTTGCGGCCTTGCCGCCGGGGATGATGGCAATGGTCACATAACCGTCATCGTCAAAGGCTGCGGTGTAGTCCGTGCCAGCGGTCAGAGTCGTAGATGCGGACTTGACAACCAGCTTGTCCAGCAGAATGTCCTTGACGGCAACGGTGGCGACACCGCTGTTGACCTGCACGGTGGTTTCGGTCATAGTTTTCTTGTGCTTGGCCGGGTCAAGGACGTTGATGTACACGACCGGGGAAACGCCCAGAACCTTGAAGCAAGCACCCATACTCTGACAGAGGGTGTACTTCTCGTAGTCGTCATCGTAGCCGAGGGCGGCGGTGGCTTCTTTCAGGCTGGTCGCCAGAATCGGGACATTGGTACAGCGATAGGGGTCGCTGGCGCGGTTGATCGGCGCAGTACCGATCACCACCTGCAAACCAGCGGTAGACTGTACCGGTGCAACAACACCGGTCGGCTGCTCAGTGACGTAAACGCCATGCTTATAAACTGCCATGCGTTACTCCCTCCTTTAGTTCAGTGCCGCCTTAACTGCGGCAAAAATAATACCCGCGCCGCTCTTGGGATTTTCCAGAGCTGCGCGAGTATTTGCGAAGTCGGCGATGGGAACCATCAGGCCCCGTGCCGCCGGGATTCTGTTCAGGAAGTCAGTCACCGCATCCGGCAGCGCGTCGCCGTCGCTGTACACGGTAAACTGCTTTACAGTGTTCTTTACGGACGGGCCACAGTACACAACAGGGCCGGTCTTTTCCACCGCTGCGGTATTCTCTGCGGCGGTCTGCTTTCTCTCGCTCATATTAACACCTCAATTTCCGGGTTGTTCTCGCTGCTCATGCTGGGGCAGGTCACGTCCATCTGCACGGTAGCGAAGTAGTACGGACTTGTGTTATCCTGCTGGATCGCACAATCAATGGGGAGCAGCACGTTGAAGTAATCGCCAAAGACGTTGTAGACGCGGAAATGCTGGGCCAAATCCTGCATGATGTTGTACAAATCCAGCACCGCCGGTGCTTTCATGTCCCGCGCTCCCTCCGCCTTATTGCGGCTGGGTGTCTGGTATGTACAAATAATCAGGCTCATGTCCACCAGTTCCGGCTCTTCCATCTTGTCGATGCTCCAACCTGCGGCCTTGACCAGAATAAAAGGGGCGGCTGCGGCCACTGTGTCCACATCTTCGTCGTTGCCGAAGTCGGTCGGAAATTCAAAGTCGAAGATGTTGAGCGGCTTATCTTTGCCCTGACCGCTGAATGTTTTGCCCTCGAAGAGCTTTTCCAGCTCTTCGTGCAGGCACTTCACAGCGTCAACCGGCGTATAATTGCTTTCTCTCACTTTGCTTTCCTCCCGGCTTGCAGCAGAATTTTGGACACCTCATGCTGTAACCGCTCCTGCAAGATGATCTCGCTGTCCGGCTCCACCTCTTCCCGCCATACCGTGCTGTGCATAGCACTGGCGGACGGGCTGGACATGGTGTAGAGTTTTTCTACAATGCCGTTTTTGTTCCTCCATCTTGTCGGTTTCGGGTTTGTCGCCGTGCGGCCGAGAATCCTCTGCACCATGCCAACGTGTCCGCTGTCGAACTTTACCAGAAAGCCCTTACTCGCCTGACCGTAATCGGTCTGTCCGCCGGTCAGCGGGGCCATCGGGTTTTTCTTCAAGACGCGGGAAGTGTGGAACTCAGGCGACAGCACCCAGCTTGTTCCCATGTGCGGAACAGACGGGTTCGACTGAAAATCGCCCAGATCGTTTCGGCGGCTGGAAATAAAAATCTCTGCCGTTGGATTCTGTGTCGTTGCCCTGTTGCGGATTTTCAGCGCATTCAGGTGACGACGGCCAGCAGAATTTACGGTATACCGAAGCCGTGCTTGCCGCACCATCATGTTCTTGGCTCTCGTTGCGGTCTGGTTTACTGCATTTTTCATGGCTCTGGGAGCCTTGTCATGCAGATCACCGAGCGCACGTTCCACCTCACCGATGTTCGGCACTTGCACATCGTAGATTGCTTTTGCCATTACTGCCGCACCCTCTCCAATGTGACCAGATACAAGCCATGTTCCGTCTGGCAGTTTTTCACCGAGTATGTGATGTTGTCATACTCCATCGGTTTCCCGATTTTCGGAGCAGGACCATAATCTTCCGCCCGGACAAAAAATTGCTTTTGCGAAATGTACAAGCCTTTGTCGAAGTTTTGTTTGGCTCCGGCTTCCCAGTGCGATTTGCGTTCTCTCAGGTCTACCTCATACGGCACAACATCGAACTCTTCTCCGTCGATGGTGTGCTTTTCGACAAACTCTTGAAAGAAAACCTCGTCAATGTCGGCCATTGCCATTTCCAGAAAGTCGGTCATGGTTGCACCCGTTACTCCGCGGAGGTCTTGCGGGCCTTTCTGCGGGTCGGTTTGTCCTCCGCTGCGGGCTGCGGTTCAGGCACATCGCTGTTGGCATCTGCCTGTTCCACGATCTCGCGGGTTTCCTCGTCCGGTTCTCCATAGACTGCCACGCCCTGCTGCACAAGGCGGTCGGCTTCTGCATCATCAAGGCAAACAAATTCCCCCGCCATAATCAGCTTGGCGGGGGCGTTTGCCTTGGGACGGTGGCCGTAACCACCGGCGATGATCTGAACGATTTTCATGTAGCTGCTCCTTTCCGGTTTAGCCCACCACGTTTGCGGCGAAGATGTACGGGTTCCTGTTCTTGGGAGCGGCCAGAGGACGACAGCCCAGACGGAGCTTGCGGGTGTCCTTGTCCTGATCCACGACGAACTTCGGAACACGCTTTGCAGCATAGGTCGAGTAGTTCACCTGACCGTAATCCATCTGGGTGATGGAGCCGTACATCATGTGGCCGCAGTTGGGAGCAGTCACCATGGCAGCATCAGCAGGGAAATACTTCTTCGTCACGCCGTTGTCGTCGGAGTAGGTTTCATCAACGCTGAACACGGTGAGCATGAAGCCGCCGAAGTTCAGAGTACCCATGAGCACAACACCGTCGTACTTGGAAAGCTGCTGGCGAATCTCGCCGGTGATGATACCGCTGTTCTTGTCCAGAAGCCGCTGGGTTGCTTCATCGGTCAGGATGTAATCAGCAACATCCGTTCCGAGGATCAGATCGGCGGCAGGCAGGCCACGAGCGGACAGCATACGGCACATATTACGCACATCGCTGCGATAATCGCCGCCAGTCTCGTTCCACTTCTTTGCCACGGTATACAGGTGGTCGCTCTTTTCGCCGGTGAAGAAGCGCACCTGCTTGGTGTCGCCCTGCGTCACATCGTCGATGTACTCCACCATATCGCAGCCGTTGTTAATCATGGTCTGCGCAGCCATCCACTCTTCGCGGCGGGTAATGCGGGCATCCATGTCGGCCATATCATCCACCAGCAGGCGGGCGGCTCTCTGCTGCTCGTCCATGCCGGGATAGATTGCTTCGCCAAAGCCGCGCTTAGTCAGCTCGTCCAGCGTCAGCAGACGGGACGGTGCGATGTAGGCGGGCTGGATGCTGGTGATCTCATAGCCGCGGCGGGTCATGGGAATGTCGCCAACACGGGGAGCAACAAACGCGGCCAGTTTGCGGTCGCCGTCGCGGTACTCGGTAATAACCTTGTCGGCCTTGAAAATGTCACCTGCACCGGTCGGGAAATAGCGATCTTTGAAGAAGCCGACCGCCGGGACGACCTCTTCAACGGCTGCTTCCAGAATGATATTGTCGAAGAAATTCAGAAGAATCTCAGCCATTGTATGTATCCTCCTTTCACATCTCAGTCACGGGCAGGACTGCAATGCCGTTCATGCGCAGTGCGCTCTTGTCCGCTTCGGTCATGGTGTACTCGTCCTTGACCACCAGCTTGTCCGGGTTGAAACAGCCAGCCAGATAAACGGTGGTGGTCGCATCGCCGGTGGCCGGGACGGTCACGTCGTCGGTCAGGATGCAGTCAGCGGTCAGCGTGTCGCCGGAAGCTGCGGTGCTGCCCAGAATGTACAGCTTGCCGTCCTTTGCGCTCTTGGCGAACACAGTACCGCGGGTATAGGTTGCTTCTTTACTGCCGGTGCTGGCGATCTTGCCAGCACCGACGCGCTTGGGCGGGGTCAGACCCACGATCAGGTTGTCGTACTCGACCTCGCCCAGCTTTTCACTCAGCATCTTAGTTGCCATAGGTCAGTCCTCCTTTTTGGGGTGCAGCAGGTTCTTGAAAGCGGCCCGCTTCTCGGCATCGGTCGGCTTGGTGTTGGTCACGCCAGTACCGCCCACACCGCCAGCGGTTGCACCGCCCACGGCATTTGCGCCGCTGGCCTGTGCGTCGTCCTGCACATCGTCCAGCAGCTTATGGCCTTTCTTCTTGGCATCCAGAGCGGCACGGTAGGTAAGCTCCTGTGCGGTGCAAGCCTTTGCGCCATACTTGGCTTCTGCCACCAGCTCGGACGGGATGGTGTCTGCGATCTCGTCAATGGCGGCAAGACGGTCACGTTCCTGCTTCTGTGCTTCTGCACGGGCATCGTTCACGATCTCATTGACCAGATCAGGACAGCCCGCCCGAAGCTCTTCTTTGTTCTTGAACTCCATTTCGGTTCCTCCGTTGTCGTTGTCCGGCTCTTCCGCCGGGTTGCTGTTGTCGGTGGTATTTACAAAACCGCCCTCTGCGGCAGGGGCCACCACAGCGCGGTTTCGTACAAATTCAGGGGCATCGTCGAAAGCACCCGGCACGGCAACGCTGTTGATGAACAGCGCACCGTTGCGGTTTTCGACCTGTGCCTTGGTTTGGTTGCCGGTCGTGACTTCATCCACAAAGCCGTGTTCTTTGGCTTCGTTTGCAGACCACCACGATGTAGCATCCATCCACGCCGCCACTTCCTCGACGGTGTGGCCGGTCTTTTTGGCGTACTGGTTCAGCACGTTGGTACGCATCACGGTCAGCGCATCCATAAGCTGCTGCAATCCCGCCATGTCCACAAATCCGTTCGGGTTCACCCGGATTGGATGGATCATGTAGGTTGCATCTTCCGCCGCCTTGACCACCTTGCAATGGCTCGCCACGATGGTTGCGGCACTGGCGCAAATGCCCTCGATCTGTGCCGTGACTGTGCCGATTCGGTTTTCCAGCAGCGCGCCGATTGCCTGTGCAGCCCAAACGTCGCCGCCGCCGCTGCAAATGCGCACCGTCAAATCCTCCGTTGCCGGGATCGTCGCAAGGTCAGCGGCGAACTCTTTCGGGGTTACTTCATCGCCCATCCAGCTCGTTTCGCTGATGTAGCCATAAAGCAGAAGCTCCGCCGTGCCGCCGGTATCGGCTGCATTGCGGAACTCCCAGAATTTCTTGTTATTCGTTCTTGCCGGGGTCGCCGCCGCTCCGTTGAGGAACAGCGGTTTGCTGTTGTGCTTGCGCTCCTGCAATTTCGTCCACCTCCCGTTTCAGTGCGGCTTCTGATTTCCGCTGCCGCATATTTGCTTCGTAACTTCCGCCGGTCATTTGGGCGGTTTCCTGTGCTGCCGTAGAGAAGCCGCTGTTCACTCGCATCTGGGCTGCTGCGGCTTCATCCTTGGGATTCAGGTTTGTCCTTGCCGGGCCGTTCCATGTGCAGTTCATGTAGGCCGCAGCCACAGCCGGGTCAACCAGAAAACCGGGGGCTTTGATCCTGCCCTTGCACACAGCTTCCCGGAACCATGCTTCGTAGACCGGCTGGCAGAAATAATCCGCAAACCAGTCACGGTGCATCCCGGTTGTTCGCCAGAACTCGTTCAGTGCGCCCCGCGCCGCCGAGTAGCTTGTGCTGAACTGCTTGTAGAGCACCTCGGACGGGATTTCCAACGCTGCCGCCATCTGCTTTACGATAGCGTTCATGAACGCTTCAAAGCCCGTGGTCGGATGTTTTGGGTCTGCAAACTGTACATCTTCTCCGGGATTCAGGTCGATAAACGCACCGGGAGCCAGCTCTACACTGGTCTTGTCCGGTGTATCTACTTGCACCTCTGGCGGAAGCATCTCGCCAAACGGAACCTCGTCAGACTGATCCGTTTTTTTGATGAACACCGTGAACATGGCTGACACCACAGCTGCGGTCAGCTCTGCGTCCGTGAAGCGGCCCAGCTGCTTCAAACTTTCCAACACCGGAGCCAGCAGCGGCACTCCCCGCACCTGACCGGCGCGGTCACGCTGCATCAGGCACAGGATGTTTTGCCGCCCGGTCTTTGCGCCGTAGGCTTCCACCCTTGTCCAGTGTGATGCTGCAAGGCCAGCCGCCGCCGTGCTCGCCAGTGGGTGACGGTCGCAAATCCAGTAGGCAACGACCATTCCCGCTGCATCGGTTTCAACACCTTGCACGATCTTTTCAACATGGTGACCGTTGATCTCGCAAGGCGAAAGCACATCCATAAAGCCGGGCGAACATAACCGGTCAGCTTCGATGATCCGCAGCCGCAAATCATACGGCACACCGGGAGACTTCTTGTTTTGCAGCACCGCCACAGCGTCACCGTTCAGCAGAAAACCCGTGAACACGAGCTGTTGGAGCATATAGAAGTTATCCATCCGGTCTGCATCGCAGGTCGGTTTGTTCGCCCACAGGGAGAACTCCCGTGCGATCTGGGCGTTCATTTTCTGGGCTTCCTCGTCCGATATTCCCAGAAATGCGTTGTCTATCTGAGGTGTCGGGGTCAAGCCGCCGCATACCACATTGGTGCGCATCGTCTTGATTGCTCCTGTCGCCAACGGAACACCCATGAAAGCGTCTCGGCTTCTTTCCCGCAGGACGCGAAGATTATCTTCGATGTCCTCTTTCGGGCTTCCGCCGTGCCATGTCCAGCCCCGCATGGATTTCTTGTGCAGACTTGCTCCATAGTTGGAGTAGCCCGAATTGATTGCCCGTATTGCCGACTGTGCAGCAGCGCGTTTCACCGCCCGCTCCGGGGCAATCGCCGCGAGCAGGCTATCAAACATTCCCATGTCAGCCCTCCTTACATGTCACGGGGGACAAAATGCCCCATGCGATTCCTGCCGTTCCGCTGACGGGAAAGTTCCGTCACCTTGTTCGACCAGTATTCGATTCGTTTACCGATCTGCGTCAGGTCGGCTTTGGTCAGCGACCGGTTGCCGATTTGGTAGCTCTGGCCGTGCGATACGCTCTCTTCGGCGGCTACCCAAACGTCCAGCATCCGTTGTGCTGTCTCCAGCGTAATTCCTGCCATTTAGATACCTCCCGAAAGTTGACGACGACCCCGCGTTTTCTTTACCGGCTGGACGGGTGTTCCGTCTGCATCTGGCTTTTTCAGCACGGGGCGAGAAATGGCAAGAGCCGCTGTTGCGTAGTTACGCAAGTCCAGCGGCTCGTTTCGCTTATGTTCTTTGTCCTTGATTTCCCAGTATTCTTTCAAGCGGCCTTTTACAAACCGCACCACTTTCTTCTCGGCTGTTAAGCCTTTGAAGTATTCCTCCGTGTACCCCGCTTCCGGGTTCGACGGGAAGTGGCAATAGTTCGGGCCTTGCGCCTTGACCTCCAAACGCTGATAGATGGTCGTCTTGCCAGCGTCAACGCCCAGAATAAACAAATCCGCCTTTACGCGGTTGTTCTTTGATGGGTTTCGGATGAACGGAACGCCGCTGCCACCCATGCCCTTGATTGCAAAGACGCGTCGGTTAAGCCGCTCCTTGGCGAATCGGTACACCGCATCCGTATGGTGTCCACCGGAATCAATGCAGGTAGCCAACAGCGGGTAGGCTGTCCCATCCGCCTTTTGCCACGTTCTGAGCAGGAAGTTGTCGAGATTGTCCCATACCTGATCCGACAGCATATCGCCGTAGATTTTCTGGTATCGGATACCCCAGCTTTCCACGCCCTCGCCCCAGCCGACCACCTCAACCTCGAAGCGATCATCCTGAACGTCAACACCGGCAGTAAGATACAGAACATCGTCCGGCACTTCTGCGGCGTAGATTTCGCGGCGGTTGTACAGCTCGGTGTCCTCCAACTGGATTCCGCGCTCTTCCCACGTTTCGCCCAGCTCGGTGTTCACCCAAACTTTCATCTGTTCAGGGTTTCCGTGGTCAAGGGCGATTTTGGCTTCTACAAACTTCTGCACGACCTCTTTCCAGCCTACAAAGGTTGAAGCCAGCGTGTTCAGGTGGAATCCTCTTGCTTCTGCGCCGGGGTTGGCGGCAATGTACTTTCCGCGAATGCCCTGCTCTTTCCAGCGGTATTCATTCGCAATACAGCCGCACTCCCGGCAGACGTAGTTCACGCCCTTGTCAAGATCGTCCGGGTCGAACTTGACGTTCTCCCAGAGGAACGGCTGGTATGCCCCGCACTCCGGGCAGGGTACGTTCCATTCCTCTTGCGTAGAAAGCAAGTAGGCATCCTCAATACGACTGTCTCCCTTGATGGTTGGAGTGCTGACCATGACCGTCTTGTAATCCCAAAAGGTCGTCTGACGTTTCTTTGCCAAATCAAGGGGATCGCCCTCAGTTCCCGCGCTCTTGGGGTAACGGTCGATCTCGTCTGCCAGCAGCACCTTGATGGGGCGGCTGGCAAGGCTGGACGGGCTGTTTGCTCCCACGATGGTGATATGTCCGCCGGGAAAATTCTTCTTCATGACGGTGTTGCCAGCGTACCGGCTCTTCGTATCTACAAGGCCGGTAAGCCGGGGCGTGTCCCGGATCATGGGAGCAATGCGGTCTTTTGAGAGCGTTTGCCCCATGTCAAGGGTTGGCTGCATACACATCACCGGGCAGGGTGCATAGTCCATGTAGTAGCCCAATGGGTTGAGGATAAAAGCGTCCGTCTTGCCGATCTGTGCCGCCGACATGACGACCACTGACCGGACATGAGGATCACCAATGGCATCCATGATAGCCCGCTGGTATGGAGCTTTCTCTGTGTGCCACCGTCCCGGCTCTGCGCTGGATTCGGCGGACAACACCCTATACTTGTCCGCCCACTGGCTGACGGTCAGCGGCGGGGGCGGGCGGAGCTTGCTCAAAACCTCCGCGAACAGCTCCACGGTCTGCGGTTCAAGTTTTACGATCCGCTTCTTTTTCATGTTTCGGCTCACCCCTGACGCATTCCGGGAACATACACAGAGTAAGCCGCTGATGAATGCGCTTGCCCCACGGACAGCTCTTGCATTTGTTTTTCGGCTTATCCTTTTTCTTTGCCGTCTTGCCCATCTTCATCATCCTTTGGCCGCTCCAATGCGATCTGATAATTTGAAAACTCTTCCATGATCTCGTGGAGGGAGCTTTGCAGCAAGTCCATGATCTTGTCCTCGTCGCCGTCCAGCTTGGCGATGTTCGCCGCCAGCTTGTTCGGCAGGGCAAGCAATCTCGAACGCAGGTTCATGACGATGGTGGTCATGCCGGTCATAATATCCGACTTGCGGTAAAGCTCACCGTTCCGCACCTTGTTCTCGGTTTCAGCAGCGATCCGCTTTTCCTTGGTCAGCTTCGCCCGCTCTTCGTTGAGATCAGCCTTGCCGCCCTCGTCGCCCCGCAGGTAGTTGATGTACCGCCGGACGCTGGAACGCAGATCGTATAGGCCGGGGGCTTTCTCTTCCAGCACCCCCTCGTCCCGGAGCTGGCGCACCCGGCGTTCGGACAGGTCAAGATACTGCGCCACTATCTTTGTCGTGTGGAGCTTCTTCTTCATCCTCTTCGTCCCCCTCCGGGTCTACGTCTACCTCACCGGTCGCCCGCATCTTTGCAATGTCAAGGCGGGCCAGTTCCAGAGCGTACCGCTTTTCAAATTCTTCTTGCTGGCGAATCTGGGTCGTAAGGGAAATGATTCTGCCGGAAACCTTGTTCAGAGCTTCCCGCAACTGCGTCACCCGTACAAAGGCGCTGTCTTTGTTGACCATCGCCATCTTCTGCACGGCACTGTCCGCCGTCTTGCCCTCGGCATCCGGGCCGGGTTTGCGCATATCGGTGATGGTGGCTGTGAACAGTTCTTCCGGGCTGCACTTCTCGTACTCCGCGATCTTCTCCATGATGTGCCGCTGCTGAATCCGCAGCAGCTTCAACTCATAGGCGTTGTTCGCGCTGGCCCCGGTGGGTATCGCGTCCAGCCACGCCCGTTCCTCTTCGGTCAGCCGGTCAAGGTGGATGGTGCTATATGCGCCGTCTTTCTCTGCGTTGGTGTTGCCATCCGGCGCACCGCCACCGGTGTTGCCCTTGGCGTTCTTCTTGCCCCGGCTGTTCTTGTTGCCGGGTTGCCCGCCGCGCTTGCGCTCTATGGCATCCTCCCACCGGTCGATCTTCTTCCAGTTGCGAACCGTGCCGTAGGTCACTCCCAGCGTGGCCGCAAACTCTTTGAGGTTGATCTTCTCGCCCGACCTCCGCCGCTTGATGTACTCAGCCTTGGCGGTGTCGCGCTTGTCGTTCCGCTTCGGCATCCTGCATCACTCCTGCACCCCGTTTCTCGAATCCGCGCAAAAGAAAAAGCCCCACGACATAACGCCGTGGAGCTTCGCTTACTTTTCACTGTACCAATTATACCCGGAAAAGTGTATCACAGTGTATCATTTTGAAAATTTTCCCGAAAAAATCCCCCCTAACTTTTTCAGACCCCCCTCCGGGGAAGTGCAAAAAAGCCCCTATACCTAGAAAATTTTCGGGCTTTCGGACCCGTGAGTGGAAGAATCTTCCTCCCCAGTACCTTGCCGGTGGCCCGGAAAATGGTAGAAAAAGGAAGAAAAGGCCGAAAAATCGGACTTTTTCAGCCGTCAAAATCGCCAAAAATCCGGGAAAAATCCCGCCAAAACAGCCCAAAACCCCGGCAAAATGGCAGAAAAAGGGCGGCAAAACACCGGCGGCGGGCATCCTTTAAGGTATCGCGGGCGGGCTGAACTGGTGACAGCCTGTCACCGATTCGATCCGGCGCGGCGCGGTGGCGGGGCATCATCGGCCCGGCGCGGCCTGTCCGGGGTGATCTGTCCAGCGTGGCGGGGTGCTGCTGCCCTCTCCTATATAGCTATGTAGGGCGGCGGCGGGCGATCTCCTACCGGCGCGGGCATCATCGGCCCGGCGCGGGGTGCAGATCGGCGGCATCATCTGCCCGGCGCGGGGCGGTCCTGTCCTATATAGCTATGTATGGCGGCGGGCGTATGGCGGGCGGTGCTGCTGTCTGGTGCTGGTGTGAGGTGCTGCCGGTGTGCTGCCGCCCTGTCCTATATAGCTATGTAGGGCGCGGCGGGGTGCGATCTCCTACCGGCGCGGGCATCATCGGCCCGGCGCGGCCTGTCCGGGGCGATCTGTCCAGCGGGGCGTGGTGGTGCTGCTGCCCTCTCCTATATAGCTATGTACGGCGCGGCGGCGGGCGATCTCCTACCGGCGCGGGCATCATCGGCCCGGCGCGGGGCGGCGGCGTGGCGTGGCCTGTCCAGCGTCCAGCGGCGGCGGGCGTGGAATCATCGGCCCGGCGCGGCATCATCGAGCCGCCACGGAAAATCCGCCCACGGAAAACGGGCAACAAAAAAGAGGTAGGCGCGGCGGCGGGCCGTGTCTACCTCTTTTTTCGCGTCATTCTTCCGGGTCGGTCATTTTTCCGGGGTGTCGTCCGGGGCGGGCGGCTGGAATCCATCGCGGGCCATTCTTTCCCGCGTGGCGTTCACAATATACCCCGCCACGCTTTCCCCGGCGCATTGTGCCGCCGTTTTCACTTGCTCGTATTCTTCCGGCATCAATCGCGTTGCAACTGTCTTGAATTTGGATAAATATCGAGCATTCCCGGCGCGTTTTGCGTCCGTGCTCATACTGTCCCCCCTTTCGATGAAAGTATATCACACTTTCTTTTTTCATGCAACATGAACATTCTGCACAGTTTGGGCGGGCTTGCTTTGTGACTTTCTCCAAATTCATGTTTCATGTATTGACTTTTCTTTTTCGTTCATGTATCATGTAGACACAGCAAAGGAAACACCGCAAAACAGAGAAGAGGTTACATTATGGACGCTGAAAAAATGACGATCACCCTTGACACCGAGGACATGAGAACCGTTCTTGCAAGTGTCGGTTTCGTGGTTTGCGACTGGAAAGAAAAAGCCCGCGATGAAAAGTCCGGCAAGATGGCGCATGAATCCGCCGTGCAGAATGCTGAAATGTGGGAAGCGATTTACCAGAACATTCTCCGGCAGATGAAAAATCAGGGGTTCTAACTCGCCGCCGGACACCTTGACGGGCCGCACCGCTGAAAGCGACCCGATCCCAACGCCCCGCCGGGGTGAATCAAACCAGAAAAGAGGTGAAAAGCGTGAATAAAGAGTTTTTCAAGCTGCCGAAAGCTGTCAAGCGGGCAGTTTGGGCCGCTCTTCTTGCCGAATGGCAAAAGAAAAAGCCCGCCACCCGGTAAAGGGTGACAGGCTTGCAAGATAGGTTTTCGAGTTCCGATCTTGCAATGATTTTACCAGCTTTCGCCGGTAAAGTCAAGCGGACACTTTCAAGGGCTGCACCGCTGCCGCAAAAGCAACCCTATGCCACCGCCCCGCCGGGGCAAATCAAAATCAAAAGGAGATCGAGAACATGACCGCATTCGATAAAAAGGTGAATGGGCTTGCGGCCCGCCACCGCTGGAACATTGAGAAGCAAGCCCGCGCCGCTGTCCCTTGCTACATCATCGCCGCCCCAACTTATGAGGATACCGGGAAGATCGTTGCCGTTCTGAACCGCTGCAAGGGCTTGCACCATGAAACATTGATCCCGATTCACTATGAATCGTGGGCGGTCAAGGTGTATGACGCTGGACAGATCGTCGCATATCGGGAACGCGAACGGCAAAAAGCCGCCCTTGTTGATGCTTTCTATATGGCATTGAAAGCCAACGGCGGCGACCAGAACGCCGCGAAAGCTGCCCAGCGTGAAAAGGCGGTGCAGTGGAACGCCGTCGAAGTGTTCAATGAAATTTACGCATGACCCCCGGATACCTTGACGGGCCGCACCACGAAAAGCGACCCGATCCCACGCCCCGACAATAGCCGGGGAAAAGCACGAAAAGCCACACCACGAAACGAAAAGGAGAAACAACCATGAAACGAATTTTGACCGCCGCCGCACTTGCCGCCGCGCTGCTGTCCAGCGCACCCCGCGCCGCTGCCGCCTGTCCCTACAAAGTCGGCCCTTTGGGGCGGTATATCGCCCCGGCCATTGTGCAGGGCATGACCGCCACCGACGACGGGAACGCCGTTGAAGTCTGGTGCACCGACGCGCTGGACGGCGACGACTGGTATTTTCTGGTGGACGGCGAAACCGATTTGCGGATTTTTGACCGGATCGATCTTGTGGTCGATGCCAACGGAACCCCGGACGATTTCAGCGACGACAAGGTTATTGACGCGCTGTATTGCCACGATTGCGACGAAACCGAAGATTGAACCCCGCCGGACACCTTGACGGGCCGCACCGAACGAAAGCGACCCGATCCCATTCCCCCGGCACACCGCCGGGACGATCCACAAAACGAAACACGAAAGGAAGTATTTACCATGACGAATAAACAGATCATCCGCGCCGCCGCCGAACGTCTTGACCCGGCCGCGCTGCACCAGATCGCCACCGCACACCACACCCCGGAAGAGATCGCCGCCGTTGCTGCATCTTGCAAGATCGTTGACAAGGACGGCAACGAAAAGCCCGCCACCGCCGCGGACATTGAGATCATGTTTGCAGCGGACGAACTGCACACGTTCGACTTCTGGAAGAAAGAGGGCAAGAGCGTCAAGAAAGGCGAAAAAGCGTTGCTTGAATGCTACTTGTGGAAGTACACCACGAAGCCCAGCAAAGAGCAGCGCGAAAAGGCCGCGGCAGAGGGCAAGGAAGCCGCACCCGATCCGCATTACTACCCTACGAAGTCCCATCTTTTCAGTTGCTTACAAGTTGAAAGCAGCCGCCCCGCGCCGCAAGCCCGGTTCAAGTCCACGGCGGAGATCATCGCTTACAACAAGCAGCTTGCCGCCGAACGCAAGGCCGCAAAGGAAGCCGCCGAAGCCGCCCGCCCCGCGCCGATCATCGTTGAAGAGCACCACGAACTTCCCGAACTGGTTCACGTTGAACCGCTTCCCACGAAACCTGCCCCGAAGAAGCCCCGCACCACGAAGAAGCCCGCCGCCGACGTTGCCGAACTCAAAAAGGCAGAACGCAAGGCAATGCACGAATTTATGGCCGTTCCCGAAACCGACCGCGCCGGACAAGCTGCCACGCTGGAAGCATGGCGCAAGGCGACCGCCACCCGGAAAGCTGCCGAAAAAGCAGCAGACGAATCCCCCGCCGTCACCGTGAGCATGGAAGAATTAGAGCCGGTTTTTGAAAAGTGGTATTCCAACTTTTACCGCACCCACGACGACAACGACAGCAAGGAATACCGGGAAGCCGTCAAGACGTTTGACCAGAAGAGCAAGAACGACCCCGAATTTTCGGTCATTGTCAAGCAATTCACGAATTACCGTTGCGACTTTATCAGCAGCGACCGCGAAGCCGCCGCGTTTGTGATGGCTCTCGATGAACTCAACCACAAGCACAACGCCCCCGAAATGATTCCCAGCGTCCAACAGCTCGACTTTGCAAGCATCGCCGCCGGTGTGCTGGCATGATTCCAGCGCGGACACTCTAGCCGGGTTGCACCGCACAAAGCAGCCCAGCCCCACACCCCGCCGGGGTGAATCACGAAAACGAAAAGGAGATTATACCATGACCGCCAACGAAGAGAAGAACGAACTTGTTGTTGTGGATGTTCCCAACGTCCAGATCTACGCTTTCACCGTGTCCGGCTGGCCCACGCCCCGCACCGCCGAAGAGGTGTTGAATGCCGCCCGGAAGAGCACCGCCGAAAGCATCCAGCGGATCACCCAGATCATCGAGTCCGGCGACTACGAAAGCGACCGGGGATATTGGGAAAGCCGCCTTGCGCAAGAAAAGGCCCGCTCTTATGCCGTCATGACCTACGGCGAATGGCTGGACTTTGAGCGGGAAAAGCTGCTCACCCCGGAAATGGTCGAGATCACGAAACAGGACTATGAGAACGCGCTGAACGTGTTGCCGCCGCGCAACTGGCACACCCGGAACAACATAGAAGAGTTTTGCAGCCGGGAAATGTACAGCGGCACTTACACTACGCAATATGCGTTCCAGCTTGTAACGGGCCGCTACTTTGCGAAAATGGTTGATTGCGCCGACTCTTCCACATGGTTGAGCACGATTTTAGCCCAGCAGTGAAACGGATGCCTTGACGGGCCGCACCGAACGAAAAGCGACCCGATCCCACACCCCGCCGGGGTGAATCCAACACGAAAAGGAGAACGAACCATGACGACCCCGAACGATAGCCGGGACTTTTACCCCACCCCGGACAATCTCGCGTGGGAAATGGCTTACAGCCTGCAAAGCACAAAATACGGCTGGAAGCACCTGCCGCAGCCCATCCTTGAACCCTCTGCCGGTGACGGCGCACTGGCCCGCCAGATTCACGCCGTCGCAGATATTCGGCACGATCCCAAAACGGGAGAACTTGACCGTTACAGCACGAGCAAGGCGAAAGAGTTTGATCTTGACTGTGTGGAACTGTCCAGCGACTTCCGCGCCAAACTGAAGAAAGACGGTTTCCGTGTGGTGCATGACGATTTTCTCACGTTCCGCCCCGCGAAGAAATACGCGGCGATCATCATGAACCCACCTTTTTCCGCCGGTGCTGCTCACTTGCTCAAGGCTTTAGAGATCATGAAAGACGGCGGCAAAATCCGCTGTCTGCTCAACGCCGAAACGATCCGCAATCCCTACACGAACGAGCGGAAAGAGCTGGCGCAGAAGCTAAACGAACTCAACGCCCAGATCAAATACATCCCGGACGCTTTCAAGAACGCCCGCCGCGCCGCCCGCGTTGAAGTGGCGTTGATCTCCGTTGACATTCCCGACAAGGAGCCAGTAAGCAAAATCCGGTTGGAACTCAACAACGAAATGACCGACCACATGAAAGCCGATCCGCAGCTTGCCGCGCTGGTGTCTGCTGATCCCATCGCCGCCGCGGTGGAACGGTACAACGCAGCCGCCGAGGGCATCCGCCGTATCTACGAAGAGTACAACGGAATCAAGAGCCTGTTTTCTGCTGCTACCGCAGACGACAAGGAAACCGAAGTGCTGAACTTCAACAAGAGCTATAACGAAGCGATCCGCAGCTTGCGCGGCTTGTACTGGCAAAAGCTCTTTGACCTGCCCCAAATCCGGGACAACTTAACCAGAGCGATGCAGGACGAATATCACAACCGCGTTTCCGAACTGGTTGACTACGATTTCAGCCCTTACAACATCCTCACGATCCGGGAAGAAATGTCCGCCAACATCGTGCAGGGCATCGAAAGCGAGATCGTGGAACTGTTCGACGACTGGACGAATCTGCACTACAATTCCGAATACTCGAAGAATGTCCACTACTACAACGGCTGGTGTACGAACGAAGCGTACAAAGTCGGCAAGAAAGTGATCTTTCGGTGTTCGGCGTGGGGTGATTACTCCGGGCGGTTTGAACCCAGTTGGAACGCGGAAAGCTGCCTGTCACGAATCGAGCGCACCCTGCACTATCTCGACACGAACGGCAAGAAGTACAACGGTGATGATCTCCGGGCAACGCTCAAAGCTGCCGAGGAGAGCAGACAAAGCCAGAACGTGCAGTTCCGCTACTTCACCGCCACTTTCTACAAAAAAGGCACTTGCCACATCACATTCACGAATGACGACGTTTTGAAGTCGTTCAACCTGTTCGCCAGCCAGAAGAAAGGATGGTTGCCGCCGTCCTACGGCAAGAAAGCCTATCACGACATGAGCAAGGCAGAGCAGAAGATCGTGGACAGCTACGAGGGCGAAGCGAGTTACACAGACACCCTTGCACGGCATCTGATCCCCACGAAAGCCACGCTTTTACAGCTCAACGCATAAAACGGATACTCTAGCCGGGTTGCACCGTAAAGCAGCCCAGCCCCAGCCGCAAGGCTACCACGAAACGAAAAGGAGATACAAACCATGCGTGAATACGATCCGAACCACCGGTATCAAGTTATCACCTGCGCTTCCGCCGATTTCACCGATGAAGATATGAGTTTCCGCACCGTCGCCGAAGCCCGTACACGAATTGCCTATCTTGTCAAGGAGTATGCGGCAGACGGGCGCGATCTGGACGGAGCCGCGATTTTCGACCGCAAAGCGAACTGCTGCACCCACCTTTTCGGGTGTGCGATGCTGTCCGCGTTCTCTGTCGATGTCGCCGCACGTTCCACGCCCCGCAGATACCCCGATATGCCCGCGGCCAGCACGATTTACTACTTCATCTACTGCAAAGGCCCCGGAGATCAGCATTTCACCCTCTGCGACCCGTGGGGCGGTAGGCGCGGCATGAACAAGGTTTTTGCGCCCCGGTTCACGAAAGATCAGGCGGACAAGGTTGTTGCACGAATGACCGAACGCAACCCCGGCTTTACCTTTCAGCGGCGACCGGCTCGCTGAATCTCCGCTCCCGGTTCCCCGCCGGGGCTTTTTGTGTTATACTTTCATCAACGAATTTTCTATTTTTCGTGCCAGAGATTGAACTATGCTTTACAAAATGCGTAAAAAGGAGGTCTTTTTGTGAACGAAGCCCAGTTTTTCGCACCTTGGCGTGTCGTTGCCGAATTTGCCGACGATTCCCGCCTGACCTTTGACGGATTCACCGAAGAACAGGCCCGCGCCGCGATGGAAGCCGCCCAGAACGAACATGGCGACATTGCGTGGTGGGATCATGTAACCGATGTAAATTACAGCGACGGCCAGTATTACAAGACGCTCCGCCAGCCGCCCACGGTTCATGTGGTAGATTTTTCCGGCTATGACGGCCCGCTGGATGAAAACGGTTTTCCGGTCGGTCTGCCGAACGAGATCAGCGAATACATGAAACAGCATGGTGAGCCGCCCACCGTTCCGAAAATCATCTTCAAGAAGAACGAACCGAAAGGGGACAACGAAACATGACCAGCGAAACCAACGAATTTGTCCGCCAGCTCTTGAACCAGATGCAGGAAGAAATGACTAAAGAATACTTCAAGCAGGAAAGCACGACTTCCACCGAACGGTTAAAGGTGCTGGAAGCGGATGCAAAAATGCGGCTCTGCACCGTTCATCACCTTGCGCCGGAGAACGTCGATGTTTCCGGCCACGAAACCAGCCCCGGCACTTACACTTTCACCGTCACCGAACGAATCCCGGTCAGTACGTTCACGATTCCCACGAATTGAACACGAATTTCTTCCATCCCCTGCGGACATCCCGCCGGGGATTTTCTTTTCTCGTTTTGTTGCTTTTATTCGCGTTTTGCGCTATCATTGAAGTGGAGATTTTGCGCCAGCCGGGAACGCCCCGGCCACACGCAAAAAAGAACATAACGAGGTGAAAATATGTGTCGTAATGTTACCCCCCCCCCGACGAAAATAGGGTTCCAGAATGGGTGAACCACATTCCCACCGTTTCGGACGGTCCGCTGCTCAAAAGCTACCTTGCCGCCCTCAAAGCCGACATGACACCGACCTGCATTGACGGTCAGACCGGTTATTTCAGCAGCAGACACGGCAACTACGTTGTCACGCTGGACGTGCCGAACGGCTGTGTTTGCGGTAGCCACACCCGGCCTTGCAAGCACCAGTACCGCCTTGCAATGGAGCTTAATCTTATGCCCGGTGATTTCATCCACGATCCCAGCAAAATCAAGTACAAGCTGGACGGCGTAGATTTTGAAACTGCTGTTGACCGCATCGAGCAGCTTCCCGCCACGGCACAAAAAGAGCTGTTCGGCATCCTGTCCAGCCTGTTCAATGGCAAGGTGTACAGTGGCACTCTTTCAGAGGATTCCGCCCGCGCTCTTGTTGGCGGCAACGTGCTTTTGTGGATTGACGATCCCGCCGGGTATCGGCTCTGCACCGATCTGGACAAAAGCTCTTTCATGCTAGACAAGTACCTGCGTCGGAAATTCGACTTTGACATTTACTTTGACCCCTATAACCGTGGCACATTCTCTGTTCCGCACGGCTGCACCGCCGTCTATGACGAGGACGATCCCGGCCACCCCTACACCGTGACCGCGCCGGATCGCACCGAACAGGACAAGAAGATCAACGCTATGCTTCAAAAGCATCACTGTGACCCTCTGGACGGCTTCACAGTGCGTTTTGGTGAGTGATAATATAAACTAACGCCCTCGACGGAATTACCCGCCGAGGGCGTTCTATTTTGGCGTATTCGCAAGTTTGTTTTTCTGAGCGGTTCGGAGGATTTGCGGAAGCGGTTCATCGCACACGCGCATAGAGCTTTACCAACTTGCCTTTATAGACAGCTTTCCGGGCCGTTCCCTTGCCCGCTGTCCGGGCGACTGTTTCTGCCGGTTCTGATAGATTTTCTATCACTTTCCCGGCATACCCAGCATACCGGCCCTTTTAATCGCGCGCGTCATACGCGCGGGAGAGGATTTCTTCGATCATTGGAATTTCATCGAACATCCCGCCCAGAACGACCAGAGCCTCGTCTTTCCACCTCTGCGCGGTGATCTTCTTTTTGCCGATGGAAATAGCAATGCTTTCCCACGTTTTTTGTAACGACCGGTCGGCGTAGACATACCGCCCTTTCAGGATCGTTTTGTAATCATCGTTCAGCCGGTCTAATTTCTGCCGGATTTCCTGTAAATCCGACTTCAACACGACCCGCCGGACAATCAGCTCATTTTCTCGGTTCTGGTACTCTTCGTTGTCGGCCAGCTTGACGGCAAGGGACGCGGTGCTGTCGCCGGGTGTGCTGCCATGTGGCATACCGTCCATCGCAAGGCCCTTGATCGGGCTGTATCGGTCTTGCAGCTCGGCCAGCTCCATGTTGACACTATCAAGCTGCTTCTCGATCTTGCCATAGTAGAGCAAAATCTGTTCAGTGTCCTTTTTCTGCATCCGCGTTTATCCTCCTGCCTGTCAGCTCTCAGATTTCTTTCCCGAAGATCGGCTTCGCGCCGGGTTCTTCGTCTATCGCCGCTTCAATGCCCGTTGCCTGTTCATAGCACTGGGCCATTTTGTAGTAGGCCACATATTCGCCGTCTTTCGACCATTCAAGGAACTGCCGGAAGTTGCCCTGTATCTCTTTCAGGGCGGCGGCGATTTCTTCTGTGGTGTAGCCCAGACCGTCCATGACCTCGACAAAGAACCGGGCCACAAGATCACCCGCGCCGCGGCGTTCATAGAGCTGCACCCTCTCCCACTCTTTGCGCGGCCACTTCTCGACCGGCAGGGTGAAGTCCTCTTTCATCTTGGGGGCCGTGCGCTTGCGCAGATTTTCCCGTGCTTTCGGTGTGCCGTACACGTTGGTTTCCAGCGTGTACACCTCACTCCGCCGGATAAGCTCTGCCTGCCAGCGTTCCACCCCGTCCCGATCAAGGTCGAAAAGATTCTGCGCGGCAATGATGGCGCAGTACGTCACCACCTGCCCCACAGCGGCCCGGTTGAGCTTCATGTTCTTCATGGTGTCGCCCTTTGCGACCACGCAGCGGTTGACAGCCTTTTCGTACATCATCTTCCGCACTTCAACAGGCGGCATAGATTTTCCCATGTTCTTCATCCTTTCTGTTTTGCAAGACTCTTCCACGCTTTGACCTCTGCCGCCGTGTCTGCGGTGATATGCTCGATGAAATGCCAGCCCCGCGGCTCGGCCACAAGGTCAATGAACATCCGGCGACGGTGTATGTAATCGCGCTGCTGCCGCCGGACAAACTTCGATTTCACTTCGACGGCTTCAACCGTGCCGTCTGCATAGGTCAGCACAAAATCCGGGGTATAATGCACCGCCGGGAGTTTCACCGCGTCATACTCTTTTTCTGGCAGGAGCAGGAACGTGCGGTGCAGCTCCACTTTCACGATCTTCCCGGTCTGCACTTTGGGCAGAATCGTCCCCATGTAATATTCGTACTCGCCCCGGCTGTCAAAGTCCATGCCGATTTTTTCAGCGGTGGCAACTGCGGCGGGGACAGACTGCGGCAAGGCGCACTTTCCCCGGCTTCTGGCCGCGATCTGTGCTTCTGCCTGCGCCCGGTATCTAGGCGGCAGGTCGTCCAGCGTCAAACGGTTCAAGGCTGATTCCTCCTATTCCTCCGCTGTTCCGGCTTGCGGTACAGGCGCACGATCAGGTGGCGGGTGGCGTTGCCGGTTATGATGCACTCGCACCGGTGCAGGGTATAGCCGGGGTACATCTTCTCCCAGTAGTCTCGATCTTCCAGCCGGTTCTCGCAAACGTCTTTCAGCCGGGTGCGGCTCATTTTCCCGTCATTTGGGCGCGGCATCTTCGGCGGTTTCAGCCCGCGGCTCTGCCGCCAGTGACGTTTGCAGCGCACGTTCTTGGTGATGTACTTTGCGAGGGATTCAATGCTGTTGTGGTCAAACTCCAATGGCTCGCACCGCGATCTGCCGCGCTTACCCCATGCCTTTTCAACCATTTCACGGGTCAGCCCCGCCGGGTGGGACATGATAACATGATGATGGTGACGGCCCAGCGGCTTGTCCCCGTCCATCGTGCAGTATTCCGAAACCACGATCCATTTCGGGTGTTCGATTCCGTTTTTGTCGCAGATACGGTACAATGCTTTGATGGCATTGGAAAAATCCCGGTCGGCACGTTGCAGATCACCGGGCGCAGGGTGGTGTTCTTCGTTGTAGGTGTATGTAACGGAATAGTCACCGGGTCGGAAGTTCCGATTTGCCAGCAGTTCCAAATACCGACCACTCTTGCGCAGATTATACGATTCCTTGGCAATGCTGGTGGCAAGCTCTTTCTTTTTCCGGGTGCTGGCCTTGTGCTGCTGCTCTGTCACCTCGAAGAAGTCCACCTGCATAGAGGGGGCCGTGGCATAATTCATACCGCAGATAAATTTCTGTTCCCGAACTCTAAAGCCGCCGGTCATATTCTCCACGTCCTCCTTTCCGCAAACGTCATGGAATTTTCTTAATCATGGGCCACAAACACGAGAGGGGGAACGATGCAGAGGGGAAACACCGGGCCGCGTTCCCTTTGCTCTCTATCCCGGTAGGCTGCTGTAACGCCGCCCTCGTTTTCCCTCTGCACTCCCTTTCCCCGCCGGAGGTGAGCGCATCTCTCCGCGCTCTTCTCTCTGTGTGTCCCTTAGTTTATCTACGGTATACAAGCCCCTTGCCGCCTCGTCAGGGCGGCAATTTAACGACGGGTTTCCTATATAATATAGATAGGGGCTTTGGCGGGCCGCTCAGACAAGCGACATGATCCACTCTGTCAGGTTTTGCAGCAGCATCGACAGCAGGTTTGACAGCACAATGCCAACACACAGCCACCAGAGGGCGATTACGGCCAGTCTGCGGATTTCCGCCGGTTCAAGTTTTTTCATTTTGCTCTTTCCTTTCTTCCCATGCAGGGCAGGTATTTTCCGGGTCAGTGAAGTCCGCCCGGTACTCAGAATTTCCGTTGAAGCACACCCATGTATAGCCGTCATGCCATGCACAGGTGGAACATTCTTTTTTCATGTTCTGCGCCTTTCTTTTATAATTGAACCGCACACTGGACAAAAACTCCCGGCGCAATCGTCCAAACGGTGATCGCAGTTAGAACAAAACGGCACTGTGTATTCTTCGATTTTCAAAACCCGCTGTGTGTAAACCGGCTTTCCATCGTACAAACACTCGTTTGTCGGAACAGGATCATATACGACAAACTGCTTGGGCCGTTTTCTCCATGCGATGTGCGCCACCGGGCGCACCCCCTCCGGGGCGACCCTCGGTGCGTTCTCAACCACGCACATGATCTGTTCCACTTCATCTTCCATATCCGGGTTACTTTCTCCGCCCAAAATTTCAGGCACGTTCTCCCGGATTCTCCGAAGCAGCTCTTCCGTGTTGGTAAACTGTTCCATCTCAATTTCTCCCAGCTTTCAGCGCACATTCCGAGCAAACAAACTTCATATCCGGGTTGATCCGCAAAACCAGCTTCGCGTTGTTGGTCTGATACCAGCACTCCCGGCCACACTCCGGGCAGGTTTTCAGTTTCCAGTCTGCCGTCCGCGGGTGCGGGACGTTCTTTTTCAGTGGCATTATGCCGATTACCTGTAAGACACTACCCATGATTTTCACCTTTGCCTTTCAGTTTCAGCTCGATTTTCGGCTGCGGCTGGTCGCTGCGGTTCAACGGCGCATAATAGCTGACGCACCCTGCAACACCGTCCGGGTTGTCGTGCCACGACAGCGCGTGTCGAATGACCAGCCATACAATTTCCGCTCTGTACGGAATTTTCATCACATCCGAAATTGGAGCAGGGAGAACGCAACGGTTATACAGCTTTTCCATTTCCTCCCGCATGGTATCCCGCCGATGCAGGGCAACGTCAAAAGCATTCGCCCGCTGCTCGTTCGTCTCATACACATTGTTTTCCAGATCGGAATAAAATTTTTCCATGCAGAGATCGTCGGCCATATCCCAGAACTGGCCCATGTGCAACCTCAGATACCACTCACAGGCGGTCTTTACCGCTTCCGCCACCGGTCTGCTCATGGTGATTGTCACCGTTTCCACTTCCGGCACGGTTTTTTTCTTCTCCATGACTATCCTCCCTTGCGCCGGGCCAGTTGTTCCGCTGGCCGTGTTCAAACTTCTTCGCCATTGCTGCCACCTGAATTGCTTCGACAGCCAGATTTACTGCGGCTTCCCGAATGGCTTTGAAATCGTCTTTCGGCACAGTCTGGTTTGCCTTGACCATGTTCCACATCCGGGTTTCGATGTAAAGTTTCAGCGGCACAATCGCCCGTTCCGCTTCTTCCAGCTCTTCCCGGACAACATTCTGTCCCTCGTGCGGGCTGGCAAACTGGGGGAAGCGTTTGTTTGCTGCTTCCAGCTCCTTGTTTACCAGACGACGAACATCTTTTCTTACTGCGTCCATTATTTTTTCTCCGTTTCCAAATTTTCAAGTTCTTCTTTTGGCACTTCAATTACCGGTCCTGCAAACGCAAACGGAATAAATGCCGGGTGCTGCATTTCTGCATAAAATTTACCTTTTTGCACAGCTTCTTCCCAGCTTTTCGCCGCGATTCTATAACCAACTACCGGTGCTGGTCCCGGTGAATCTATGTGTTCTGTCCCGCTGAACATCACATCATATTCTTTCTCGACCGCCGGTTCTTTCTCGATCAACTCTACTACGGCCAGCATTGCTTCTTGATATGCGAGAAATTCCTTGCCTTCATATTCGCAGCCTTTTCCCGTCGTGTCGATCTGCTCCAATAAATGTTGCTTACTTATCATTTCGGCCATGTTTCTTCTCCTGCCAGCATTCTTCTTGCACAGAACTGGTTATAGCAGTCCTTGCACGAATACCGCTTCCAGACAATTCCGTCCGTGTTTTCTTCTCCACAATAGACCATTGGCCTACCGCAATTCTGGCATATCGGCCACTTTGGAGCAGGGCGCGGAACCACATTTGCCGCCGGTTCCTTTTCCAGAACAGACACAACACCGTCATAGATTTGCGATATTCTGATTTCCGGCGCGGGACCGGTTGAAAACGGATTGCTCGCCGCTTCCGCGACTTCTCTTCTTTTCTCGCATTTTAGCCGTTCGATCAGCTTCGTTGCGTTGATGTATTTATCTTGCATTTTTCTTCCTCCGTTCAGAAACGGTCTATGTCGTCCAGCAAGTTACCGATCAACCAGTTTCCAGCCTTTACAGCAGCGTTCAGCCAGTAAATTACCCATTGCGTAACGCCAACGGTCGTTCTGTACAGAATCGACTTTTCGCTTTGCTCCTTTAGCTCCTTTTTTTCTTCGATTCTAGTCGTGCTCAAATACCTGTAACTCTCTTTGAGATTCCGGTTATCCTCCCGTAATTCAAAATTTTCAGCCGCTATTCTGTTCACGGCTTCTTCAAGAACTTTATTTCTCTCGGCCAAAAATTCAGCATCTTCGGCGGTATACGGCGGACACATAACTCTGACGTAAAATTCTGGTCTACCTCTCATTCTGTGTCCTCCTTGTTGTTGAATTTGAAACCCAGAAAATCGGCAACTCCATAGCTTCCATCCCTGCACGGGTGACAAGTGTAGATTGTCGGTTCCATGATTTCTTCCGGTTCTTTCAAGTCAACTGCTCTACACATGATCTTCATTACAAAGCTACGGTTGCTTTCTTCTCCGCTGGTAGAGCATTCCACAAATTCTTCACCGCACAATCGGCATTTGTAGATTGCATCAAACATCTTCATTGTTCGCTTCGTTCTCCACTTCATCCGTCAGGTCATCGAATGTCTGTTCATGCTCTTCCTGTTCGCCAGTATGCGTTTCTGCCAGCATAGCTACCAGCTCTTGCAGTGTTGCTTCCGCATACTCGTTCAGCGAGTACGACGTTACGGCTGCTCGTACTCGCATACCGTTTTTTACTACAAAGTACGTTCTTCCGTTGCCGAGCTTTCTTTTGTAAAAGCGAATGAATCCATTGTTCTTGATTTCATCTTCAATCGGCGCAAGCTGCGACCAGCAGATAAGGCCAGCCATCTTTTTATCTTCCGTCGCCAGCGGGATAAGCGTTTCTCCCATGTAGTAGATGCCGACGGCCATTTTCTTTACTTCTACTTCGTTCTTAACAATGTCGTCCAGATTGAACCCCTCAAGATCGCTTTTGTATGCGCAATCAAAATCGTTGTAGACCACCTTTTCGATCATGGTATCTTCGCTGATCCCCAGCAGCGCACCCATTTGGCTGCGGTTCAGCGGGAGTGGGAAGCCCGTTGCACAGTAGATAGCCGACGCTGTTCCGATGTAAAAATCGTCACTCGCGACATTGTGAAAGACATTGCACACAAGCTGCCGCTTCACCATCTTTGTAACTCCCGAAAGTTTCATATTCAAACCACCTTTCTGATAACTGCAAACGGCGCATATCCGGGGAACTGTTCGTCTGCGGATTTCTCCGCCGCTTCACCGGCTTCACGTTCCGTTTCCGCTTCAAATTCCTGTCCGATGATGATGCACGGCGCAGTCACGCCAGCACCATTCCAACCGGCAACGCTGATATAGTACCTATTCACCGATCCCGCACCTCCGTTACACTGTCCACTTGGATTTTCTGGTACTGCGGGTAGTACAGGGCCGCTTCTTCTTTTGCCTTGTCCGCCGCTTCAAGTGCTTTCGGTGCTTCTATGCGGTACGGCAGATAGGCCGGTGTTTCCTGCCTATGGCGGTTTGCGTTGCTTCTTGCTCTGCTGCACCGCAGCATGACTAAGTATTTCGGCATTGTCCTTTCCTCCTGTTGTTTTCGGGCATTTCCGGGCTTGAACCGGTAGGGGCCTGTCCCCATGCTCACAGAATGGAGCCGCCGCGCCGGGCGGCTCCGGTAGGAGAAAATCAGTTGATCCCGTTGATGACGGGAATACTGCCATCACCGCCAACGTATGTAGGCAGTTCGCCATTCCAGAGGGAATCGACGTTTGTGATCCGGTAGTATTCCAGCAAATTGCTATTCAGGCTGTCATTGAGGGCGCGGTTTGCTTCCGCTTTCTTTTCGGCAACGTACAGCTCCGCGTCCGCCGCAACCTTGGATTTCTCCGCTTCTGCATTGGCCGCGATCAAATCAGCGTCCGCCGTGGCCTGTGCTTCAACACGACGTTTCTCTGCATCGGTTTCCGCCTTTTCCTTTTCCTGCTGGGCCTTTACTTTGGCTTCAACGGCATCCGTAAAGGTATCGGTGAAGTCGAAGTTGGTGACGCTGATATACTGCAAGTCAATGTTGTACTCTGCCAGTACTTCCCGCAGCTTCGTGTCCATCTGTGATGCAACGGCATCCCGGTTCGAGATAAGACTGCTTGCATCGTAGTGGGCGACCACGGCCTTGACCGTTTCCTGCACACGGGGAGTAATCAGAGTATCCTCGTACTTCTTGCCGACCGACTTGTAAATCGTCATGGCATTCTGCTGGTTGATCCGGTAGCCAACGGCAACGCTCGTGGCGACTTCCTGAATGTCAGAACTGAACGCCGATAAATCCATGTTCATTTCCTGAACACGATTATCCATCTTGACGATAGACTGCCACGGTGACTTGAACACAACACCAGCGTCCTTTGTGCCATCTTCGACTTTGCCGAACGTGGTCACAATGCCTGTGTAGCCGGTGGGAACGTAGGACACACAGGACACACCGATCAGGATAACGGCGACCACGCCGGGAATAAATGCTGCGGCCTTGCCCTCTTCGGACAGGAGCAGGACGGCCAGCGCAACCAACGCGGCCAGCACTCCGATGATGAAAAAGATCATATTTCCTCGCTTTCGCTCATGTGCTTATGTACGGGTGAAAGCTGCGGTGGGGTCTGATCGTGGGAGGTTCGGTTTCCAGTGGTTTATAAAAAGCTCACCTGCCCCTCAATGTTTTTCTTCTTCGGTTCTCTCGGTCTATACTTTTTGTTCTCGTCCAGAACGTCCACCGGGTTGAACTCAAAGTGCTTGCACTTGTTCGGATTTCTTATCTGCTTGCCCTCTCGCATTTCGTCTTTTGCTTCGCAGTAAATCAAATCGTCGTCATTCAGAACCGCCAGAGAACAATACCGGCAATACTGTGTCACTCTTTGCCCTCCGTAAAAATATCAGTGTACTTCGTGTACACCTTGCCATTATGGAAGTAGAGGTTATAATCGCACTGGGTAATGTACCACCAGAGCTTCTTGTGATACTCCGTCAGCAAATCGTGGAGGTGGTAGGTTTCCTTGTAGTTTTCATCTACCCGCTGGCGGAAAGAAAGTTCGTCAATCTCTTTGCTGCCCGCCACATAACCGGCGATGAAAAGCA
>ERZ824600.820-NODE-820-length-44025-cov-6.576893_pt1 | contig 44025 bp, 33 predicted proteins | sample MGYA00519933_ERZ824600 | MGnify/ENA primary metagenome ERZ824600 (study PRJEB31778, sample SAMEA3449178) | human gut metagenome | biome: human gut; feature: human-associated habitat; material: faeces | place: United Kingdom | collected 2010/2012 ... | reverse complement strand
ATGGCACATTGGTTGAAAAAACAGTGGGCAGAAGAGAACGAACATGCCTGTGCATTGGCTGATTACGTAATCAGACGTGGCGGTAAAGCCAAAGTTGATAAGCTGGATGTAGTTCCCAATGATTTCGGTACTCCGCTGGAAGTGTTTGAACAGGTATACAAGCACGAATGTCGTGTATCCGAAATGATCGACAAGTTGGTGGATGTGGCTGCTGCCGAAAAAGATAAAGCAACGCAGGACTTCCTGTGGGGATTTGTACGCGAACAGGTAGAAGAAGAGGCTACTGCCGCAGGCATCGTTGATATGATAAAGAAAGCCGGTGCAACAGGTGTCTTCTTTGTAGATGTGAAATTGGGCGAACGTTAATAGTCTTTTTGATATAGAATTGCCAAGTAGGGAAGCTGTCTGAAAAAAATCAGACAGCTTCTTTTTTGTTTTCTTGGGATTATACATATTTTATTCTACCTTTGTTCCACTTATGGATCAGATAGTTGGATAATGAAAAATACATTTCTGCCTATATATATATGGATTTTTCTGTTTTTTTTCGTTTTGAACAGCTGTTCGGATCGGGAAGAACGGCGAATTTTAATCGTGCATTCTTATGAGGAAAGCTATGTCGGCTATCCTGATTTCAATCGCTTGATAGATAAAGAATTCAGAAGAAACGGGGTGAATGCAGATATTCGTATCGTATATCTGGATTGTGAGGCTTTTCAGGAAAAACATTTCTAAGGCAGGCAAAGTGGTTTCTCAGGTGCGTTGTGACTTTAATGAAAAAGGCTATCAGTGGTGGGAGTTTCGCTATAAAACGATACTGCTTCCCGGTGGAGGATATAAATCGTTTCAGAATTGGTTGACAGTATTTATATGACTCATCAGATGTTGATTCCCGAACAATTGGAATTCATCAAAGAGTTGGATGCGGTACAGGTGGAAGTGATGGTTGATAAGGGACGCTTGACACAGGTGATCACTAATTTCCTGAATAATGCTTCTAAGTTTACTAAAACCGGATATATCAAGTTGGGATACCGTTATCTTTCTGAATCGGACCGAGTGGCTATCTATGTGGAAGGTACCGGAAGAGGCATTGAACTCTCAGAACAGAAAATGATCTTTAGCCGTTTCTATAAACAGGATGAGTTTTCGCAAGGAGCCGGCTTGGGACTTTCTATCTGTCAGGTGATTGTAGAAAAATTGCGGGGCAAAATCGAACTGTGGTCGGAACCGGGGAAAGGAAGCAGGTTTACGGTGGTGCTGCCGGTGGTAAAAGCTACAAGCTACAAGTGACGAGTTGCAAGTTCCTTTCGGTGTGGTAGTCTGGCGAATAATTATTCGCTTACGAATACAGCGCAGCAACTTGTAACTCGTCACTTGTGGCCCGTAGCTTATCGCGCTTTAGCGCGATAATACTCCAAGTTCTTTTCCTACCTTGATGAATGCATCTATACACTTGTCAAGATGTTCTCTTTCGTGTCCGGCAGAGATCTGTACACGGATGCGTGCCTGGTCTTTCGGAACCACGGGATAATAGAATCCGGTGACGTAAATGCCTTCTTCTTGCATACGGGCGGCGTAAATCTGCGAAAGTTTGGCATCATACAGCATCACGGCGCAGATAGCACTTTGTGTAGGCTTGATGTCAAACCCGGCGGCAGTCATTTTTTCGCGGAAGTAATTAACGTTTTCTACTAATTTGTCATGCAGGGCATTGCTTTCTCTCAGCATATTGAAGACTTCGATACTTGCACCGATCACGGCAGGAGCAACAGAATTGGAGAACAGATATGGGCGACTGCGTTGGCGCAGCAGGTCGATAATCTCTTTGCGTCCGGTGGTGAATCCGCCCATGGCTCCGCCAAAAGCCTTACCCAGTGTACCGGTGTAAATATCCACACGTCCGTAAGTTTTGAATAGCTCGCTTACACCGTGGCCTGTTGGACCTACTACGCCGGCAGAGTGAGACTCGTCTACCATGACTAAAGCATCATACTTTTCTGCCAGATCACAGATTTGATCCATCGGAGCTACATTGCCATCCATGGAGAATACACCGTCTGTTACAACAATGCGGAAACGCTGGGCCTGTGCTTCTTGCAGACACTTCTCCAGTTCGGCCATGTCGGCGTTGGCGTAGCGGTAGCGCACGGCCTTGCACAGACGCACGCCGTCGATGATCGAGGCGTGGTTCAGCGCATCGGAGATGATGGCGTCCTGCTCGCCGAAGAGCGGCTCGAAGACGCCGCCGTTGGCATCGAAGCAGGCGGCATAGAGGATCGTGTCCTCGGTGCCGAAGTAGTCGGCGATGGCCTTTTCGAGCTGCTTGTGGATATCCTGGCAGCCGCAGATGAAGCGCACGGACGACATGCCGTAGCCGCGGGCGTCCATGGCCCGTTTGGCCGCCTCGATGAGGCGCGGATTGTCCGAAAGGCCCAGATAGTTGTTGGCGCAGAAGTTCAGCACCTTCCGACCTGCAACCTCGATTTCGGCACGCTGGGGGGATTCGATCACCCGTTCGTGCTTGTAAAGCCCGGCAGCCTCGATTTCGGCGAGTTCATGCTGCAAATACTCCTTGATTTTTCCGTACATATCGCGTTAAGGTTTTTAATGAATTCCGCGTTGCGAGTATCAATCTGTTACAAATATACGATTATTTTCCGAAAACCGACTGCCGTTGTTCATTTTTTTCGCCCGTCGGCTTACGATTTGTCACCGGACGGCGTGCGGGCCGTGCCGCAGGGCCCTTTTTTGCCCAGCCGGGCTCTTTTTTTACGGAACGGGCCGCAGTCTCCCGGTTTTTTTCCTACCTTTGTATTCGACAACGAAAAATCCTATCACCCAACAAATACGGTCTTATGAAAAAAGAGTGTGTATTAGTCAGCGGCGGCGCCGGATACATCGGCTCGCACACCGCCGTGGAGCTCATCAACGCCGGTTACGACGTGGTGATCGCCGACAACTTCTCGAACAGCGACATCCACGCCGTCGAGGGCGTGCGCAAGATCACGGGCGTCGACGTGCCGTGCGTCGAGGTGGACTGCTGCGACATGGAGGCCTTCCGCTCGAAGGTCTTTGAAAAGTACGAATTCAACTCGGTGATCCACTTCGCGGCCTCGAAGGCCGTGGGCGAGTCGGTCGAGAAGCCCCTCAAGTACTACCGCAACAACCTCACGTCGTTCATGAACGTCATCGAGCTGATGCGCGACTTCAAGCGGCCGAACATCGTCTTCTCGTCGTCGTGCACCGTCTACGGCGAGCCGGACAAGCAGCCCGTCACGGAGCAGACGCCCCGCAAGCCGGCCGAGTCGCCCTACGGCAACACGAAGACCATGTGCGAGGACATCCTGCGCGACTCGATCAAGGCCTACGAGGGGCTCAAGGGCATCGCACTGCGCTATTTCAACCCCATCGGCGCCCACCCCTCGGCGCTGATCGGCGAGCTGCCGCGCGGCGTGCCGCAGAACCTCGTGCCCTACATCACGCAGACGGCCGCCGGACTGCGCGAGTGCCTCTCGGTCTTCGGCGACGACTATCCGACGCCCGACGGGTCGTGCATCCGCGACTACATCGACATCGTCGACCTGGCCAAGGCCCACGTGACGGCCATCCGCCGCATGATCGAGAACCGCAACAAGGAGGCCTACGAGATCTTCAACATCGGCACGGGACGCGGCGTCTCGGTGCTGGAGCTGATCCGCAAGTTCCAGGAGGTCAACCACCTGAAGCTCAACTACAAGATCGCGCCGCGCCGTGCGGGCGACATCATCGCCATCTGGGCCGACCCCACGCGCGCGAACAACGAGCTGGGATGGAAGGCCGAGCGCACGCTCGACGAGACGCTCGTCTCGGCGTGGAACTGGGAGAAGCACCTGCGCGGCATCAAGTAGCCGCCGCACACACGCCGCAGCATGCAGGAGACGGGGCGCCGGGGCGCTCCGTCTCTTTTTTGCCCCTTTGCCACGCACCGGACTGTGCACCAAGCCCTGCTCCGGACCGTGCACCGAGCCCTGCTCCGGACTGTGCACCGAGCCCTGCTCCGGACCGCATGCCAGGCTCTGCTCCGGACCGCATGGCAGCCACCTGCTCCCGCACACCGTCATCGCCGCACCGCCGCTTGCGCCGCTCCCGTGTCGTCCGCATCATCGCCGCTCACCGCGCGCCGTCCCCCGTGCCTGCCGCTGCCCGGCGGCTTTTTTCCGACCTTCCGGTGTGCGTTTCGCACACGTCACGCAACAAATGTATGCACATTTGCTCAACATGCTGAAAAAAACATATTACAATCAAGGCGGAAAAAGACAATCTCCTGACAGAAAGCAAGTTGCATTTTTCCGGTTTCCCGGCCGGACGGCACGGCGCTACCGATCCGTAATTTGCACGATGCTTTTTTTTGCTTATATTGGCGGAAGATTATCACTAACACCTTACTTACATGAGAAAACTTGTACACAAAATGCTCTGTGCCGCAGCCATCGTGCTCACGGTATCGCTCCTCTCCTGCCAGAAGGATGAATCGGACCCGAATCCCCCGCAGACTCAGGAGGCGCCGACGATCGCGATCGAGGTCACGGCCACCGAAAGCGACCACGCCCTCTACACGATCACCGTGGAGCACGCCGAACAGGCCTACTTCCTGACGCTCGAATCCGACATGACGGAGCCGACCGACGAGATGATAAGCCAGATCGGCACCCGGCTCTCCGACGGTGTGAACCGGGATCTGCGGGCCGAGGGGCCGACCGCCTCGACGTCCTACACGGTCTATGCCCTTGCCATCGGCGCCGACGGCAAGACAGCCCGCGACCGAAAGGAGTTCCTCACGGCGGATGTCGTGGTGGACAACAATTCGCTGCACGCCACCACGGCCATGGGCGTCTACTACGGATGCACCTTCAGCGAGAATGCGGCCAACTACTACTTCATGCTCACCGACTGCCCCTTCCAGAACGGCATCGCACAGGGCGCAGGCAAGATGGTCTACTTCGACTGCTACGGTCCGGTCAGCGACACGCCCAGTCACGCCATCATCCCCACGGGCAAGTACACCTACGAGGACGGCGTAACCCACGAGCAGTTCCGGATCAGCAACGAGTCGACCGTGCTGCTCACCGTGGACGAGTCGGGCAAAATCACCGACAACATCTACTTCAGCGAGGGTGAGCTCGACATCACCTCCGACCCGAGCGGATCGTACACGATCGAGGGACGCTTCGTCACGCGCGGGGGCGAGGAGATGCGCATCTCCTACACGGGAACCATGGAGCTGACCAACCAGTCGGGCGTCTACGGCGAGGACATCACCGTGGAGACGACCTACGCATATTCCGACATGACCTACTACGGCGACGCCTACGGTGCCGGATTCAGCGAATACTATTTCCGTCTCGGCGACATGACGCCGGACAGCGACGGCAATCCCCTCGGATCGGGCTACGTACTGGACTTCGACCTGTGGGGCGCCACCTCGGCGGATGCGGACAACGCCGTCCTGCCCGAGGGAACCTACACCTTCAGCAGCGATATCGCCCTCAACACGATCGCTGCGGACAAGAGCTGTGGACACTACACGCTTCCCGACGGCTCGGCCCGCTACCGCATCGACTACAAGGAGGGTACGGCCACGGTGAAACATACGGCCGACGGCTACGAGATCAGCGGCCATTTCGTCCTCGAAGACGGCTACCGGCTCAACTTCTCCTACAAGGGTGCGCTGACCTTCAAAAACATGGCCCCGGCCGTCTCGGAGGACATCAACGAGGTCTTCGCCACGGGCGAGGGCAGCTACTACGGCGACCTTTACGGCTACGGCACGGCCAACTACACGCTGACCTTCACGAGCAGCGACGGAAAGACCGTGCTGATGATCGACATGAACGACGTGCTCGACGAATCGCACGATCCCGTCATCAGCGAAGGGACCTACACGCTCGACGAGAACGGCAGCGCCGCCGCAGGCAAATACTACGAGGGCGTCATCGACATGTGGGGTCCCATGGGCACCTACTGCACGATAAACGCCGGCACGGATCAGGAGGAGTACCTGCTCGTCAACGGCGGCACCTTCACCGTCACGCACAAGGAGCCGGGCTACGGCTTCACGTTCGACTTCACGACGCAGGGCGGAACGAAGGTTCAGGGTAGCTACGACGGGGAGTTCGAGATCAAATAATCCCCGAAGACCCGGCATCGGCCGGACAACACGAAACCGGGCGGAGCTTCTGTCAAGCTCCGCCCGGTTTTTTCAGGCACCGATCCGCAGCGTCAGCGGCGCCGGATGTTGTCGGAGAGGGTCTCCAGCCGTCCGGGACCGTCGTAGAGGACGCGCGCCGACGAGGAGGCCTCGATCTTGAGCAGCTCCGAGCACCACACCTCGGCCTTCGAGTAGCTCGACGCCCGGATGTCATAGCGCTTCACACGCAGATCGGGGGCCGAGAATTCGCCCTGCGACGAGAGCTGCACGGTCACATCCTCCACGACGGCCGAGCCCGTCAGGGCGAGCTTGCCGTAGGAGCCCACCGTCGCCTCGCACCGCCGGCCGGCAAAGGCGCCGCGGAGCGACCCGCTGCTGTAGACCGAAACCTTCAGGTCCGCGACCTCGATCGCCCCGGCAGCCTGCGCATAGCTCGACACGCCGAGCGAGGCCGCATCGGCCTTCACCGCACCCGAGTATTTGCCGCCGCTGCTGACCGCGAGGTTCACCTGCGCGGCACGGATGTCGCCGTTGAGGGAGCCGTAGCTGCCCACCGAGACGTCGGCCGTCCCGGTGCACGTCAGCGTCCCCTTCAGCACGCCGTAGCTGGCGACGGAGAGCTGCGCACCGGCACACTCGATCGTTCCCTCGTAAGTGCCGTAGCTCGACACCTGGAGCCGCGTCCGCCCCGAATCGACCAGATCGGCCTTCACCTCGCCGTAGGCCGACATCGAGATGTTGAAATCCGCTCCGCGAAGCGGCAGGCGGCTCTCGACACCGGCATAGGAGCCCACGTGGATCTCCCGCAGCGAGGCCGACACGGGAACCACCACCGAGATGGAGAGGTTCTCGATCCGGCGGGTCCGGCTCGAGCGCGGCGACAGGCTGAATGCCAGGCATCCGCCTCGGCGCTCCAGCTTCAGGAAGTCGATCACGTTGTCGTCGGCCGTCACCGTGATGGTCCGGGCCGAGGGGCTGATGACGACCTTGAAGAAGGCGCCGGTCTCGATGGCCGTGTAGTCGCCCGCCTCGCCCCAGTCCTGCGTGACGCGCCGCCCGCTGCCCGAGAGCACGCGCGGCATCTGTCGGCTGCTCTCGCCCGCCGCGCGCTTGATGTTCGTGCCGATCTGCCCCTCGGTGTTGTAGAGCAGACGTATCTGCTCGGCCGTGAGCACCTCGGCGAAGCGGTCCACGTAGTCGCGCTTGACCTGCGCCACGGCGGCGATGTTGGCCAGCCGCTCCTTGAGGGCCGCGCGCTGCGCCGCCTCGCCCGAGATCACCGGACCGGGCACGCTCCTTACGGCGCGGTCGAGCGCCTCGCGGTAGGCCTTGTAAATGGGGTCGAATGCCTTGACCTGTTTGGCCGAGAGGTCCAGTTCGCGGATCACCTCCTCGCGGGCGGCAGCGTTCAGCTCCTCGAGCGACTGGCTCTCCAGCGCGGCGGACTCGATGGCATCGATGGCGGCCCGGACTTCGGCGACGGCCCGCCGCATCTCCCGGTCACCGGGTGCAGCCCCGGCACAGAGCGCCAGGCCAAGGGCACAGATCAGAATGAAAAAGCGTTTCATGGTATCGGATGGTTTAGAGTTGCTGGTTGTAGAAAATGTCGTCGTAATTCTCCGCGGCGGCCTGCTGCAGCGTCTCGGCCGAAGCCGTCGAGAGGAGGACCTCGATGCAGGGCTCCGCGGCGACAGGCTGCCGCAGGCGGCAGACCGTAACGATGCCGGCCACGACGACCGCCGCGGCGGCAAATCCGAGGCTTGCGCGGAGCAGCGACCGCCGCACGGAAGCTGCGGCCGGATTGCGGGCGGCAATGGAACGGGCGGCAGAATCGGTTGCCGCGGCGCGTGCGGCGATCCGCTCACGGATGCGGTCGTGCAGCGCCTCGAAACGCTCCTCGGAGAGTGCGTAGGGCAGGCGCCGGTCGTTGTTTTCAATCATGGGATTCATAATTCCTCCTTGAGTTTTCGTTTGAGTTTCTCCACCGCGTGGTGGTAGTTTACGCGCAGCGTCTCCTCGCGCTGCCCGAGTATCGGGGCGATCTCGCCGTAGGAGAGTCCGTCGTAGTAGCGGAGGTTGAAGACCAGCCGCTGCCGCAGCGGCAGGGCCAGTACCTCCTGCTGGAAACGGACGAGCATCCGGTCGGCCTCCGCCGCGGCATTTTCGGCCACGCGGCCGGCCAGCTCGCGGCTCACGTCGTCGAGCGAGGTAAAGAGCCCGCGTCGCCGGCGCCGCAGCAGCGAGAGTGCCGTGTTGGTGGCGATGCGGTAGAGCCACGCCCGCAGCTCGGATCCGTCGCCGCGGAAGTCCTCCAGGGCGTCCCAGGCCCGGACGAAGCTCTCCTGCACGACATCCTCGGCGTCCTCGTGCACGACGACCAGCCGCCGCACGTGCCAGTAGAGCGGGCGCAGGAAGAGCCCGACCACCCGGTCGAAGGCTTCGCGCCGGGTGGCCGCATCGCGCAGCCGCGCCAGCATCTCCTCGGATATGTGACACTTTTCCTGCATGGGTTCCGAACATAAGACGCCGCAAGGGGGCAAAAGTTACATCCGAAGATAAAAAATTTTTCTCCGCCGGCCGATTTTCCCGCAGGGATTTCCCAATCCGGAAAATTTCGCTTATCTTTGCGCTCCCAAAGCAGGCGGAATTGGGATGCGGTCCGCGAGGCCGTGTTGAGAACCGCCGTAGGTAACACGTTAAAATTTTACAACCACATGAAAACCATTCCTGTAAAGGCCATCAAGCGCGACGCGTTCGGCAAGAAGGCCGCCAAGGCAATCCGCCGCGAGGGTCTGACGCCCTGCGTACTGTGCGGCAACGGCGAGACGGTCGCCTTCACGGTCGACCCCCGCGAGGTGAAGCCCCTGATCTACACCCCCAGCTCGTACATCGTCGAGTTCGACTTCGACGGCAAGAAGGAGCTGGCCGTGCTGCGCGAGGCACAGTTCCACCCCGTGCGTGAGGAGATCCTCCACCTGGACTTCTACCGCATCGCCGCCGGCAAGCCCGTTTCGATCGCCATTCCGGTGCGCCTGACCGGCAACGCCGAGGGTGTGAAGGTCGGCGGCAAGCTGACGCTGTCGGCCCGCAAGCTCACCGTGAGCGCCCTGGTCGAGAACCTGCCCGACGAGATCGTCGTGGACGTAACGAACCTCGGCGTCGGCAAGACGATCTTCGTAGGCGACCTGAAGTTCGAGAACCTGAAGTTCGTGACGCCCGCCACGGCAGCCGTCTGCGCCGTCCGCGTAACCCGTGCTTCGCGCGGTGCCGACGCCGCAGCCGCAGCGAAATAGCAACGGCACGCATAGCGTATGAAATACCTCATTGTTGGGCTCGGGAACATCGGTGCCGAATACGCCGGAACCCGCCACAACATCGGTTTCAAAGTGTTGGACGCCCTCGCAGAGGCGTCCAACGCTGTTTTTACCACGGCCCGCTACGGCGATGTGGCCGAGGTGAAGTACAAGGGCCGCACGCTGCTGCTGCTCAAGCCCTCGACCTACATGAACCTCTCGGGCAAGGCCGTGCGCTACTGGCTCGATGCCGAGAAGATCGGCGTGGAGAACCTGCTCGTCGTCTCGGACGACATCGCGCTGCCGTTCGGCACGCTGCGCCTGCGCCCGAAGGGGAGCGCCGGGGGCCACAACGGGCTGAAGAACATCGCCGAACTGCTCGGCACCGAGGAGTTCGCCCGCATGCGCTTCGGCATCGGCGGCGACTTCCCGCGCGGCCACCAGGTGGAGTACGTGCTCGGGGAGTGGACCGACGAGGAGCGGCAGGCGATGCCCGAACGGCTGAAGCTCTTTGTCGACGCCATCCGCTCGTTCGTCACGCAGGGCTGCGCCCTGACGATGAACTTCTTCAACAAGAAATGACACGCTCCGCACGGAGCCGGAAAGGGCCGCATCCTGTCGGGGTGCGGTCCTTTTTCCGTCCGGTCGTGCCGGTCTCGCCGCCCGGGCCCCTTGCCCGTCACAGGGAGAGCCGCCCCCGACGCCGCACGGCGATCCAGCCGACGATGCAGAGAAAGGTCAGGGTCTCGGAGAGGGGCAGGGCGAGCCAGATGCCCGGCACGCCCAGCAGGCGCGGCAGCAGCACGAAGCAGGGTACGAGCAGCAGCGCGCCGCGCAGCAGGGCAAAAAAGGTGGCGGCCGTGAGCCGCTCGAGGCTCTGGAAGTAGCCGATGACGGCCAGGTTCAGGACGAAGCAGATGCAGCCCGGAGCGAAGAGCGGGAAGCCCGCCGCGGCGATCTGCGCGGCCCGGTCGGCCGGGTCGAGGAAGAGGCTCACGAGCAGCCGCGGCGCCGCCGAGAAGCAGAGCGCCACGAGGGCCCCGCACCCGAGGGCCGTCAGCAGGGCGATGCGGCGGGCGGCGACGACGCGCGGCCACTCCATGCGGCCGAAGTTGTAGCTGATGATCGGCTGCGCCGACTGGGCGATGGCGTTGCCGATCATGAAGATGAAGGGCATGTAGTAGCAGGCGACCCCGAAGGCCCCGACCCCCGCATCGCCGAGGTAGTGCATGAAGACCCGGTTTCCGGTGAACATCAGCACGGCCATCGTCGCCTCGCCCAGCAGGGCCGACGAGCCGATCCGGCACTGGTAGCCGATGTTGCGCCACATCAGACGGAGGCTCTTGCGGCTCCGCTTGAGCGGGTAGAGGCGCAGCGTCCGGGCACCGCGGAACAGGTAGCGGAGGACGATCGCCCCGCCCAGCACGATGCTGATCGTCGAGGCGAGGGCGGCCCCCATGACGCCCCAGCCGAGCGGGAAGATGAACAGGTAGTCGAGCACGACATTCGCGGCGGCCGAGAGCAGGCTGCACCACATGGCCAGCCGCGGTGCGCCGTCGAGGCGGATGACATAGAGCCCGACGGCGATCCAGAGCTGGGGAATCAGCCCCGGCACGAACCAGACGAGGTAGTCGACCACCTGCGGCAGCAGGTGCCGCGAGGAGCCCAGCAGCAGGGCGACCTGCCGCGGGAAGGCGAGGATCAGCGCCACGGGCAGCGCCGCGAGGAGCGAGACGAAGAGCATCGCCTGCGTGACGTTGATCCGTGCGGCCTTGTACTTGCGCCGTGCGAAGTGGATCGAGGCGACCACCGAGCAGCCGGCGCCCGCCATCAGCCCCGCCCCCGTGAAGAGCATCAGCAGCGGGATGCAGAGGTTCACCGCGGCGATGCCGTCGCTGCCCACGCCGTGTCCCACGAAAACGCCGTCGACGACCGTCACCGCCGACATGCCGAGCATCCCCAGCAGGGTGGGGATGAAGAGTCTCCGGAAGAGGTAGCCCACGCGGAGCCTCCCCAGATCAATCGCGTCCCTTTCCATCTTGTTCCATCTTGCGCCAAACATAAAAAAGGCCGGACAAGCATCGTGGTTTTACCCAGTCATCTTATCCGGCCCCGTAAGCCCTCCGATGAGGATTACAAAACTTCTTTTCGATGCGGCAAAGATAGGACCTTTTTTCGGCCGAACCAAATTCCGGCGCGGCATTCGCTCGCCGGCGGCTACTCCTCGTCGTCGTAGAGCACCGCCTCCATCAGGTCGTCCAGCTCGCGGCGCTCCTTCTTCGTGGGGCGCCCCGTGCCGCGGTCGCGGAAGACGAAGATCGTCTCGCGCGGCACGTTGAGCTTGTCGAGCTCCTCCTGCGGCGTGATGTCGAGGCAGTACGCCGGCACATTCTTGGCTGGCTGGCGGCTCGACACCAGGTCGAGCACCTTGTAGGAGTAGGTCACCGCCTGGCGGCGCACGCTGATGCGGTCGCCGATCTTCACCTCGCGCGAGGGTTTGGCGTAGGAGCCGTTGACCGTGACCTTGTTGTTGCGGATGGCCTCCGCGGCGTCGCTGCGGGTCTTGAACACCCGCACGGCCCAGAGGTATTTGTCAAGTCTTACATCGTCCATAAAACGTCTATTTTTCGTACAACGATTCGCTGCGGGGCCTATCGTGCGACTGCTCGTCGTTCTGGCGGCTGACGCCCAGGATCATGCCCAGCGCCACGGAGGTGAAGAGCACCGAGGAGCCGCCGCGCGAGATGAGCGGCAGGGTCTGTCCCGTCTCGGGGATGAGGTTTACGGTGACCATGATGTGCAGCAGCGCCTGACAGGTGATGAGCAGCGCAAGCCCCAGCACCAGCAGCCCGGGAAAGGCCGTGCCGCAGCGGCGGAAAATCTCGATCGCCCGGAAGAAGATCCACAGGTAGAGCATCAGCAGCACGACGGCCAGCACCAGACCGTACTCCTCGACGAAAAAGGCGTAGGCATAGTCGCTCTCGGGGTGGATCATCTCCACGCGCATGGCGCTCTGTCCGGCCCCCTCGCCGAGCAGCCCGCCGTTGTGGATGGCGATCATCGAGCGCTCGGTGTCGGAGAGGTTCTCGACGGGCTTGTCGCGCTGCGACTGGGTCCAGAGGTGGATCCAGGTCGCGAAGCGCCCTTCGGCCGTCTCGCTGCGCCCGAGGTTGAGGGTCACGATGAGCACGACGCCCGCAGCGGCCAGCCCCAGGAGCTTCAACAGCTCGCGGATGCGCACGCGCCCGATGAGCATCATGACCCACGAGGCGGCGAAGACCAGCACGGCCGACGAGGTGTGGGCCGGGAAGATCACCAGGCAGGAGGCGATCACCGGCATGAGGATGGGCCACGTCCCCTCGCGCCAGATGCGCCGCTGCTCGGGCGACGAGCGCCACGTCCAAAAGCGCAGCGACGGCACGATGCGGATGCGGTCGATCTTCGACTGGCGTCCGGCGAGCTGCTGTGCGAGGAAGAGCACCGTGGCGACCTTCAGCGCCTCGGAGGGCTGGAACTGGAAGGGCCCGAGGGGGATCCAGCGCGCCGCGCCGTTGGTCGTGGCGCCGATGAAGTAGACGGCCACGGTGAGCAGCAGCGAGAGGAAATAGGCCGGGCGGGTGAGGTAAAAGTAGATGCGGCAGTCGATCTTGTGGACGAAGAGCATGATGCCGAAGCTCAGGCCGAGGATCATCACCTGCTGCTGGAGGAAATGGGAGGTCGACCGCACGGTGTGGGCGTCGTAGGCCATCTTGGCCGTCGACGAGTAGACCACCAGCACGGAGATCACCGACAGCACGACGATGATGATCCACAGCACGCGGTCGCCCGAGAAGAGGCGCCGGTGCGGATGCGTGGCGTCGGCCCCGGGTTGCGTTGCTGCGGACGCCACACCGCGCGACGTGCGCGTGCGGCGGGGTTCGGCCGAGGCCGCCTCCGCCGCCTCCGGCCCCCCGTCACGGCGGTATGTACGCAGGTCGTCGTTCATCGCATCACGCCTTTTCCGTTACCCACGCCTTGAAGAGTTCGCCGCGGTTCTCGTAGTTGCGGAAGAGGTCGAAGCTCGCGCAGGCGGGCGACAGCAGCACGGCATCGCCGCTGCGGGCCGCCCGCTTGGCCGCCGTCATCGCCTCGTCGAGCGACGAGGTCGAAATGACCTCGGGCACCACGCCCGTGAACTCGCGCACGAGCTTGTCGTTGTCGAGCCCCATGCAGACCAGCGTATGGACCTTCGCCCGCGCGAACTCCTTGAGCGGCGTGTAGTCGTTGCCCTTGTCCGTGCCCCCGGCGATCCACACCACGGGGCGCGTCATGCTCTCCAACGCATAGTAGACCGAATCGACGTTCGTTGCCTTCGAGTCGTTGATCCACAGCACACCGCCGCGCTCGGCGACGGGTTCGAGGCGGTGCTCCACCGGGGCGAAGTCGTAGAGCGAGCGGCGCACCGATTCGGGGTCGACACCCGCGGCGAGCGTCGCCAGCGCCGCAGCCATGGCGTTGTAGGCGTTGTGCAGCCCCCTGATCTGCAGCTTCGACGTGTCGATCTCGACCGAGCGGTCGCCCACGGACGCCGTGAAGCTCCCGTCCAGCAGGAAGGCGTCGCCCGCGGCGCTCGCCACGGCGTTCTTTGCCGCGAAGGGCAGCTGCCGCGCCCGCAGGTCGTATTTGGGCAGCTCGCGCCAGATCACCTCGTCGTCGCCCGAGTAGACGAACCAGTCGCGCGAGGTCTGGTTCTGCGTAATGCGCATCTTGGCATCGACGTAGTTCTGGAAGCAGTGGTCGTAGCGGTCCAGGTGGTCGGGCGTGATGTTCATCAGCACGCCGATGTGGGCCCGGAAGCGGTACATGCCGTCGAGCTGGAACGAGCTCAGCTCGAGCACGTACCAGTCGTAGTCGCCCGTGGCGACGCTGTAGGCGAAGCTCTCGCCGATGTTGCCGCCCAGGGCGACGTTCATCCCGGCGTCGCGCATGATCTTGTAGATGAGCGACGTCGTGGTAGTCTTGCCGTTCGAGCCGGTGATGCAGATGCAGCGCGCACGGCCCATGTAGCGGCCCGCGAACTCGATTTCGGAGATCACCGGAATGCCCCGCTCGCGGATGCGCCGCACGATGGGCGCCGTGTCGGGAATGCCGGGCGACTTGATGACCTCCGAGGCCTGCAGGATGCGCTCCTCGCTGTGGCCGCCCTCCTCGTAGGGGACCTGCCACTCGTCGAGGCGCGCGCGGAAGCGCTCGGCAATGTGTCCCGCATCGGAGAGCAGGACGTCGAAACCCCTCTTTTTGGCGAGGATCGCGGAGCCGTAGCCGCTGATTCCCCCGCCCAGTACGACGATCTTTTTCATACGTGTATCTCTTTTATCGGATCTTCAGCGTGACGAGCGTGATGGCCGCAAGCAGCAGCGAGATGATCCAGAAGCGCGTGACGATCTTCGTCTCGAAGAGGCCCTTCTTCTGGTAGTGGTGGTGCACCGGGGCCATGAGCAGCAGGCGCCGCCCCTCACCGTACCGGCGGCGCGTGTACTTGAAGTAGCCGACCTGCAGCATCACCGAGCAGCTCTCGTAGAGGAAGACGCCGCAGAGCAGCGGCAGCAGCAGCTCCTTGCGGATGCAGAGGGCGAAGACGGCGATCACGCCGCCGATGGCCAGCGAGCCCGTGTCGCCCATGAAGATCTGCGCCGGGAAGGAGTTGTACCAGAGGAAGCCGACGAGGGCCCCGACGAACGCCGCGGCAAAGACGACCAGCTCGCCGCTCTGCGGGATGTACATGATGTTGAGGTAGTCTGCGTAGACGATGTGTCCCGAGAGGTAGGCCAGCACGCCCAGCACGGCGACGATCGGCACCGAGACGCCCGTGGCCAGGCCGTCGAGGCCGTCCGTGAGGTTGGCGCCGTTCGACACGGCCGTGACGACGAAGATCGCCACCAGCACGTAGAGCAGCCACATCAGGGTGTTGTCGCCGCCCGTGAGCCAGCCGTAGTCGAATTCGTTGTTCTTGACGAAGGGGATGGTCGTCTTGGTGGTCTTCGTGCTCTCGGAGTCGATCAGCACGTTGCGCTGCACGGTCTGCACGACCGAGCCGTCGGCATCGTAGTAGACCGTCTCGACGGGCTGCGTGGTCTTCTCGCGCACGACGATGTCGCCCGAGAGCCACATCGTCGTGCCGACGATGATGCCCAGGCCGACCTGCCCGACGATCTTGAAGCGTCCCTTGAGCCCCTCCTTGCGGTGGCGGAAGACCTTGATGTAGTCGTCCAGTCCGCCGATCAGCCCCAGCCAGACGGTCGAGACGAGCATCAGCTGCACGTAGACGTTGTCCAGGCGCCCGAACAGCAGCGTCGGGATGAGGATGGCGATCAGGATGATGACGCCGCCCATGGTCGGGGTGCCGCGCTTCTGCAGCTGTCCCTCGAGGCCGAGGTCGCGGATCTCCTCGCCGATCTGCTTGCGGCGCAGGAAGTCGATGATCGTGCGGCCGAAGATGATGACGATCAGCAGCGCAAGGATGATCGCCGCCGCCGCCCGGAACGAGATGTACTGGAACATGCCCGACCCCGGGAAGTCGTAGGCCTCGTCCAGATAACGGAAAAGATGATACAACATGGTTGTCTATCGTTTGTTTTCAATGTAGGATGCAAAGTCGCGGCGCACCTCCTCGCGGTCGTCGAAGTGGTGCTTCACGTCGCCGACGATCTGGTAGGTCTCGTGCCCCTTGCCGGCGATGAGGATCACGTCGCCGGGCCGCGCAAGCACGACGGCCGTGCGAATCGCCTCGGCGCGGTCGGCCAGGCGCAGGTAGCGCGCCCCGGGCTCCAGCCCGGCGACCATCTCGTCGAGGATCGCCTCGGGGTCCTCATGGCGCGGGTTGTCCGAGGTGAAGATCGCCGTCGTGGCGTACTTCACGGCGATCTGCGCCATCTCGGGGCGCTTCGTGCGGTCGCGGTCGCCGCCGCAGCCGCAGACCACCAGCAGCTGCTGCTGCGGCGTGCGCAGCTCGTCGATCGTCTGGATGACATTCTCCAGCGCATCGGGCGTGTGGGCGTAGTCCACGACGGCCGTCGTGCCGTTCGACGCGCGGATGACCTCGAAACGGCCGCTCACGGCGTGCAGCGTGCTCAACACGCGCAGCACCTCGTCGCGGTCGAGCCCCAGCAGCACGGCGGCGCCGTAGACGGCCGTCAGGTTGTAGGCGTTGAAGCGCCCGAGCAGCCCGACCCACAGCTCGCGCCCGTCGAGGCGCAGCAGCATGCCGTCGAGGTGCATTTCGACGATCCGGCAGCGGAAGTCGGCCATCGTGCGCAGCGAGTAGGTGTGCACCTCGGCGCGGGTGTTCTGCACCATGACGCGGCCGTTGCGGTCGTCCGTGTTCGTCAGGGCGAAGGCCCCCTTGGGCAGGTGGTCAAAGAAGAGCTTCTTGGCCCGGATGTACTCGGCGAAGGTCTTGTGGTAGTCGAGGTGGTCGTGCGTGATGTTCGAGAAGATGCCGCCCGCGAAGTCGAGGCCCCGCGTGCGCTCCTGCACGATGGCGTGCGACGAGCACTCCATGAAGCAGAATTCGCACCCGGCATCGGCCATCTCGCGCATCAGGGCGTTCAGGCGGATCGAGTCGGGCGTCGTGTGCGTTGCCGGCAGCGTGCGCTCCTCGATGCGGTAGACCACCGTCGAGATGAGCCCCGCACGGTAGCCCATCGCCCGCACCAGGTCGAAGAGCAGCGTCACGGTCGTGGTCTTGCCGTTCGTGCCGGTGATGCCGACGAGCTTCAGCTCGCGGCTCGGATGGTCGTAGAAGGCCGCGGCCATGTCGGCCATCGCCCCCTGCGAGTCCTTCACGACGACGAAGGTCACCCCCGCGGGGCGCTCTTCGGGCAGGCGCTCGCAGACCACCGCCGCGGCCCCCGCCGTGACGGCCGCTCCGATGAAGGCGTGGCCGTCGCACTGCGTGCCGGGCACGGCGAAGAAGCAGCAGCCCGCCGCCGCGGCCCGCGAATCGTAGACGAGCGACCCGACGGCGACCTGCGGATCACCCCAGATTGCCTCAACAGGCGTATTTTCAAGCAGTTCGGATAGTGTTTTCATCTCTCAGTGTCAATTCAAGGTTATGCTGACCGTCGCTCCGGGCGAGATGCGCTGCCCGGCGGCGATGCTCTGTCTTGTCACGGCCCCCTCGCCCGAGAAGCGGACGTGCAGCCCGCGGCTCTCGAGCAGGAAGAGGGCATCCTTCAGCCCCATGCCCCGCACGTCGGGCATCACGCTCCGGTCGTCGGGCAGCGAGGCGATCGTCACCTCGGCGAGGCTGTCCACCGTCGCGCGGCCCCAGCCCGTGCGGCGGTCGTAGTCGACGTCGGGCGAGAGCCGTCCCGCCACGCGGCGGATCTGGGCGATCTCCCCGCCCTTGATCCGCTCGGGATAGCGGCGCGGACCCTGCCGCTCGAGGCGTCCATACCACTCCTGCCCGCGGTTGTAGATGTAGTCCACCAGGCGCTTGACGACCGGGCCCGCGAGCGGACCGCCGTAGTAGGCCTTGCCGGCCTGTGCGCGCGTCTCGATGGTGGTCAGCACCGTGTAGCGGGGTTCGTCGGCCGGGAAGAAGGCGATCATCGAACCCAGGTAGTGGCGCCCGGGCTCCCTGCGCGGCTCGGTGATCTGCGCCGTTCCGGTCTTCGCAGCGACGCGCACGTAAGTCGTGTCGCGGAAGAAGGCGCTCGCCGTACCCCGCGTGCAGACCGCCTGGAGGCAGCGGTTCACCTCGCGCAGCGTCGACCGCGAGCAGATCGACGAGGCGATCGTGCGGCTCTCGAAGCGCTCCTCGACGCGGTCGTCGCGCCGCAGCTCGCGGATCAGCACCGGCGAGATCATCCGCCCGCCGTTGGCGATGGCGTTGTAGAAGGTAATCATCTGGATCGGGGCCAGCTTCACGCGGTAGCCGTAGGCCATCTTCACGAGCATCACGCCGGGGTCGGCGACCTTCCAGTCGCGGGTGATCTCGGGCTGCCGCTCGCCGAGGCGCTCCAGCCCGACGGTCTCGCCCAGGTGGAGCTGCTCGTGCAGGAAGCGGCTGTAGTCGAACTTCCTGCCCGTGGCGCCGTAGCGGTCCCAGACCGCCTCGGCGAAGTAGACGTTCGAGGAGGCGGCCACAGCCTGCCGGAAGTCGATGACGTGGTCGCCGCGGTGCGAGTCGCGGATGTTCGTCGCGGGACCCACCTTGACCGGATCGCCGTTGTGCACGTCGTAGGTCGTCTCGGGCGACATCTTCGCATCGTCGAGCAGCAGCAGCATCGACGCCAGCTTGAAGGTCGAGCCGGGCTCCATGCAGCGGCCCAGCGCATAGTTCTCGCGCTCGGAGTAGCTGCCGTCGCCGTTGCGGCCGAGGTTCGCCAGGGCGAGGATCTCGCCCGTGCGGGTCTCCATGACGATGGTCGTGCCCCAGGTGGCGTTCTGCCGCTCGAGCTGGCTCCGCAGCGCCCTGTCGGCCACGTCCTGCAGGTCCATGTCGAGCGTCGTCACCACGTCCAGCCCGTCCTCGGGCTCCTCGTGCCCGGCCCCGGCCACCCGGCCGTAGAAGCCACGCGCGATGCGCTGCCGCACGGCCACACCGTCGCGGCCTGAAAGCTCGCGGCGGTAGCTGTCCTCGATGCCGTAGTTGCCAAAGAGCGTCTTGCCCGAGTCGTCGGGACGGCCGATGTAGCCCTTGTCGCCGATCGTGCGGCGGGCCAGCCCCCCCTGCGGGTAGACGCGGTCGTCGCGCTCGACAAGGCGGTAGACCATGCCCATGTTCCAGTTCAGCAGCGGATAGCGGCGCAGCGTCTGCCACTCGGCGTAGTCCACCTCGCGCGGGAAGATGTTGACGAGCGTATGGTCGCGGATCGTGTCGTAGATGCGTTCGGTAACGGTCGCCTCGCCGCGGATCCAGTCCACGAGCCGGGCAAAGAGCCCCTCCGAGCGGTAGTAAGTCGTGTCGCGTTCGTTGGTCAGGCGGTAGTTGTTGCGGGCGTGGCTCTGCTTCTCCCTAAAAAAACGGGCGTACTCCGCGGCGGAACGGTCCTTGAAGTAGGCCGAAAGGAGCTTGGCGAGCGAGTCGCTCTGCTCGCGAAACCGCTTCGTGTCGGCCAGTCCGTCCGACGCGAAGTCGAAGGCCGCCTGGTAGCGGAAGATCGAGACGGCCAGCGGCTCGCCGTCGCGCGAGAGGATCGCGCCCCGGCGCGCGGGGATCACCTCCTCGGTGAAGATGCGGTTCGAGAGGCGCGCGGCGTTGTAGGCCACCTCGCCGCTGAAGAGCTGCACCCACAGCAGCCGCAGAAACACGACAGCTCCCGCGAGGATGAACAGCACGTAGAGCAGCCGCACCCGCAGCAGGATGTCGCTCTTGATCTTCGACGGTTCGCGTTTCATGTTCAGTTGTCGATGATTTCACCCGGTGCGGGCGGGTCCTGAAGGTCGATGCCGCGGCGGCGCAGCTCCTCGACGACGGCCGAGTGGGTCGTGCGGCTGAAACGCTGCTCCTCAAGGCGGATCGACCGCTCGCGCAACAGCTGCACCTCGCGTTCGAGCCGCGAGTACTTCATGTCCAGATGCAGCGACCAGAACATCACCATGATGCTCAACAGAAACATCCCGGCGATGCAGGCCATGTAGGGGTAGTACTGCGAGACGCCCCGGCGCAGCAGGATCGTCCCCGAGACCAGCTGCCAGAAGGTGCTCGACGCACGGCGCGCGGCCTTGCGGCGGCGCTCCTCCTCGGCTTCGCGCTCGGCGGCCTCCCGCTCCTCGTCCTCGCGCAGGTCGTCGTCGGCCTCTCCCCGCTCCATGCGGCGCACCTCGCGCCGGATGCGGCGGGCCAGCTCGGCCTCGGCCTCGCGCCGCGCCTGCTCCTCGGGGGAGACGGGATCGAATTCGTGGTCCTGCAGCATGGTCATCCTCTCTTGACGGCGGCGCGCAGTTTGGCCGAGCGCGACCGGGGGTTGCGCTCCAGCTCTCCGGCCGCGGGAACCACGGCCTTGCGCGTCAACACCTCGAACGGCGCCTGCGGCCGTCCGTAAAAATCCTTTGCGACCTCTCCGGTGAAGTTGCCGCTGCGCAGGAAATTCTTCACCAGCCGGTCCTCGAGCGAGTGGTAGGAGATGACCACCAGCCGCCCGCCGGGCCGCAGCACCTTGAGGCTCTGCTCGAGGGCCATCTTCAGCGCCTCCATCTCGCCGTTGACCTCGATGCGCAGCGCCTGGAAGAGCTTGGTCAGGAACTTCGCCCCGTCGCGCTTCGGCGTGCAGGGCTGCACGGCGGCAACCAGTTGCGCCGTCGTCGCGATCGGCTCTGCGGCGCGCGCCCGCACGAGGCATCCGGCCACCTTCCACGGGGTCTCCACCTCGCCCCAGTCGCCCACGACGCGCGTCAGCTCCTCCACCGTGTAGCCGTTGACCACGTCGGCGGCCGTCAGCCGTCCGCGCCGGTTCATGCGCATGTCGAGCGGCGCCTCGCCGCGGAACGAGAAGCCCCGCTCCACATCGTCGAAGTGGTGCGACGAGACGCCCAGATCGGCCAGGATGCCGTCCACCTGCCGCACGCCCCGCAGCCGCAGCGCCCCGCGCAGAAAGCGGAAATTGCTCTCCACGTAGCAGAAGCGGGGATCGTCGGGACAGTTCGCGCGCGTGTCGGCATCCTGATCGAAGCCGTAGAGCCGCCCCCGGGGCCCGAGCAACGAGAGGATTCGCCGCGAGTGGCCGCCTCCGCCGAACGTCAGGTCGGCATAGACCCCGTCGGGCCGCACGTCGAGCAGCCGCACGGACTCCTCGAGCAGGACGGGAACATGGTATTCGGGTGCCATCATTTCGATAAGGTCGATTTGGGCGTAAAGTTAGCGTTTTTTCAAAAAAGAATACCTATATTTGCCGTTATAAATTTTTTCCGCACGTTTCCATGCCCCAGATAGACATCGGCGCCGTACTGAAAGCCAAGGCCCCGCGGCTGGCCCGCTGGATTCCCCGACCGGCGGTAGGGTGGCTGCGCCGCACGATCCACGAAAAGGAGATCAACCACATCCTGGAACACTACTGGTCGCTCCCGCCGCAGGAGTTCATCCGCGCCTGCTTCCGGCAGTGGCAGGTGAGCTACTCGATCGAGGGGCTCGAAGGGCTCGATCCCGCGGGCCGCTACCTCTTCGTCTCGAACCACCCCTTCGGCGGGATGGACGGCATGATGCTGGCCGACAAGCTCATCGACCGCTTCGGCGATGTGCGCGTGGTGGTCAACGACCTGCTGATGTACGTCGAGCCGCTCCGGCCGCTCTGGATTCCGGTCAACAAGCACGGCGCGCAGAACGCGGCCTACGCCCGCAAGATGGAGGAGGAGTTTTTCGGCGAGCGGCAGATCCTGACCTTCCCGGCGGGGCTCTGCTCGCGCCGCATCGACGGCCGAGTGGCCGACCCCGAATGGAAGATCAGCTTCCTGAAGAAGGCTTACGCCTCGCAGCGGCAAATCGTGCCGGTCTTCGTCGAGGGGCGGCTCTCGAACTTCTTTTACCGCATCGACCGCCTGCGCAAACGGCTGGGCATCAAGTTCAACATCGAGATGCTGTGGCTGCCCGACGAGATGTTCTCGCAGCAGGGCAAGCACTTCCGCATCGTCGTGGGCGACCCGATTCCCATGGCGGAGCTGCAGAGCGCCGGTTCGCTGCGCGAGCAGGCGGAGTATGTACGCAAAAAGGCGTATTTTCTGGAAAAAAAGCTCTCCTCCACGACACAATAGCTGCAAAAAACGGTATTTTTGCAGCGGATATGCAAAGTAAAACCATGAAACCCATCATCCCGCCCGTCGACCGGGAGTTGCTGCGCGCCGAGCTCACGCCCGAACGCAAGGTCCGCGACACGAACAAGGCCGGCAACGAAATCTACGTCTTCTCGGCGGCGGAGTGTCCGTCGCTCATGCGCGAAGTGGGCCGCCTGCGCGAGGAGGCCTTCCGCGGCGCCGGGGGCGGCACGGGCGAGGAGGTGGACATCGACGAGGAGGACACGGCCGGCGACGGCTACTACCAGCTCATCGTCTGGGACCCGGCGGCCGAACAGATCGTGGGCGGCTACCGCTTCATCGTCTGCACGACGCCGAACCCGCGCCACCTCTCGACCGAGCACTACTTCCGCTTCAGCGACCGTTTCCGCCGCAAATACCTGCCCCACACGATCGAACTGGGGCGCTCGTTCGTGCAGCCCGCCTACCAGGCCCGCGCCAACGCCAAGAGCATCTACGCGCTGGACAACCTCTGGGACGGCATCGGCGCCCTGATCGTGTTGAGCCCCCGCTCGAAATACCTCTTCGGCAAGGTCACCATGTACACGAGCTACAAGACCGTGGCGCGCAACGCCCTGATCTGGTTCCTGCGCCGCTACTTTCCCGACCGCGAGGGACTCGTCGAGGGCATCCATCCGCTGCGGCTCGATCTGGACGACCCCTACTACGAGGAGCTCTTCCACGGCGAAACCTACATGGACAACTACCGCATCCTGATCCAGAAGATCCGCGAGTTCAACGAGAACATCCCGCCGCTGATCAACGCCTACATGAACCTGTCGCCCACGATGCGGGTCTTCGACACGGTGTCGAACCCCGATTTCGGCGACGTGGAGGAGACGGGCATTCTGGTGACGATCCGCGACATCTATCCCGAAAAACGGCAGCGCTACACCCGCTGGAAGGGGTGGCGGGCCAACCTCAAGCACCGCCGCGAGGAGTTCGGCGAACGGCTGCGCGAGCACCTCGAACGCATCAGGAGCGAGCGCGACAGAAAGCGCGCGGAACGGTCGTAGGCGCTCTTTCCGGTCCGCTCTTTTCCGGTCCGCTCTTTTCCGGTCCGCTCTTTCCCGGTCCGCTCCGCATGGCGGCCTGCACAAAAAAACTCCGCACGAGGCGGAGTCCAGGCAAACAATTGTTTAACTAATATCACCGACGGTGACCGGAACGTGTCATTCGTCCGTCTCGGTGTTGTCAGAAGAGGAGGAGTCGGCCGTGCCGCACTTCTCTTTGGTGCAATCTCCCTTGCAATCACCATCCTTCCCGACCTTCTCCTCCTGTGTGGTACTCTCTTCCGTAGCGGACTCGGGTGCAGGGGCAGCCACCTCCTGCTTTTCGGGTTCCGTCGATTCGGGCTGCTGAGCGAATGCCATGCCGCCTGCCGTCAGCATCAGCGCCGCCATCATCACAACTCTCTTTTTCATGGCTCTCAAAATTAAGGTTAGACTTCCGTTTTCGGGGCCGAACCGCTTTCGCGACGGCCTTTGCCCTGAAAGGATTCAAGCCATGTGCCATGATGGCATAACAAGTACAAAACCTTGTTTTACAAGATATTGCATAAAACAAAACAATCCTGCCGCACTGTGGAAAAGTGTGGAACGAAGGTGTGGAATGTGGATTTTTTCCACACCCGGGGCGGCTACTCGATGCCGTAGAGGTGCAGTTTGTTGTAGAGGGTCTTGCGGTCGATGCCGAGCAGTTTCGCGGCCTGCGACTTGTTGCCGCCCGCCGCAGCAAGGGCCCGGCGGATCTGCTCCTCCTCGCCGGCGGGATCGCGCAGCGAGAGGGTGGAGGAGGCTCCGCCCCCGGCAATCTCGGCCGGAAGTTCGCGGCAGGTGACATACTCGTCCTGCGCAAGCAGCGTCGCCGACATGACGACATTCTTCAGCTGCCGCAGGTTGCCCGGCCAGTCGTAGCGCGTGAGGGCCGCCGCAGCCGCAGCGTCGAAGCCCACGAGGTGCTTGTCCAGCTCGCGGTTGGCCTGGTCGAGGAAGAAGTCGGCGAAGAGCAGAATATCCTCGGGCATTTCGCGCAGGCACGGCATGCGGAGCGTGAATTCGTTGATCCGGTGGTAGAGGTCGGCGCGGAACGTGCCGCGGGCGATGGCCGCTTCGAGATCCTCGTTCGTCGCCGCCACGAGGCGGATGTCGACCGGAATCTCGCGCGTGCTGCCCACGGGGCGGATGCGCCGCTCCTGCAGGGCGCGCAGCAGCTGCACCTGCGTCTCGTAGGTGAGGTTGCCCACCTCGTCCAGGAAGAGCGTCCCGCCGTTGGCGGCCTCGAAGGCACCCGTCTTGTCGTTCAGCGCCCCGGTGAAGGAGCCCTTGACGTGGCCGAAGAACTCCGAGGCGGCCAGCTCGCGCGGGATGGCCCCGCAGTCGACCGCCACAAAGGGCTTGCCGGCCCGCTTGCTGCTGCGGTGGATGAGCTGCGCGACATGCTCCTTGCCCGTGCCGCTGGCGCCGTTGACCAGCACCGACATGTTGGTCGGAGCCACGAGCCGCACGTACTCGTACAGCCGCCGCGAAGCGTCGCTGTGCCCCTCGATGTAGTTGAGCGCCGCAGGTTCCCGTTTCGCGCCGCGCGCCGGGCCCTTGGCTGCGGCCGCCGGCTCCGCCGCCGCACCGGGCGCCGGCGTGTCGATCGCCTCGCGGATCTTCTTGAGCAGCTCGTCGGGATTGACCGGCTTGGCCACGTAGTCGCGGGCCCCGAGCTTCATGCTGCGCACGGCATTCTGAATCTCGGCGTAGCTCGTCATGACGATCACCGGCTCGCGGCGCCCGCGCTCGGCCAACCACTGCAGCAGGGCGATGCCGTCCTCGTCCGGCAGGCGCATGTCGCTCAACACGAGGGCATACTCCTGCTTCCCGAGCGCCGTGCGGGCCGCCGACACGCTGCCGGCCGTCTCCACGTCGAAGCCCGCTTCGAGAGCCACGTGCGCAGCATCAGCGCGAAGGTGGTGTCATCGTCTACGATCAGAATCCGTTCCATAACGTCGCAAAGATAGGAAAAGCCGACGGCAAATCCAAGTCCGCCGGCGGTCGGGTGCCTTGCTCACACGGCCGGATCGGCGGCCTGCGCGGCGGCCCGGGCGACTATCGCGTCGATGCGTCCGAGCGCGGCCTGCAGCCCGCTCCGCAGGGCAGGGTCGATTTCGCCGTCGAACCGCTCGGCCCGCCGCAGCACGGCGGCGACCTCCGCGGCGCCGATCATCGTGAAGATGGGCAGCATCTTGTGCGCCAAGGCCTTCAGCGCGTCGGCATCTTCCGCCTCGAGGGCCCGCCGCAGCGCCCCGGCATTGGCCCCGGTCTGCTCGGCAAAGGAGGCGACGATGCTCCGCGCCGCCTCGGGATCATCGCCCGCATAGGCCGTCAGGGCGCCGAAATCGACCCCGTCGCCCGATGCCGGGGACTCCGCGGCCGGAGCGTCCGCCCCGCCGGCGGGTGCCGCAGCCTCTTCGCCGCCGCCTCCCGTCGCGGCACGGATCGCGGCAAGCAGCTCGCCGCCGGAGAAGGGCTTGCGCAGGCAGGCCGCGAAACCCCGGGCGGCAAAATCGGCGGGGCGCATCTCCCCGCGGGCCGAGACCGCCACGACGGGCAGCGACGCATCGACCCGGTGCACGGCGTCCAGCACGCTGAAGCCGTCGGCCGAGGGCATCTGAATGTCGGTCAGCACCAGGTCGAAACGGCTCTCCGCAATGATCCGGCCGACGTATTCGGGATAGGCGCAGCTCTCGGTCTCGATTCCGGCCCGGCGGCACATCGCCGCCGTCATCTCGAGCTGCAGCGGATCGTCGTCCACGAGCAGCACGCGCAGCCCCGGGCGCACCTCGCTCTCCGACACGGCCGCCGCAGGTGCCGCCCCCGCATCGCCCGCCGCCCCGACCGGCACCGAGACGATGAAGCGGCTCCCCTCGCCGAGACGGCTCTCGAGCGAGATGGTGCCTCCCAACAGCTTGACGAGCCGGTCGACGATCGACAGTCCGAGGCCGAAGCCGTCGACGCCCTGCGCCGAGCGCAGCCGCACGAACTCTCCGAAAATCCGCTCCTTCTCCTCGCGGGCGATGCCGCGGCCCGTATCGCGCACGGAGAAGATCAGCCGTCCGTCGGAGAGATCGACCCGCACCGTGACGGAGCCCCGGTCGGTAAATTTCAGGGCATTGGAGAGGAGGTTTTCGGCGATCTGACGGATGCGCACGGCATCACCCGTGACCCCGACCGCGGCCGCCGGCGTGGCGTCGAGGTGCAGTTCGAGCCCCTTGGCCGCCGCCTGCGCGGCGAATCCCGAGAGGATCGTCTCGAAGAGCTGCGCGGGATTGAAGGCCACGGTGTTGACCTCCATCTTGTTGATATCGAGCCGATAGAAGTCCAGCAGGCTGTTGACCAGCCGCAGCAGGTGCTCCGACGACTCCTTCATGTTGTGCAGGTAGAGCTCCTCGCGCTTGCCGCCCGTCAGGCGCGAGAGCAGGTCGATGTAGCCCATCACGGAACCCAGCGGCGCCTTGATGTCGTGCGTGATGGCCAGCATCAGCTTTTCGCGGGCCGCCAGCAGCGCCTCGTTGTCGCGGTTGGCACGCTCCAGGGCGCGGCGGTAGCGGTTGCTGCGGTTGACGTCGCGCCACAGGACGGCCACGAAGATGAGCATAAGCAGCACGGCCGCCGTGGTGATGCCCCCGAGCACCTGCGACGAACGGCGCCTCAACGCCGCATTGCGTTCGATGCGCCGCATGATAAAACCGGTATCTTCCGCCTCGTAGTCCATGATCAGGCGGTAGATCTTCTCGTTGACCAGTTCGTTGTTGTAGCGCAGCTGCTGTCCCTGGCGCCACGCCTTGTCGTAGATGCCCAGCCGCTCGCTCGTGACGCTGTCCTGCAGGGCCCGCAGTACCAGGGCGATCGTATCCTTGACCGCCTGCGGCGAGACCGCACCGACGAATTCGCGCCGGGAGATGACGATGCTCGAATCCTCCTGCCGCGGGCTGAACAGATCGGCCAGCCGCCGGAAAAACCGCCGCTTGCTCCGCGGCACGGAGACCGTGTCGGAGAGCACGACACTGCGCAGGACGAGCGACGTGTCGGCCCCGCCGAGCGAGTCGTCCCCTTCGAGCAGCTGGCGGATGTTCTTGTCGAGCAGGCTCGCCGTACCGGCCGAACGGATCGACCGCCGCAGGCTCATCGTGCGCCGCTCCTTGTCGGCAATCAGCCGCACGATGCTGTCCAGCCGCAGCGTCTGGAGCGAATCGGTATCGTCCGAGAGTCCACGCAGCGAGTCGATGCAGGCGCGGACGGTGCGCAGCTCGCGGTGGTAACGCTCCTCGTAGGACTGGTAGCCGGCGATCATGAGCTGTCCGTAGCTCTCGGCCTGGTAGAGGTGATAGAGGGTCTGGTTCACGGCCCGGCGCTTGACCTGCAGCAGCGCGTAGTTCTCGCCCGGGGCCGCGATGTGGATCATGGCGCGGTAGGCATAGCCCACCGCAAGGATGCAGACGACCACGAGGACGACATACCCCGTCACGATCTTCGTCTTGACGAATTTCGACTCCTTCTTCTCTTGTTTGCCCGCTTTCATCTTCCAAAGATACGAAAAGTAAGCGCCGGGACAAACAAAAATCCCGTTTTCCGAGGAGGCCGCCTGCGTGCCAACGACTTCCCGCGGCGCCGCACACGCGAAAACCGGCCGCACGGCTCGCCCGCCACCGCAGCCGCACCGCCAGACTGCTGCCGACATCCCGACCTCTACCGCAGCCGCATGGTCAAATGGAGCAGACAGACTGCCGGATGCCTCAACCGCACGGTCACCTGCCGCCGACATACAGATACGAAGACGGCACCCTTCATCGGAAGGATGCCGTCCCGTTTGCCACGACCGGAGCCGCTATTGCAGCTCGAGCTTGCAGGGCGAATACATCAGCACGCCCTGCAGGCGCGTTGCCTCGCGCACCCGACCGTACTCCTTCATCATGTCGCCCAGTTCGGAGCGCAGGAATGCCGTGCGGACGCTCGCGCTCAGCGACGAGAAGAGGGCCGCAATGCCCGTCGGGGCCTCCAGCACCTCCGTGATACGGTAGTTGTCGCCCAGCCCGGCCTTGTCGACGGCCTGCGCGATGGCCATCTTCAGCCCACCGCAGGCATCCACGAGCCCGATTCCGAGGGCATCTTCGCCCGACCACACGCGGCCGCCGGCAATATCGAGCACGCGGTCGATATCGAGGTTGCGCCCCTGGGCCACGTTGTTCGTGAAGGTCGCATAGACCTTGTCCACGCCGCGCATGATCGTCGCCCGCTCGGTCGGCGTCAGGGGAGCCAGCTGTCCCATGCCGGCCGAGGTGTTGCTCTTCACGCCGTCGAGCGTGATGCCCAGCTTGTTCTTCAGCGCGTCGCGCGTGTCGAGGTACATGCCGAACACGCCGATCGAACCGGTCAGCGTCAGCCGGTCGGCAACGATCACGTCGGCCGGGCAGGAGATGTAGTACCCGCCGCTGGCGGCATAGGAGCCCATCGACACGACGACGGGCTTCTCGGCCCGCAGGAGCTCGATCTCGCGCCAGATCACATCCGACGCCAGGGCGCTGCCGCCCGGCGAGTTGACACGCAGCACGACGGCCTTGACCTTTTCGTCGGCGCGCACGCCGGCGAGCGTCCGGGCCAGCGAATTGCCGTAAATTTCGGGACCGTAGCCCTCGCCGTCGACGATCTGACCCTCGGCATAGACGATGGCCACCTCGTCGGCCGAGACGTTCTTCAGGTCGGCGCCCACCTGCGAGGCGTACTCGCCCAGCGTCACGAAGCGGTATTCGCCCTTGGCGTCGGGCTCGACACCCAGTTCGGCGAAGACGTCGTTCATCTGATTCTCATAGAGCAGTCCGTCGACAAAGCGGTTCTCGAGCGCCTCTTCGGGCAGCGAAACCTCCAGCCGGTCGGTCAGCCGGTTCAACTCCGCCGGGTCGATCCCCCGGGCCTCGGCCACCGTCGAGGAGATCGTCCCCCACATCGAGTTGACGAGCTCCTGCATCTGTTCGCGGTTGGCATCCGACATCCGGTTCATGATGTAGGGCTCCACGGCGCTCTTGTACCTGCAGGCCGTCGGACGGAAGACCTCGGCCCTGATATCGAGTTTGTCGAGCAGCCCCTTGTAGAACATCAGGTTAAAGGAGAGTCCCGACCAGTCGATCATCCCTTCGGGCTGCATGTAGATGCGGTCGGCCGCCGTGGCCAGGTAGTACTGCCCCTGCGAATAGATCTCGTTGTAGGAGACGACGAACTTGCCGCTCTTGCGGAACTCCCCGATTGCGCCGCGCAGCTCTTCGAGCAGCGCCGTGCCCGTAACGCCGCCGCGGCCGTTCATGCGCAGGTAGATGCCCTTGATGCGGGGATCGGATGCAGCCGCCTCGATGGCGCGCAGTGCTCGGAAAAGCGGCAGCTGCGGCGTGGTCTCCATCGTGGTGAAATCGATGCCCGCAAGGGGATTCGTCGAGGGCGAATCGGTGAGCAGTTCCGAAAAGTCGATCTTCAGCACGCTCTCCGGAAGGACCGCCACGCTCTTCTCCATCGTGAGCGATCCGACGATCCCCAGAATGGCGAACAGCCAGAGGAAGAATACCACGACCGATCCCACGACGAAGGCGAGCAGTCCGGCGAGAAATGTCTTGATGAAATTCATAATGCGTTCCGTATTTTGTGTGTTAGTTCTCCGCTTGGTACTACAAAGATAATGATATTTCCTGAAAAATAAATAAAATTTATCGTTTTTCGATAAAATAATTTTTCATTTTATATGGAATCGCGGAAAATAACGTTATCTTTGCCGTAAACAAACCTTACAACGTATGGAACAGCAGATCAAACGGCTGCTCGAACAGGTGGTCCACCCCGAAACGGGAAAGGACCTCGTGACGAGCGGTTTCGTGGAGCATATCGGAGCTGCCGACGGCAAGGCGACCGTCGTGCTGCGCTTCGCCAAGAGCCATGACCCCTTTGCGGTGAAGATCAAGAACCAGGTCGAGGCGCTGCTGCGGGAGGCCCTCCCGGGCACCGAGGTGCTCGTCGTCGTCAAGGAGGGCGGACAGCCCCCGCGTCCGGAACCCAAGCTGAAAACCGCAACGGGCGCCATCGCCCGCATCATCGCCGTCGCCTCGGGCAAGGGCGGCGTGGGCAAGTCGACCGTCACGGCCAACCTGGCCGTCGCCCTGCGCAACATGGGCTTCCGCGTCGGCGTGCTCGACGCCGACATCTACGGTCCTTCGCAACCCAAGATGTTCGGCGTGGAGGGCTACCTACCCGAAGCCGTCGAGGAGGAGGGCGTCGACCGCATCATCCCGGCCGAGGCCGGCGACATCCGCCTCATGTCGATCGGTTTCTTCATCAAGCCGACCGACGCGCTGCTGTGGCGCGGCGCCATGGCGACCAACGCCCTCAAGCAGCTCATCCACCAGACGAAGTGGGGCACGCTGGACTTCCTGCTGCTGGACCTGCCTCCCGGCACGGGCGACGTGCACCTGTCGATCATCAACGAACTCAGGATCGACGCCGCGGTGATTGTCTCGACGCCGCAGCAGGTGGCCGTGGCCGACGTGCTGCGCGGCGTGGAGATGTTCCGCAACCCCAACGTGCAAATTCCCGTGGCGGGCATCATCGAGAACATGGCGTGGTTCACGCCCGAAGAGCTGCCCGACCACCGCTACTACCTCTTCGGACGGGGCGGTGCGCGCCGCTTTGCCGAGGAGCACGGCGTGGACTTCCTGGGCGAGGTGCCCATCGTGCAGTCGATCATGGAGGGGAGCGAGGAGGGCCGCCCCGCAGCCGGCATCGACCCGCGCGTGGAGAAGTGGTACCGCGAGATTGCCGATAAGATTGTCGGCAAGGTGATGAAAAGTTGATGACAACCTGTTCGGAACCCTGTTGAAAAGTGACGATAAAAAATGAAAACTCCGGGGTCGAAAAGTTGCTTTTTCCGAAAAGAAGCGGGTATATGCAAAATTTCCGCGCCGCCAAAAAAAGTTTTCACTTTTTACCGTCCGCCCAAACGGGGCCCACAGGGCATGGAATGTTGAGAAAAAGAGGCTGTCGAAATGTTGAAAAGCTTTTTCATAAATTGTCGATTTCTTATTTTTTCTTTTGACTTTCAGAAAAATAAAAGAAAATAATATCAAAAGGAAAACGGCAATCTGTTGAAAAAGAAAAAAACTAAAAAGTTGTGCACACTTTCAACACCCTTTATTTCTTTTCTTATTTCATTATTAAAATTAACTTGAATTAAAAAATAAAAAGAAAAGCAAGCGATGAAGGTCGATAACTCCGCGGAGCTCCGCCGCCGCATCGAAGCGCTCAAGCGCGAAAAGCGCGCCGTGATCCTGGCGCACTACTACACGAGGCCCGAAGTGCAGCAGATCGCCGACTTCCTCGGCGACTCGCTCGCCCTCTCGGTCAAGGCGCAGTCGGTCGATGCCGACATCATCCTCTTCGCCGGCGTGCACTTCATGGCCGAGACGGCCAAGGTGCTCTGCCCCGACAAGAAGGTGCTCATCCCCTGCCCCGAGGCGGGCTGCTCGCTCGCCGAGTCGTGCGACGCAAAGGACTTTGCCGCCTTCAAGAGCCGCTACCCCGGCTACCGGGTGGTCTCCTATGTCAATACGACGGTCGGCGTCAAGGCGCTGACGGATGTCTGCTGCACCTCGTCGAACGCCCTGAAGGTCGTCGAGTCGATCCCCGCCGACGTGCCCGTCATCTTCGCTCCGGACCGCAACCTCGGCTCCTATATCCAGAAGCTGACCGGGCGGCAGAACATGGTGCTGTGGAACGGCGCCTGCCACGTGCACGAGGAGTTCTCGCTCGAGAAGCTGCTGGCGCTCAAACGCGAGCATCCCGGGGCGAAGGTAGTCGTGCACCCCGAGTGCCGCTCCTACATCGTCGAGATGGCCGACTTCGTAGGCTCCACGGCGGCGATCCTCGACTACTGCGGAACGTGCGGCGCCGACGAGTTCATCGTCGTGACCGAGTCGGGCATCCTCGCCGAGATGAAGCGGCGCTACCCCGGTAAAAGCTTCATCCCGGCACCTCCCGACGACGAGAGCTGCGCCTGCAACAACTGCAAGTACATGAAGATGGTGACGCTGGAGAACATCGCCGCGTGCCTCGAAAACGAGGCCCCGGAGATCACGCTCGACGAGGAGGTGCGGCGGGCGGCCGAGCGTTCGATCCGCAACATGATCGCCATCCGGTAAATCTTAAGAATCAAACCAAAACCAAACGACAAACCGTATCGTACATGAAGAGACTCTTTTTACTTTTGGCTGCGGCGTGCGTGACCCTGACGGCCGCGGCGGACGAGGGCATGTGGATGCTGCCCTACCTGCAGCGCATGAACATCAAGCAGATGAAGGAGCGCGGCTGCAAACTTTCGGCCGAGGAGATCTACAGCGTGAACCACTCCTCGCTCAAGGATGCCGTCGTCGTCTTCGGCGGCGGCTGCACGGGCGAGATCGTCTCGCCCGAGGGGCTGCTCTTTACCAACCACCACTGCGGCTACGCCTCGATCCAGAGCCTCTCGTCGGTCGAGCACGACTACCTGAAGTATGGCTTCTGGGCAATGTCGAATGCCGAGGAGCTGCCCGCTCCGGGGCTCGAGGTGCGCTTCGTGCGCCGGATTGCCGACGTGACACCCGACATCGTGGGCAACGTCCCCTCGACGGCCGGTGAGGAGGAGTATGCCCGCATCACCGGGGAGAACATCGCCGCGCTGCGGGAGCGCCTGCAGCAGGAGAACCCCGGTATGGAGATCGAGATCGAGTCCTTCTTCGGCGGCAACCAGTTCTTCGCGTTCGTCATGGAGGTCTACACGGATGTCCGCCTGGTGGGCACGCCCCCCTCGTCGATCGGCAAGTTCGGCGGGGATACCGACAACTGGATGTGGCCGCGCCATACGGGCGATTTCTCGATCTTCCGGGTCTATGCCGGACCGGACAACCGGCCGGCGGACTATTCGCCCGAAAACCGCCCCTACAGGGCCGAGAAATACCTCAAGGTCTCGCTCGGCGGCTACGACCGCGGCGACTTCGCCATGGTGATGGGCTTCCCCGGCTCGACCGAGCGTTACATGACCTCCTACGAGATCGACAACCTGCTCGGATCGGAGAATCCGCAGCGCATCTTCATCCGCGGCGAGCGGCAGGCGATCCTCTGGAAGGACATGATGGCCGACGATGCCGTGCGCATCCAGTACGCCTCGAAATATGCCCGTTCGTCGAACTACTGGAAGAATTCGATCGGCATGTCGCGCGGGCTGGAGAAACTCGGCGTAAAGGCCCGCAAGCAGGCGCAGGAGGCGTCGTTCCAGGCCTGGGCCGAAAAGAATACGCTGCCCGAGGAGGGATACATCGACGCACTGGAGAAGATTCGCCGCGCCGAGGAGGCGGGCGGTCCGGTCTATGCCGGGGTGCAGTACCTAACGGAGGCGTTCCTCGCGGCCGTCGAGGTGCTGTCGCCCGTCCGACAGTTCATCGACACGAAGACGATGACCCTGCGCGACAGCCTCGGGGACGTCGAGGCCCTCAAGGCGCAGATGGCCGACTGGTACAGGGACTACAACCCCGCCACGGACCGCAAGGTGGCCCGGCGCATGCTGACGATCGCCCGCGAGCAGATGAAGCAGCTGCCGTCGTTCTATGCGGAAAAGGTCGACAAGGAGTTCGGCGGCAATATCGACGCCTATGTGGATGATCTCTACGACCGCTCGCTCTTCACCTCCGAAGAGCGGGTGCTGGCGCTCATCGACGACTATGCCCCCGGGAAGATCGCCGACGATCCGGCCGTGGCGCTGGCCACCTCAGTCTGGTCGAAGTATCTCGAGCTGGGCAAGGCCTACCGCGAGGCCCACAAGGGATATGCCGAGGGCAAGCGCAAGTACATTGCCGGCCTGATGCTGCAGCAGCCCCGCAAGGCGTGGGCGCCGGATGCCAACTTCACGATCCGCCTGACCTACGGCAACGTGCTGCCCTACTCGCCGGCCGACGGCATCGAGTACAACTACTACACGACGCTCAAGGGGGTGATGGAGAAGGAGGACCCCGCGAACCCCGCCGAGTTCACCGTGCCCGAACGGCTGAAGGAGCTCTATGCGGCGCGTGATTTCGGTCCCTATGCCAATGCGAAGGGCGAGATGCCGGTGGCTTTCCTCTCGAACCTCGACATTACGGGAGGCAACTCCGGTTCGCCCGTGATGAACGCCCGCGGCGAGCTGATCGGCCTGGCCTTCGACGGCAACTGGGAGGCGATGTCGGGCGACGTGGCCTTCGAGCCCGATCTGCAGCGCATGATCGCCGTCGATGTACGCTACGTGTTGTTCATCATCGACAAGTTCGCCGGCGCCGGCTGGCTCCTCGACGAGATGGAGATCGTCGGCCGCTGAGCGCGCTCCCGTGCACGCACACCGAGCCCCGCAGCCTCGCCGCTGCGGGGCTTTTTCTTCGCAGGGGCGGAGCCGGTGGCTGGTTGTCGGCGGACTGTCGGGCGCGCTCTTCTTCGCATCCGTAAACAAAAACGGCGTATCGCTTTTCGTTTCTGACAAAAATTACTAATTTTGACAGAAATTAGTAAGATTGTATCCGTATTGTTTTATGGCTAAAGAGTTTAAACGATATCTTGTCACTTCGGCACTCCCCTACGCCAACGGACCGGTGCACATCGGCCACCTGGCGGGAGTCTACATACCTTCGGACATCTATACGCGCTACCTGCGCCTGAAGGGATGCGACGTCATTTCGGTCTGCGGCTCGGACGAGCACGGCGTGCCCATCACGATCAAGGCCCGCAAGGAGGGCGTCACCCCGCAGCAGATCGTCGACCGCTACCACAGCCTCATCAAGCGTTCGTTCGAGCGCCTCGGCATGTCGTTCGATATCTATTCGCGCACCTCGTCGCAGGTACACGCGAAGACCGCCTCGGACTTCTTCCGCAAGCTCTACGACGAGGGGAAGTTCATCGAACGCACCTCGATGCAGTATTACGACGAGGAGGCGCAGACCTTCCTTGCCGACCGCTACATCGTGGGTACCTGCCCCAAGTGCGGCTACGACCGTGCCTACGGCGACCAGTGCGAGAAGTGTGGCTCGACGCTCTCGCCCGACGAACTGATCGAGCCGCACAGCGCCGTGTCGGGTTCGGTGCCTGTCAAGCGGGAGACCAAACACTGGTATCTTCCGCTGGATCAGTATGAAGGATTCCTCCGCAAGTGGATTCTGGAAGGACACCGCGAGTGGAAGTCGAACGTCTACGGGCAGTGCAAGAGCTGGCTTGACGGCGGCCTGCAGCCCCGTGCCGTGAGCCGCGACCTGGACTGGGGTATTCCCGTTCCGGTCGAGGGGGCCGAAGGCAAGGTGCTCTATGTCTGGTTCGATGCGCCGATCGGCTACATTTCGGCCACGAAGGAGCTTACGCCCGAGTGGGAGAAGTACTGGAAGTCGGAGGATACGAAGCTGGTCCATTTCATCGGTAAGGACAACATCGTCTTCCACTGCATCGTCTTCCCGTCGATGCTCAAGGCGCACGGCGGATACATCCTGCCCGACAATGTCCCGGCCAACGAATTCCTGAATCTCGAGGGGGACAAGATCTCCACCTCGCGCAACTGGGCCGTCTGGCTGCACGAATACCTCGACGAGTTCCCCGGCAAGGAGGATGTGCTGCGCTATGTGCTCTGCGCCAATGCCCCCGAGACGAAGGACAACGACTTCACGTGGAAGGATTTCCAGGCCCGCAACAACAACGAGCTGGTCGCCGTGCTGGGTAATTTCGTCAACCGGGCCCTCGTGCTGACGAAGAAGTATTGCGACGGCAAGGTGCCCGCCTGCGGCGAGCTGAATGACTACGACCGTGCCACGATCGCCGAGATGGCCGCCGTGCGCGGCTCGCTCGAGAGCAACATCGAGAACTACCACTTCCGCGAGGCGCTGAAGGATGCCATGAACATCGCCCGCATCGGCAACAAGTACCTCGCCGATACGGAGCCGTGGAAGGTCATCAAGAGTGACCGTGCACGGGTCGAAACGATCCTCAACGTCGCCCTCCAGATCACGGCCAATACGGCCATTGCCATCGAGCCCTTCATGCCCTTCTCTGCGGAGAAGATCCTCCGGATGCTTGCCGTGGAGAAGTTCGGCTGGGAGCGCCTCGGTACGATGGACCTTGTTCCGGCAGGCCATGCGATCGGCGAACCCGAGCTTCTCTTCGAAAAGATCGAGGACGACGTGATCCAGCGGCAGTTGGACAAGCTCGCGGCCACGAAGAAGGCAAACCAGGCTGCTGAAGCCGCACAACATGTTGAAGCACAGAAAGATACAATACAGTTCGACGATTTTCAGAAGATGGACATCCGCGTTTCGACCATCCTCTCGGCCGAGAAGGTGGCCAAGACGAAGAAGCTCCTGAAGCTGAAGGTCGATACGGGGATTGATCAGCGGGAGATCGTCTCGGGCATTGCCGAGCACTTCACGCCCGAGGAGCTGGTCGGCCGTCAGGTGCTGGTGCTTGTCAACCTGGCGCCCCGCGAACTGAAGGGTACCCTTTCGCGCGGCATGATCCTCATGGCCGAGGATGCCTCGGGCAAGCTGCGGCTGCTCGGACCCGACGACAGGACCTCCAACGGCGCGATTGTCGGCTGACGGGCGGGGGGGGGCTGGACGGCGGGATCGTCCGGTTTTGCCGTCTGTTCTTATTCTCCGGTGATGCGGCCGGAAACTTGTTAACGGATTACACCTTAAAACAGATCAAATATGGAAAACATGGATTGGAGTGCCTTGGGTTTTAACTACTACAAGACCGATTGGAATGTACGCTTTCATTTCACCGACGGCAAATGGAGTGAAATGGAGGTTACCGATGACGAGTACATCAAGATGCACATGTCGGCCTCGTGCCTGCACTACGGCATCGAACTTTTCGAGGGACTGAAGGCCTTCCGTGGTATTGACGGCAAGGTGCGCCTCTTCCGTGTCGACGAGAATGCACGCCGTCTGCAATCTTCGGCCAAGCGCCTCTGCCTGCCGGAGCCGAGTCTCGAGATGATTATCGACGCCTGCGTCGAGGTGGTGCGCCGCAACGAGCGCTTCATTCCGCCCTACGGCACGGGTGCTTCGCTCTACCTGCGTCCCGTGATGTTCGGAACGACGGCCGGCCTGGGCGTAAAACCCGCCAAGGATGCGCTGCTGATCGTCTACTGCTCGCCCGTCGGTGCCTACTTCAAGTCGGGCATCAAGCCGATTTTGGTCGCCATTGACCGTGAACAGGACCGCGCTGCTCCACGTGGAACAGGCGATGTGAAGGTGGGCGGAAACTACGCTGCAAGCCTCCTTTCGGGTGAAAAGGCACACGAGCTTGGCTATTCCAACGTGATGTACCTTGATGCTGCCGAGCACAAGTATATTGAGGAATGCGGTGCAGCCAACTTCTTCGGTATCAAGGAGGGCAAGTATATTACGCCGAAGTCGCCTTCGGTGCTGCCGTCGATCACGAACAAGAGTCTGCGCCAGCTGGCCGCCGACATGGGTCTGACGGTTGAGGAGCGCAAGATTCCGGTCGATGAGCTGCCGACCTTCGACGAGTGCGGTGCCTGCGGTACGGCGGCTGTCATCTCCCCTATCGGCAAGATTTTCGACATGCAGACCAATGCCGTTTATGAGTACGGTTCGGAGGTCGGCAAGGTTTCGCTGGCACTCTACAATGCACTGCAGGATATCCAGTATGGCCGTGCCGAAGACAAGTACAGCTGGTGCACCTTCGTTGAGTAAGGTTGTACTATATCGAAATAAAAGGCGGATAGAACTCTATCCGCCTTTTATTTTAATAGTATTTTATTGTATTCTTTTTTTGTACTCCTACTTTTTACCTTTTACGTTTTACCTTTCACCTTATTTTGTTCCACGTGGAACACTTCGTGGGTCAGCGGCCAAATCGCACCAACAATACGTTGACATCGGCGGGTGATACGCCCGGTATGCGCGATGCCTGTCCGATGGTCTGCGGGCGGATGCGCGTGAGCTTCTGCCGGGCCTCGATCGTCAGGGCTTGCAGGGAGAAAAAGTCAAAGTCGTCCGGGATGCGGATATTCTCCAACCGATGTAGTCTTTCGGCTATGAACTTTTCCCGCTCGATATATCCCTTGTATTTGATTTGTATTTCCGCTTCTTCGATCGCTTCCGCGTTGATTTTATTTGTTTCGATAAATTTTCGCAGTTTCGGCAGCACCTCCATCAGCGAAACGAAGGTGACGTTGTTGCGCATGAGAATGTCGTATAGCTTTCTTCCCTGCGTCAGCGGCTCCGAACCGACTGATTTCAAATAATCGCAAATTTCGTCTGCTTTGATACTCTGTCGGTGGGCGTAGGCTACAAGCGATTCTACGGCCGATTTTTTTTCGAGAAATTCCTCGTATCTTTTCTTTGAAACAAGACCGATTTCATACCCTTTCGGTGTGAGCCGCAGGTCTGCGTTGTCCTGCCGGAGCAAGATGCGGTACTCGGCGCGCGAGGTGAACATGCGGTAGGGCTCGTCGACCCCCTTGGTGACAAGGTCGTCGATCAGCACGCCGATGTAGGCCTCGTCGCGGTGAAGGACGATGGGCTCCTCCCCTTTCAGCTTGCGGTGTGCATTGATTCCCGCCATCAGTCCCTGGGCGGCCGCCTCCTCGTATCCCGTCGTGCCGTTGACCTGTCCGGCGAAGAAAAGTCCCGAAACGAACTTCGTTTCGAGCGAATGGTGCAGCTGTGTCGGCGGAAAATAGTCGTATTCGATGGCATAGCCCGGGCGGTAGATGTGTACGTTCTCCAGTCCGCGGATCTGATGCAGCGCCCGCCACTGCACGTCCCAGGGCAGCGACGACGAGAAGCCGTTGAGGTAGTATTCGTTTGTCGTGCGACCCTCGGGCTCGAGGAAGAGCTGGTGCTGCTCCTTGTCGGCAAAGGTGCGGAGTTTGTCCTCGATCGAGGGGCAGTAGCGCGGACCGATTCCCTTGATCGTGCCGTTGAAGAGCGGCGAGAGGGCAAATCCGCTGCGAAGGGTCTCGTGCACGGCGCTTGACGTGTAGACCAGAAAACAGGGCAACTGCTCGTCGACTGGTTTCGTTTCCGATGAAAAGGAGAATTTCGAGGGGTTTTCATCGCCGTATTGCGGTTCGATCGCCTCGAAATCGATCGTGCGGGCGTCAAGGCGTGCCGGCGTGCCGGTCTTCATGCGGCCTGATGCGAAGCCCATCCGGCGCAGGCACTCCGTGATCCCGTGCGAGGCGGCATCCCCTGCCCTGCCCCCTTCGGCGTGTGCCGTGCCGCAGTGCATCTCGCCGTCGAGGAAGGTGCCGGCCGTCAGCACCACGGCGCGGCACGTGAACTCCACTCCCATGCGGGTGCGGACGCCCCGCACGGCGGGCGTCTCGTCGAAGAGCAGCTCCGTAGCGGCATCCTGCCAGATGTAGAGGTGTGTCGTGTTTTCGAGCGTGCGGCGCCACTCCTCCGAGAAGCGCGTCTTGTCGCACTGCGCCCGCGGACTCCACATCGCGGCGCCCTTCGAGCGGTTGAGCATCCGGAACTGCACGGTCGTGAGGTCCGTAATGCGTCCCATCTGTCCGCCGAGTGCGTCTATCTCTCTGACAATCTGACCTTTGGCAACTCCTCCGACGGCCGGATTGCACGACATCGAAGCCATTTTCGTCATGTCCATCGTCAGCAGCAGAGTCCGCGATCCGAGCCGTGCGGCCGCGGCCGCGGCTTCGCATCCGGCGTGTCCTCCGCCGATGACGATTATATCGTAGTCAAGCGTCATGGTTGTGCGACAGGTAAATTGGTCTTATTGGTTTGTCGGTAGCGCTGCGAGCCGCTGTCATTGTTTCTCCTCCCAGATTTTCAGGTACTTGTCCTCCTTGCGGTGCATCTGTGCGTTGGTGCGGGGCGTCTTGTCCCCCTGTCCGCAGAGGTGCAGCAGGCCGTGGACCACCACGCGGCGCATCTCCTGCAGGCGCGTGGCGCCGTACTCCCGGGCGTTGTCCGCCACGGTCTCCACGTCGATGAAGATGTCGCCCGATACGGTGCGGGTGCCACGGCGGTCACTGTAGTCGAACGTGATGACATCCGTGTAGTAGTCGTGTCCCAGGTACTGGCGGTTCATCTCCAGCAGCCGAGCCGCCGAGCAGAAGATGTAGCACACCTCGCCGAGGGTGTATCCTTCGGCCAGGGCCACGTCGTGCAGCCACTGTGCCGTCCGCCGTTTTTCGGGCAGCCGGTAGCGGCAGTCGTCTGTATAGTATCGTACAGCCATTTTTTCCGGTTTGATTCTCTCTTTTTCCCTCTTCCTGCATGCCCGTTCCGTCGGTATGGGGCCTCCCCTTCTCTCTCCTCGGTGCGGGTTTCGTAATCCCTTTGTTTTTGCCTCTTTTCCGCCTCTTTCACGCGAAATCGGTCCCTTTGCGGATCCTTCCTTCCCCCGATTGCCGCGACGGCCTTGCCGGGGCTATTTGCGGAAGCAGTTTTCGGCCCGCATCTTCTCGTTCGGATTGGGCGGGTAGATGCCGAAGACGAGTTTGTACTCCGTCTCCATCGTCATGACGTCGAGCGCCGAGCCGATGGTGCCCAACTGCTGGTTGCGCGCCACCTTCTGGTTCTTCTCCACGCAGACCGTCCCCATGTTGGCATAGGAGGTGATGTATTCGCCGTGCGCCACGTAGACGTCGTATTTGCTTGTGATGCGGTTGCGCTTGATGTCGACAACCTTGCCTTCGTAGATCGAGATGACCTGCGCCCCCTTGGGTCCCGTGATCTCGGCGATGTTCTCCTTGTAGCGTTTCACGCGCCCTCCGGCCACGGGCAGGCGCAGTCCCGTCGTCTTGGTCGAGAACGACGCACCGGCCGTGTTGCCCTTCGTGAGCTTGCGCAGCTCGTTGATGGCCACGTCCAGCTGCTGCTCCTGCGAGAGCTTGCGCTGCAGGGCCGACTTCTCCTTTTGCGAGAGCTGCCGGATGCTCGCCCGGGCGTTGCGGGCGTCGCGTTCGAGGCTCTGTTTCTGCGACGCGAGCTTGCGCGTCACCGAGTCGAGCGAGCGGTTGCGCAGGTCGAGCTCCTCCTTTTCGCGCCGTACCCGATCGCTCAGGTCGGCAATCTCGTGCAGCTTGCGTTCGCGCAGAGAGGCCATCTCGCGCAGGGCGGCAATGCGCCGCGCCACGTCGCGGAAGTCGCGCGCCGAGAAGATGTAGGTCAGGTAGTCGTTGTGGCGGTAGTTGCGCCACGCCTCGCGGACCATCGCGGCATACTGCTCGCGGTTGCGGGTGAGCGAAGCGCTCAGATTCCCCGCCACGCTGTCCTTGCGGGCGATCTCCTCGCGAAGCATCCCCGCCTGCTTCTCGGTCTCTTCGAGCAACTGGTTGCGCGACTCGATCTGCCGGGCCAGCCTTCCGACCCGCTCCTCGGTCGCCGCGCGCCCCTTCTTCAGGCGTGCGATCTCCTGCTCTTCGTTCGCGATCTTCTTTTCGAGGGCCGCGATGACGCGTTTCTGCGCCTCGATCTTGTCGATGTTCTGCGCCGAGGCGCCTGCGGCGGTCAGCAGCAGTACGGAGAGCAGTATGTAGAGCGGTTTCATCATCGCGCGGGCTTTTCGGCCGATGGAGTCGATTCCATGCGGCGGCGGATTTCGGCGGCATCGTACCCCGCATCGAGGGCCTTTTGCCAGTAGAACTCGGCCGAGAAGCGGTCGCCCAGGGCATTGAGGATGTCGCCGTAGTGCGCAAACAGCTCCGGATTGCCGTGTTCGTCGAAGGCCACGGCCTGCTGGATCGCCTGTTTGGCCTCGTCGAGGCGCCCCAGGCGGTAGAGCACCCAGGCATAGGTGTCCAGGTAGGTGGGGTTCTTCTCCGAGGTGGCCATCACGCGCGTCGCCATTTCGAGCGCCCGCTCCAGATCGCGTCCCTCGACGGAGAGAAAGTAGGCGTAGTTGTTCAGCACCAGGGCGTTGTCGCGCCAGTAGCCGAGGCTGCGGTCGTAGGCGTCGTAGCACGCCTTCAGGGCCTTGTGCGGCGATTTGCTCCGCGGACGTTTCACCTTCGCCGTGTCGTTCTTCCCCTCTTCGGCCACCTGATACCACGTGTCGCCGATCATGCCCCAGATCACGCTGCGCAGCGAGTCCGTTTCGGCGTAGCGGAGCGACTGACGGTAGGTGCGGATCGCCTTCTCGGGCTCCTTGAGCCGGATGAAGGCGTTGCCGCGGGCGAGGTGCAGGTCCAGGTCCCGGGGGAAGAACTCCAGCGCCCGACCGACGTAGTGCATCATCGAGTCGGCGTGCTGTTGGTAGCTCTCGATGTCGATGACCGCCTGGAAGAAGGACTTGACGGGCGGCCTGTCCGCCAGGTGCAGCTTGTAGAGCGTCAGTGCCCGCTCCAGCTCGCCCGAGGCGATCAGGTGTCCGGCGTAGAGCTCCACGACGCGCGGATCGTTCGGGTAGCGGATGGCCAGCGTCGAGGCGAGGTCGTTGAGCTGGAAGTAGTACTGGCGGTAGAAGTTGATGTCAGAGGTGAACTGCTCGAAGCGCCGGATCTTCGTATCGAGCGGCATGTCGTCCGACTCGAAGAGCCGCCGCGTCACCTCGAGCAGCCTGCGGTAGTTGCGCTTCGAGGAGTGGAAGTCGGCCAGCGACATGAGCGTCCGGATATCCGTCGAGTCGATCTTCAGGGCGCAGTCGTACTCGGCCAGCGCCAGCGAGTCCTTGCCCGAGATGCCGTAGAGTTCGGCCAGCGCCACGTGGTGCGCCGCCTCGTAGGGAACCTCTTCGACCAGTGCGCGCGCCTCGTCGATGGCCTTGTCGGTCTGCCTCGTCGCAATGAGCAGCTGCCGCTTCATCGCACTCAGGTAGGGAATGCGCCCGAAGCGCATCTCGGCCGAGTCGAGCGTCGCGAGCGCCATGTAGGGGTCGTCGTTCTGCTCATAGAGGGCCGCCAGCAGGCGGTAGTTGTCCGGCTCCTTGGGGTATTCGACCTGAAGACGGCGGTAGACGTCGAGCGCCTCGCGGTAGCGTTCGGCGAGGATGAGCGTCTGTCCGTAGAGCTGGTGGTACCAGCGGTTCGTCGTGTCGATCCGGTAGGCCGTGCGGGCCAGCTCGACCGCCTCGTCGGGCGAGGCGTACATGCCGCTGACCCCCAGTTCGTAGTAGGCCGGGGCGAAGAGCGAATCGTGCCGGATCGCCTCGTGAAAGAGCTCCCGGGCCCGGGCCGAATCGCGGGCGATGGCGTTCTGCTTGATTCCCTCGGTGTAGAGGTAGACGCTGCGCAGCGAATCGGGCCATTCGGGCGCCTGCACGCTCCCCTTCCCGGCGACGAAAGCCGTCGAGAAGAGCAGGCAAAGCGCCGTGATCGCCGTGAGCCGTTTCATGCCGCGGTGGGGGTTAGAGCGCCTCGTCGAACTGGTGGAGGAAGCGCACGTCGTTCTCGAAGTAGAGCCGCAGGTCCTTGACGCCGTACTTGAGCATGGCGATGCGCTCGATGCCCATGCCGAAGGCGAATCCGGAGTATTTCTCCGGGTCGATATTGTTGGCCTTCAATACGTTGGGATCGACCATGCCGCATCCCATGATCTCGAGCCACCCCGTCCCCTTGCAGACCGCGCAGCCCTTGCCGCCGCAGAGGTTGCACGAGACGTCGACCTCGGCCGACGGTTCGGTGAAGGGGAAGTAGGAGGGACGCATGCGGATGGCCGTCTGCTCGCCGAAGACCTCCTTGGCGAAGTAGAGCAGCGACTGCTTCATGTCGGCG